>Ga0224722_1000416_pt1 | contig 24756 bp, 19 predicted proteins | sample Balambano_FR1_Me_FD_161646 | JGI IMG/M metagenome (GOLD analysis project Ga0224722, IMG submission 161646) | Freshwater sediment microbial communities from Lake Towuti, South Sulawesi, Indonesia - Balambano_FR1_MetaG | ecosystem: Environmental > Aquatic > Freshwater > Lake > Sediment | place... | reverse complement strand
AACAGGTCAGAAGCCACCCCATCCGATATATCAATCATCGCCGTAGGAACGAGGTTGTTTTTGGCAAATAGTTCAATCAGGTCTTTGCGGGCTTCGGGTTTTAACTGTCTGCCAATCAGGTAGTTTTGTTCTTCCAGGTCAGGTTGTACCTCCGGATTCGACAGGTAAATCTGCTTTTCGCGTTCTAAAATTTGTAAACCCAAATACGCGCCGCCCACGTCGCCGGTGATACAAATGAGATCGCCCGGTTTTGCCCCGTTGCGGTACGTCAACTTCTCTTTTTCGCCCTGCCCGATGGCGGTCACACTGATGACCAAGCCTTTATTAGAAGCCGAGGTATCGCCGCCGATTAAATCCACCTGATATACTTTACAAGCTGCATGAATGCCCTCATATAATTCTTCCAAGGCCTCCACCGAAAACCGATTCGACATCGCAATGGAAACGGTAATTTGCTTCGGTGTGGCGTTCATCGCGTAAATGTCGGAGAGATTTACCACCACCGATTTGTACCCCAAATGTTTCAGCGGCGTGTACATGAGGTCGAAATGAATGCCTTCCACCAGCAAATCGGTAGAAACCACCGTGAGAAAGCCTTGATTATCAATGACTGCCGCGTCGTCGCCCACGCCTTTTAGCGAGGAGGGGTTTTGCAAAATGATCTGTCGGGTGAGGCGTTCGATAAGTCCAAATTCGCCGAGCTGACTGATTTCGGTACGTTCCATTGTATAGGTTGAAAAGCTGATGGGTTGAAAGGTTGATTTCTGAGTGCGTTCAACCCATCAACTTTTCAACCCTTCAACCAATTTATTTCATTTTCTTAATTTTTTCCAATAATTCTTCGGTTGCCGTGTAATCTTCATCCCCGGCTTTGGCGAGGGCAATGGCTTTTTCGGCATATTTTCGGGCGTTTTTGCGGTCGCCGATTTTGTAATATAAAGCTGCTAAAGTATCATTATTAAAATATAAATTATTTAGTTGCACCGATTTTTGCGCCCATTTCACGGCTTCTTTTAGTTGGTTTTTATCTTCTACATTTTCATAAAAATACCAAGCTGCTTCATTCAATTCCTGAAAATCTTCGGATGGATATTTTTTGTAATACGAAATGGCTTTTGCAGGGTACTGCCCTTGTTCACCCGCTTCTCTGTCCAACAGCATGGTTACATAGGAGGCGGTCTGGTCGGCAAGCGGCTGCGGCAGTTTTGCTTTCAAAGCGGTTGTGATATCTTCGTCGGATGGGCGTTGACCAGGCACCGCCGCAGTGAATACTTCCTCCAACACCACCTGAGCCAGCGTGACCAGGTATGCCTGTTTGCCAAGTTCCTTCTCCACAGCAGCGCGATTGTTCAGCAAAAATTTAAATTCTTTGGAATCGGTACTTTTTGTGTTTTGAATTACCAGGGGCAAAATCTCCGGGTTCGTCCAGTCGGGTTGCGATTGCAGGTAAATACCCACCACCTCGGCGGCACGAGGGTGCATACTTGCGTCGAAAGCAGTCATCACTTGTTGAATAAATGCCGGGTCGCGCTCCCCTGCGTCAAAGCGTTTTTCCAAACCTGCCAGCCGTTTGTCAGGGTCCAATGCTGTTTTACCCACCTCCACAAACGCCTCGGCTTCGGTACCACCCACCACGCGGTGCATAGTTGCGCCCTCGCCGTTGATGAACAGAATGGTGGGGTAGGCTTGCACAGCGTAGGTTTTGGCGAGAGTCAAGCCTTCGCCTTGTTCCATGTCAAACTTGGCGTTGATGAAATTGGCGTTGTAAAATTCCGCCACGTTGGCATCGGCAAATACGTTTTTGTCCATCCATTTGCAGGGTCCGCACCACACGGCGTAGGCATCCACCATGATGAGTTTATTTTCAGACTTGGCTTTCACCAATAACTCTGCCCATTTGGCATCTTGATGAAATTGAATGCCCGATTCCTGCGCCTGAGCAGTAAGGCTCCAGCAAAAAATAAGAGAGATAACCCAAAGGTTTTTCATTATTGTGATATTGTGATATTGTGATATTGTGATATTGTGATATTGTGATATTGTGATATTGTGATATTGTGATATTGTGATATTACACACAATCGAAAATTATTTCTCTGTTTTATTAATTTTGTATAATAATTCGAGTGCGCTATTATAATTTTCTTTGTTGGCTTTAGCGTGGGCAATGGCTTTTTCTACGGTTTGTTTGGCGTTGGCTTGGTCGCCGAGTTTGTAATATAACGCTGCCAGGGTTTCATTATTGAACGAATAGCTGTTTAAATCCACCGATTTTTTTGCCCATTTGACGGCTTCCTGCAACAACGCCGGGTCGTCCACGCGCTCGTAGAACGTCCAGGCGACGGCGTTTAGTTCCTGCAAATCAGTAGAAGGGTATTGATTGTAATATTTGACCGCCGTAACGCTGTAGTTGGAAATATCATTTTTAGACAAATAATAACTTAGTTGCATATGTAAAAACAACTGAGTGGCGAGCGGCTCCGGGAGTTTTTGTTGTAAAATGGTTTGCAAGGCATCCGGTGCAGGTAAGCCCGATTGCCGAAAGGTTTCTTTCAACACCATTTTACGAATGGTATTGAGGTAAGTCTGCCGCCCGATTTCCCGCTCAAACGCCGTGCGGTTTTCAATCATGTACCGGAATGCTTTGGTGTCGGTTTGTTGGGTGTGGGCAGCGATCAGGCGAATGGTCTCGGGGGTGTTCCAATCGGGTTGCAATTCCAAGTACAACTGAACGACCTCCGCGGTGCGCGGGTGCATGGCATCGGTGAAGACTTGCATAAGCCGACTGACAAATTGGAGATTGCGCTCGCCTGCGTCCAGTCGTTTTTCCAACGCCGCAAAACACCGCTCCGGGTCCACCGCCGTGCGCCCGATAGATAAAAAGCGGTTGGGTTCTTTGCTGCCCACTGCCCGATGAATGAGTTTGCCGTCGCCATCCAGGTACAACATCGTGGGGTAAGCCCGCACGGCGTAGGTTTGGGCGAGTTGGTGCCCCTCGTCCTGCTCTGTGTTTACTTGCACGTTGATAAAATTTTTATTGTAAAACGCTGCCACTGCCGAATCGGTAAACACCTGTGTTTCCATCCACTTGCAGGAGCCGCACCAGGAAGCGTAATAGTTTACAAACAGGAGTTTTTGCTCGGCTTTGGCTTGGGTGAAGAGGGCAGTCCAGTCGCGATTTTCAAGAAACTGAATGCTGGTTTGTTCCTGCGCCGCTGCGTAGAAGCTTCCTAAACAAACAGCACTGCAGAAACAGATGATTTTGTGAAGCATGAGGTGGCGTATTTTAGCAGCCCGTATTGCATTTATTTTTGTAACCACAGAGAACACGGAGTTATACAGAGATTTTTCGTCTTCACACGCTCCTGAAGTTTAGCTTGCCTGTTCGGCAAGAAGTACACGGAGGCGTGCAGAAAAAAATAACTTGGTGCAATTCCGTGTTCTCTGTGGTTAAAATTCAAATCGTACGGGAAATCCTGCTACTTTCAAAATCCTGTGAATTCCGATTCAGAATCACCCCTGCAGGCGTTGCAAATACATTTCCGCCGTGCGCACTGCGGTGGAGCCTTCGCTTTTTGCCAGTTCGAGGGCTTTTCTGGCTACCTCCAGTGCCTGGTCTTTTTTACCGTTTTTGTTGAGCACATCGGCGTAGATGAGATGATACACGGAGGTTTTTCCCACTTCGGTGGCGCGCTTGGCCAGGTCTTCGGCAAGGCTCAGGGCGTTTTTATCCTCTTTGAAGGCATCCGTGAGGGTTTTCGTGAGGCTTTGCAATTCGCGGGCATCGTCGTAGGCATACTTTTTGGCGTAGGTTTTGGCAATTTTGACAAAATTGGCAGCATCTTTCGTTTGCAAATAAAAATCCATCCAGGCTTGCCCTTCAAAGGCTTCGGCTTTTTCGGTGTAGTGTTTTTTCACCTTATCAATCGCTTCCGTCATCAGTTCCTTGCTTTGGTATTCCACGGCTTTTTGTGCGGTAGCGCGGCAGGCATCCAAAATTCGCTGGCGCACTTCGTCTTCGGAAGTCAATTTGGCAATTTGGTTGCGATATTGAATCAACCAGTCGAACACTTTTGAATCTGCCACCGTTGCTGCTTCCAGAATAAATTTCAAATTAAACGGCGTGGTCAGGTCTTTTTGCGAACGCAGGTATTCATTGGCAATTTTCCCGCTTGGTTTTCCCGCTTTGTTCAGCGCGCGCACGTAGCCGTACAAGAGTTCGGGTTCGCGCTTGCCCTGGTCGTATTGCGCTGCAAAATCGAGGCTCTTGTCATCCATGTCCAGCACTTTCCTGCCGATACTCAAGAGTGCCTCTGCCGACTGCGCCCCGACGACCGTATGCACCACTTTACCTTCGGAGTTGATAAAAAATAAGGTTGGGAATGCCCGCACCGGATAGCTTTTTGCAAATTCCAAGCCCATGCCGCGTTCCATGTCTATTTGCATGGAAATGAAATGTTTATTGTAAAACTCGCCCACTTTTTCGTTCGGAAACACATTTTTTGCCATCGTTTTACACGGTCCGCACCACTCGGCGTAGGCATCCACAAAAATAAGTTTTTCCTGCTTTTGCGCTTCACCCAGGGCGGCACCCCATGCACCGTCGAAAAATTGAATGCCTTGTGCGAAGCAGGTAAAGGCAGCGATTAGCAGAAAAAAAGTTGTGAATATTGCTTTCATATTTGATTACGAATTTCTTTGCAAGATACAAAGGTAATAGCCGGTTTGCAAATAGAATCAGGCTGGAAATTGTACGCAGCTGAAGATGAATGCTTTTTACGCTTACCACTTTTTAAAACACGCCAGCGGCGGTCTTACCCGCGTGATGCCTTGGTTACCTCTGCGTTGCATAAGTAAGAGAGCTGATTTTAAAAATTTTTTTACGCTACCCTTTCGTTCAGCCGTTTTTTCAACAATGCAGGTATTGTTGATGGTTTAAAAGCACCTTGTTTGCTGTGTTTTGTAAATTTTAAACACCTCATTTAAACCTTTGAACCATTTGATAGTCCAAACGGTACTTTATAATTATTTTGGAGGCATCTTGACGACAAAGCTAATGGAATCAGGTGTTTGGCAATTGAAGGAGAATTTGGCGACGAGTTTACCGTTTCGACCAACTTTGGTACAACCGCCCATGACGAAAACAACGGACGAATATATGCTGGCGCTGTTGCAACATCCGTCCACGGCGGAACGGGGCTTTCGCCTGTTGATGGAGCAGTACCAGGAGCCGCTGTACGGGGTGGTGCGGCGCATGGTAAGCGACCACGAGGATGCCAACGATGTGTTGCAAAACAGTTTGATCAAAATCTACCGGGGTATTCATGCGTTCGAGGGCAAGTCGAAACTATACACCTGGCTCTACCGTATTGTGACGAATGAGGCGATCACGTTTTTGAACCAGAAAAGCAGGAGAAACACCACTTCCATAGAACAGGGCGAACTGCCGGTGGTACATACCCTGCAAGCGGAAGACCCGGTGGACGGGGATGCCTTGCAGGTGCAACTGCAAAAAGCCCTGGCGCAACTGCCGGAGAAACAGCGGTTGGTATTTCAACTGCGTTATTTTGAAGAAAAAAGTTACGATGAAATATCGGCGGTACTCGGCACCTCAGAAGGCGCACTCAAAGCGAGCTATCACCATGCGGTGAAAAAAATTGAAACCTATTTTCGATCAATAGAAATAAGTGGATGATGAAGAACCGAGATGAAATTCAACAGGAACTAGAGGCTTTGTCGCCTTTACTGGCAAAACTAAAAACGCAGGAGCCACCGCTTGACGTGCCGGAACACTATTTTGAGGGTCTGCCCAACCAGGTGTGGGAGCAAATCAAGCTGCAACCCGCCCCAGCACGCCTGGAAAGGCGACCGGGCATCGGGAAACGATTTGCGCTTGCGCTGCAACCGCTGTTGCAACCGCGCCTGGCACTTTCTTTTGCTGCTTTTGCAATGCTGATTGCCACGGGCATTTACTTTTTGCAGGTGCTTGCCAGCCCCACAACTGCGAGTAAGGAATTGACGGCAACAGAAATCAGCGATTATATTGAAAACAATCTACATGAATTTGATACAGAGTTGTTGATCAATGCCACGGCGGAGTTGTCGGTGCAAGGTGTTTTTTCTACCGAGGGCTTGGATGAGGCAGAGATAGACCAAATAATGGAAGAAATTATAGAGGATTTGGATGCGACGACGCTGGAAGAAATGTTGTAACAAAACAAGAATACCACCTGATGTTAATGAATCGGATGACGCTGAATCACCCGCTTCAGCAACACCAGAATGAAAAAAATACAGTTTAACCTTTGATTATTTTTAATCATATTAAAATTGTTTAAAATTAATAATTTTTAGTAATAATTGTTTAACTCAAATTTTTCAATGAGAAAATGGCTATTGAGCGGGTGGCTGTGTTGTGTTGTTGCAATGGCAGCACTGGCACAAGACGAAGAGGAAATACCCACCGGCAAAGCGGGCGAACGCATTCAGGCTTTGAAAATAGGCTTTATCACAGAACGCTTGCAACTCACCACCGAAGAATCGCAAAAGTTTTGGCCCATTTTTAATGAATACGAAGCCGAACAGAAAAAAATTCGCCAGAAGTACAAATTCAAAAAAGACTTTGCTACGATGACCGACGCCGAGGCGGAGCAGTCGCTAAACGCCGGTTTGGAGATGGAGCAGCAGTTGTTGAATATAAAGAAAGACTATACACAGCGCATGAAGCGTGCTGTGCCGGTGCGCAAAATTGCCATGCTGGCGCGGGTAGAGCGCGATTTTAAACAGGAGTTGTTGAAAAAACTGCGCGAACTTCAGCAAAACCGGCAGCGACGGCTGAATCGAAATTGAGACTAAGTGACTTGGAGACTAAGAAGGGAGTGACCGAGTGAAAAACCGCCTTTGGATGTTTTTAACATTCAAAGGCGGTTGTTGTTACTGGCACATCGGCAAATTAGTAAATTTAAAATATCACATTTTTTTAGATAATAATTTTGCGTAATGTATTAAAATACAGCGACTTACACTTTTTATCACCTGTTTTCTACCACTCCTTTTTATAAACCTACCGTTCCGTTAATTACCCTTTTGTTGTAGCTGCGAATGCTAGGAGGTTTGGCAGGTTTTTGCTTACATTTACTCACCCAATGGGAATTTAGAGATCGTCAATCGTAAATCAGACACCGCAGCGACAGCGAGCATTGATACAACAGCCGATTTTATTTACAAGAGTATTAACACACCGAAACGATGGAAAAAGCTCCTATGAACTACGAAGAAAACCAATCCCTGCTGGATTTGGTGACCGACTATGAGGCACTGCGGGAGCAGGGTCGGGAAGTGGTGTGGGAAGAAAAGGCTTTTGCGCAGGTTATTGAGTATTACGAACGTGAAAACCAGTTTCCCCGCGCCATTGAAGCCATTAACCTTGCCATTAAACATTTTGCCTATTCCGCAGATTTCTACCTAAAAAAAGCACAACTCCTCATTGATACCCACCAGGAAGCTCAAGCGTTGCAAGTGCTGGAAGCTGCCGCTAATTTTGCGCCGTTTGATCCCGAAATCGGGCTGTTGCGGGCGGAGGCACTATCTCAAATGGGCTTGTATGAGGAAGCACTGGATTTGCTGAATGAATTGAAACCAAATGCCGATTCTACCACGCTTGCCAATATTTATGTATGTGAAGCCGCCGTGTACGAACATTCGGAGGAGTACGAGCGGATGTACTACGCGCTGAAAGGTGCGCTGCAGGAAAATCCGCATCATGAGGAAGCGCTGGAGCAACTCTGGCTCTGCGTAGAGGCAACGCGCAAATACGAGGAAAGCATTGCCCTGCACCAGGAAGTGATCGAAGCCGATCCGTATTCTTATCTGGCTTGGTACAACCTGGGGCATGCCCAAGCCTACCTGGGCAATTATGAGGAAGCCATTGAAGCGTATGAATACGCATTTCTGACGAATGAAAAATTTGAGTTTGCCTATCGCGATTGCGCAGAAATGTGTTGTGAAATCAAACAATACCGCAAAGCTTTGCAATGCTACGGGGAAGTGCTCGAACGGTTTGAGCCGGATAGTGAATTATTTTTTAATATGGGTCAGTGCTATCAGCACTTGGCAGATTACACCAGCGCACGGGCGTGCTACACCAAAGCACTGCATTTGGACCATTACAACGACGAAATTCTGTTTCACATCGGGGAGTGCTACGCACGGGCAGGTAAATGGAAGCAGGCGGTGAAAGCATTTAATAAAGCCATTGATATGGAGGATTTCAGAGAGGAATACTACGCTGCCCTCGCCGAAGCCTGCGCCGCCTTGGGCGAGGCAGAGCAGGCAGCTGCCAACTTCAAAAAGGCGGTTGAATTAGCCCCGGAACAAACTGCCTACTGGATGCAGTATACCGGCTTCCTGATTGAATCTGACCAGGTAGAAGACGCACTGGCGGTGTTGCAAGAGGCAGAAGACTACTCCACCGGCGCCGAATTGCTCTATTGTCGCATTGCGTGTCTTTTTGCCCTGGGCAGACGTCAGGAAGCCTTGTACTGGCTTGCCGAAGCCCTGGTGGAAGATTTTGAAATGTACGAGGTACTCTTTGAATTGCTTCCTTCCCTGCGCAACGATCGGGATGTAGTGCATTTGATTTCGAGTTATTTAAACTGAAAACAGGGCGCATCTTCAAAATGTGCCATGTTTATGTTACCGTAAGAATATTGTTTTATAAATACGTGTGGCACATTTTTGAAAGGCACTACGCTGCTGCTAACTGCTAACTGCTAACTGCATACTTTCATACGCATACCCCGCCGCCCCGATCATGCCCGCGCTGTTGAGCAACTGCGCAGGTTTTACGGGGGTAGCCAGTGTAAGATATCGCTCAAACTGATCAAACTCCTTGCTGGTGCCGCCACCTAACAAAATTACCGTCGGAGAAAAAACAAATGCTAAATGGTTTAAATACTCGTTGAACCGCTTGCCCCAGGCTTCCCAACCCAAATTGTCGCGATCTTTAGCATTGCTGGAGGCATACTGCTCCGCTACCATATCATGACCTTTCAGATAAATATGTCCTAATTCGGTATTTGGCACTAATTTCCGATCTATAAACAGCGCGCTGCCCAAGCCGGAGCCAATGGTAATAAAAATCACCGACCCGCTCGTCTGCCTGCCCAAACCAAAGTGCATCTCCGCCGTACCCGCCGCATCTGCATCGTTTAGGGCTTTGACCACACAGCCGGAGGCTTCCGAAAAAGTCGTTTCAATATTTGTACCGATCCAAGATTTGTCAATGTTTGCCGCCGTCAGCGACACCCCGTCTCTTACAATCGTCGGAAAACCACAGCCAATCAGGCCCTTCCAATTAAATTGTTGTACCAATTCCGCAAATGCTTTTGCCATTGCCTGCGGTGTGGAAGGCTGGGGAGTGAGGAGCCGCAGTCGCTCGGTGAGCAGGGTACCGGTTTTCACATCCACAATCGCCCCTTTGATGCCGGAAGCTCCCACATCCACACCGAGTATTTGGTTGTCTTGCATTATTTTTAGCAGTGTTGAGTGTTGATGCAATTTGTATTTTATAAAAATTGGAATAGTGGCGAGATTTAGACAACTTTAAAAGTTTTCTAAGCCTTCCTTGAATTACGCCGTCATTCCAGTCAGTAATCCAACACGCCACCATTCCATTTTTCCAATTATTTAATCACCGTCACTTTCATTTTCACATCTTCCGTTGGGCGGTCGCGCTGGTCGGTCGGCACCTGAGCGATTTTATCCAATACGTTCAAACCCTCCACAATTCTACCAAACACGGTATAGTCGCGGTCGAGTATCGGCGTACCACCCTGCGCGGCGTAGGCATCGCGCTGCGCCTGGCTATAGCGAAATCCCTTGCGGGCTTCCATCTGGTCGAGCATGGCGCGGGTGACGGTTTGCCCCTGTACGATGTAAAACTGCGAACCCGAAGAGCGCTTCTGGGGATTCACCTGGTCGCCCTGGCGTGCAGCGGCGAGTGCCCCTTTGGTGTGTACGAGCGAATCGGCAAATTCGGCGGGTATGGTGTAGTTCGGACCGCCCATGCCCAGCGGTTCGCCTGCCGGGGCATTTTTAGAATTGGGGTCGCCGCCCTGAATCATAAAACCGTTGATGACCCGATGAAACAGCAGGTCGTTGAAGTAGCCCTGCTCCGCCAGCTTGATGAAATTATCGCGGTGCTGCGGTGTGGCATCCGACAGCTCGATGAGCATGGTGCCAAATTTGGTTTCGAGTTCTACTAAACATTTATCCGGTGCTTCCACAGTGAGTTGTTTGGTGATGGTTCGTGTTTTTTTACCGTTAGAGGCAGTCAGTTGTACCATGTATTTGCCCGATTGTTTGAACGCGTGGACGGGCGAAGTATCCTGCGACACTTTGCCGTCGCCGAAATTCCAGTTGTAGCTGACCGCTTTTTGCGATTTATTTTCAAATTCTACCCTTGCCGGCGCCTTTTGTCCTTTGGGGTAGGAGTAATTAAAATCGGCAATGGGGCGGGCGCAACTCGTGAGCAACGCTATCATTCCCACTATTCCAACAAACTGATAAACTTTTTTTTGCATAAAATTTGAATCATCCGTTTATACTACTGCAATCACAAACGAAGGAAGTGATTTTTTCCCAAGCTCCACAGATTTTTATTTACAATGGCATTGAAATTAGAGGAGTGGGTCGAAAGGGTGGACGTGATTTCGTAAATCTTCAAGATTTGCGAAATCTGAACCGGCTACCAACCCTTTTGACCCACTACCAAAATCAGGAAGCTGTTTCGGCAAAATCTTGTAAATGCTATTATTCTGCCCCAAAAAGATGCCTTACGGCACGAATCCTTATTCAGCCGCTCCCTCCATATCTTTGAAATATCGAATTGCATACGTTTTTAACAACGTCTCCTGCTCGTGCAGATCGCTTCTGGGCACTGCCCGCAAGGGCTGCCAATGAGGCCAGCCATCCTCATCCCGCCCGGCAAACGCGTAATACCCATCGTAACTCAACAACCTGCACACGGCAATGTGCATCAAATCCTGCTTTTCCTCTTTGGTAAATTCTTTTTTCCAACGCCCCAACTCCTGTATGCCGATCAAAAACAAAACGGCATTCAAATCCGGCAGCGTTTCTTTCTTGAATCGCTCCTGCACCCAATGCCGCACCCGCAGCCACTCAAAATCAAGTTCCCATTCTTCCATAACAAGTGCAAAGATAGAGCAGTATTTCGAGGATTTGCACACGGACGAGATGGATTTTTATCCTTGCATCCTGAAATTTTTGAGAAGTTGAATTATTAAAAAACAAATATTCTTTGGAAATTACTCATCCAAACGTTTGTCCGTCTCGTACTTATTTTATAACACTATCTCCAAATTGCACCATATGAAAGTAAGCGTCATTATACCGGTTTTGAATGAAGCGGCAAATATTGCCCGATTGATTGAGCGATTGCAGGAAAACAGTAACACTTCGCCGGAGGAAATACTGGTAGTGGACGGCGGCAGCACCGATGCTACCCTACAAAAAGCGCAGGCTGCGGGCGCAGTTGTGCTGCTCTCCCCCGAACGCGGACGTGCTCAACAAATGAATTACGGCGCACGAATTGCCACCGGCGACCTATTTTATTTTGTACACGCCGACACGCTGCCGCCCGTCAGCTACCTGGATGATATTGCACAAGCCGTTCAGGAAGGTTTTTCTATCGGCTGTTTTCGGACGCATTTTGAATCTCATGATTTACGATTGAAGATTAATTCGTATATGACTCGCTTTCGTTTTTTGTGGTGCCGGGGCGGCGACCAGACGCTGTTCGTCACGCGTCCATTGTTTGAAGAACTGGGCGGTTACTGTCCGGAGCATTTGATTATGGAAGAATTTTATTTTATTCGCACCGCACAAAAACGGTATCCTTTCAAAATCATTCCCAAAGAAGTCCTCGTATCGGCAAGAAAATACGCCGCTAACGGTTACTTTCGGGTACAAATCGCCAATCTGATCGTGTTCAATATGTTCCGATTTGGCTTTCCGCCCCGGCAGTTGGTGGCGGCTTACCGGCGTTTGTTGAGTTGATTAAAAAATGGTCGTGCCTACGCTGGCAAAAGCGTTTTATCAAATGCTGCCAATCCTACCATTTTTCAAACAACAGTCAAAAATTAGCGAATTTTCGCTAAAATTGAGAACCGAACTCTTGCCAGAAATGTTGAAAAGATATATTTTTGTAGCGAATTTTCGCTAAAACCTTATTGTGAACCAAAAATATGTCAGCCATGTCCGATATACTAGTGCAAAAAATGGTGCTGAAAGGCGGGGAGTTTATTGTAAAAGACGCTCAGCCGGAAGATATTTTCGTACCGGAAGAGTTTGGAGAGGAGCAGTGGATGATCCGCGATACGGTACGCGATTTTGTAAATACCGAGATTTTACCGAATGCTAAGCGGATTGAAAAACAAGAGGAAGGCTTAGCCGTAAATCTGTTAGAACAAATGGCGGAACTCGGCTTGCTGGGTTCGCATATGCCGCAGGAATACGGCGGGCTGGAATTGGATACCAATACCAACACGCTCATCAGCGAAGTGCTGGGTCCTTCCGGCTCCTTCACGGTGTCGTACGCAGCACACACAGGCATCGGGATGCTGCCGATTTTGTACTTTGGTACGGAGGCGCAAAAGCAGCAATACCTGCCCCGGCTGATCTCCGGCGAGTTGAAAGCAGCATATTGTTTGACGGAGCCTGGCTCGGGTTCAGATGCCCTGGCAGCAAAAACCCGCGCAGATTTGTCGGCAGACGGCACGCATTACGTCTTGAACGGGCAGAAAATGTGGATCTCCAACGCCGGTTTTGCCGATGTGTTCATCGTGTTTGCACAAATCGGCGGGGATAAATTTACCGGTTTTATTGTAGAACGCGATTCACCAGGCTTAACCTTGGGCGCAGAAGAAGATAAACTGGGCATCAAAGGTTCTTCCACCCGCCAGGTTTATTTTGAAAACGTGCAGGTGCCGGTAGGAAACGTGCTGGGCGAAATTGGAAAAGGGCATTTGATTGCTTTTAATGCTTTGAATATCGGGCGTTTCAAACTTGGTGCTATTTGCATCGGCGGTGCCAAAAGCAGTGCTACTACCGCCATCCGCTATGCCAACGAGCGCGTCCAGTTCAAACAACCGATTGCCAACTTCGGTGCCATTCAGTACAAACTCGCCGAGCAAGCCATTCGTGTCTTTGCCGCCGAAAGCGCAGTGTATCGGGTGTCGGATTTGCTGGGCGATCAAAAAGAGCAGTTGAAAGCAGCGGGTGCGTCGTTTGAAGAAGCGGATCTGAAAGCGGCAGAAGAATATGCCATTGAGTGTGCCATCATCAAAGTGGTCGGCTCGGAATTGCTCGACTATGTGGTGGACGAAACCGTGCAGGTACACGGCGGCATGGGCTACAGCGAGGAGGGCACGGCAGCACGCGCGTACCGCGACTCGCGCATCAACCGGATTTATGAGGGTACCAACGAAATCAACCGCCTGTTGCTGGTGGACCAGCTCTTCCGCCGGGCGTTGAAAGGCTCGTTGGACATTGTGGGTCCGGCTTGGAATGTTCAAAAAGAACTGGCTTCCATGCCTTCGATGACCAAACCGGAGGGTGCCTACGCCGAGGAAAAACAAGCGATTCAGGATTTCAAAAAAATCATTCTGATGACGGCGGGTGCAGGTGCAAAAATGCAGATGGACGGTAAGTTGAACCTGAAGGAAGAGCAGGAAATTGTGATGAACATCGCCGATCTGATTATTGATACCTTTATTGCCGAATCGCTGCTGCTGCGGGTGGAAAAACTGAACGAACTGTCGAAGAAACAAGATCAGTCTTTGTATGATGCCATGCTGCGCACCTACCTGCACGATGCCACTGCCCGCATTACGAAGAGTGCCACCGATGCACTGGCTTCCTTTGCCGAGGGCGACTTGCTGCGTACCTTCCTGATGGGCGTGAAACGCTTCACGAAATACCCGCCGGTGAATGTGAAGCATACACGGCGCACCATTGCACAAGCACTGATCGAGGCAAATGAATACGCTTTCTAATTTAAACAGATGAACACTGCTGACAGCACTCCAAAGTGCTGTCAGCAGCGCATCCTTTAATATCCAAACACCTCCTCCATACTCAACTCCCGCACCTCCCCGAATTTGGCAAAATAATCCAGGTTCACGTGTTTGCGGTCGCCCAGCACTACCATGTTGAAACATCGGTTTTTGATGTATTGCCGGTGAAAATCAGCAAGTTGCCGGGCATCCAGGTTCTGGATGGCTCGGTACAATTCAGGGGCAAGATTGTGATGAAAACCCAAATCCTGCGTAGCCACCGCTTCCCAATATACGCTTTTGGGTGCCAGGCGTTCGCTTTCCATTTGTCGTAAAATAGTGAGCCGCGCCGTTTCAATCTGCAAATCAATCAGCGGCATTTCATTGATAATTTCCAACAAGGCAGGCACGGCATCCGAAATTTTGTCGGGCTGCGTACCCACATAAGCCTGCAAATAGTGCGCAAAATGCTGCCGCCGGGGCGAGGTGTACAGCGCGTAGGTAGAATAAGCGAGTGCTTTGGACTCGCGAATTTCCTGAAACACAATCGAAGACAAACCGTAGCCGAAATATTCATTGTACAAACGCCGCAGCCGATGCTCTTCCAAATTGAAATGGGGCGTGCCGCGTGACACGAGCATAATGTCGGTTTGTACAATCGGAAAATCCAGAAAATACACGCAATTGCGCTCCGTAGCCAGTTGTTCAAACGTTTGAACGGACGGAAGGGTATTCCAGCGGGTCGGCACGGCGTGGTGTTGTTCCAGCAAGCTAGCTACCTCTTCTTTCGGCTTTTGCCCGTAGTAATAAATGCGGTGCGGATAGGAAGTGAGGGTACGAATCCGGTGGGTGAGATCCGCCGGTTGCAATGCTTGCAACTCCGCCTCCGACAAACGGGACGTAAAAGGCGAACGGCTGCCATACCGCGCATAACTCGACAGGGCGTCGCGCAGGATGGTGTCGCGGTCTTTTTTGGCGTTTTGGCGTTTCATCAAAATGTCCGACACCATATTTTGCAAAATCGCAGCATCGCCCTGCACATTCGCCAGAAAGTGTTCAAACAATTGCAAACCCTCTTCCAGCGATTCTTCCAAACCGGTGAGGGTCACGTACGCCCGGTCATCGCTGTTATAGACATCAAAACTCAAGCCCAGCCGGTAAAATGCCTGTTGTAATTGGGTCGCCGAGTAGCGATCCGTTCCCAAATAACCCAGGTATTGCAAGGCCAATGCCAGCCGCCGATCATGGTTTTTACCCATTTCAAAAATATAATCCAAGCGGAAGAGCGCGTTTTGCGGATTATAGACGTAATCCAGTTGCAAACCGGTTTCTAAAGGCTGGTGCTGAATGACCTCGTCAAAATGGACAAAAACGGGTTGAATCGGCGCGGGTGTTTTCGCTAAAAATTCTTGGGCAAATGCAGAAATGGCTTCCCGATTGAGTTCGACGGCGGTAATGGGCGGTTTTTCTACTTTGATCACATTCGGATCGGTGCCCTGGCGTTTGTAAACCACCACATAGTTGTCGCCCAATTTTTCGTTTGCAAAATCCATCACCTGCTGTTTGGTAAGGTTTTGCAATTCTTTCAAATAATGCACAAACGTTTCCCAGTCCACACCCAGCACAAACGCCTGCGTCATCGCGTTCACCCGCGAGCGGCTCGATTCTGCCTCGCGTAGTTCTTCCAGCTTGTAATTTTTAACCACCGCCTCCATCAGCCAGTCTTCAAATTCGCCTTTTTTCAAACGCTCCATCATCGAAAGCAGCAGCGTTTCCACTTCTTCCAGCGACTGCCCCTGGCGCGGCTTGCCGTACAAACCCAGCACCGAGTAGTCTTCGTGGAGCCATTCCCAGGCTTCGGCTTCCAGTACTTTTTGCTCCTGGTTCAGATAAATGTCGAACAAACCCGCCTGTTCATTATACAAAATACCCTGCAACAACAGCAACATCAGGTGGTCGAAACTGCGGCTGCCGTCCAGTCGCCACGCCAGTTCCACGTAAGCCGCCTCCTGCCCAAACACCTCGTGGCGCACGGGCGCAGCGATGGGCGGCTGCTCTGAAAATTGAAACGGCGGAAACGGCTTGGATTCATAATTGCCAAAATACCGCTCGGCGAGTTGCACCACTTCCGCCAGGTCAAAATCGCCCGCCAGCACCAGCGCCATGTTGTTGGGCACATAATAGGTTTGAAAATATTCCTGAATTTTGACGTGAGAGGGATTTTTCAAATGCTGTGCACTGCCAATCGTCGTTTGGGTGCCATACGGGTGATTCGGAAACAACACCTCGCGGATAGCGTTGCTCACCTTGCGAAAATCTTTGTCCTGCCCGATGTTAAATTCCTCATAAACCGTTTCCAACTCGGTGTGAAAGAGCCGCAGTGCCATCATTTGGAAGCGTTCGGATTCCAGTTGCATCCAGCGTTCGAGTTCGTTGGCGGGGATGTCGTTCACATACACGGTTTGTTCGAGCCAGGTGTAAGCGTTGGTGTCTTTGGCACCAATCGCGCCGGAGAGTTTGTCATATTCGTTGGGAGCCACGAGTTTGGCGGCTTCAAAGGAGAGGCGGTCAATTTCGGTGTAAATTTTCCTGCGGGCTTCTTCGTCCCGGGTGTGGCGGTGTCGTTCGTACAGGTCGGAGATTTGTTGTAAAAATGCTTGCTCCTGCTCCCAATTGGTCGCGCCGATTTTACTCGTGCCTTTGAAGAGCATATGCTCCATGTAATGCGCCAGACCGGTGGTATCGGCGGGGTCTTGTTTGGAGCCGGCACGCACCACGATGTTGGTGTAGATGCGCGGTTCGTTTTTATTTACACTCAGGTACAGCCGCAGCCCATTCGACAGAGTGTGCATTTTTACGTCAAACGGGTCATTGGGTACGGTTTGAAAAACCAGGGTTTCAGCAGATATATTCCTCATCGGATCAGAATTTTCATAATTTTTGAATTTTTAGAATAATAACAAACAGGCTTCACAAGATGGATGATAGAAAGTCTTATTTAAAACGATTGTTTAAATACAGTGTAACAAAAGTTTTTTGATAAAATATGAACCGCGCAGCCCACACGGCAGAATAGGAACGCGGACGACGCGGACGACACTGAAATACGCAGCATTGCAGCGACCATCCGCGTTATCCGTGTCGTCCGTGTTCCAATTGTTGTCGTGAGGGAGTGACCAAGAATATTAAACTATTTTTGTTACAATGGATTAATACCAGTTTAAAAGTCACAAGTCATAAGTCGCGAGTCCAAAAGCATTGAATAACAAAGGATTATTCGACCTTTTATACGTCTTTACTTTTTTAAAATGGTATAAATGCGCGTGCTATTCTATCAATTTTCAAATTTTGTGAATTCTGATCTAAACAGCGCAAAAGGAAAGGAAGTTTTACAAAAAAAATCGGGCAACACCCCTGCCGTCAGAAGTATTGCCCAATATCATAATGTCACAATGTCACAATATCATAACTTCACCTGCCCAAACCGCTCGCCGTTTTCGTATTGTACAATGAAAGCATTGGCAAAACCCTGTTGTTTCACCAAATCCAGGGCGGCGGTGGCTTCTTCGGGTTTGAAATAATCCCCTACGAGTACGCGCGTCAGTTTTTTATCCACAATAAATTCCGTCTGCATCGTACCCATGTCTTTTACGGTTTTGAAATTCTCGGCATCCGGGTTGTACTTTTTCACCGCTACAAGTTGAATGCGGTAGTAAACCCCGTCGTGGCGCGGTGCCGAAGTCACGATTTCAAAATTATCTTCCTTTGATTTGCCGCGCACAATGTAGGGATCGCCGCTGCTGGTAGTGGCGGCATCGGTTTTGGGTTTTGTATTCGCCGGAGGAGTGGTCGTCGGTTTGATGTTGGTTGGTTTGGTATTCGTGGTATTGTTGGGCTTTGTATTGGTATTGGTAGGATTGGTACTCACCGGCTTTTCTGCAACGGTTTGTCCAGCTTTGTTCATATACACCGGTTGCCCGTACACGTAGAGTTCCGGGTCGTCTGCTGTAAAGCGAAACTCGTATGGCGTGTAATTGGTACTTTCTACTTTTACTTTGTAATTTTTACCCGACTGAATATCAAACACATAAGCACCATCCGCGAAATTTTTGGTATCAATGAGTTTCTCGCCACCTGAAGTCATTTCAAACAAAGAAACCGAAGCCTGGGTAAGGGCAGCGTTGGTGGTTTGGTCGTACAAATTACCACGCAGACTAATGCGCCGCTCGCCAGTGGTGTATTCAAAAATATCTTCGTCGCGGGTGTTCGTTTTCTGGCTGCCGAAGACGCGGTTGGATACAAAAAATCCGCCCGAACCGGCTTTGTTCTGCGCAAAAAAGTAATCATCGGCACTGGAGTTGAGCGGCATTCCGCCGTTGACGGGTTCTGCCCAGCGTGTACCGTCGCCTTTGCTCATAAAGATATCGTAGCCGCCGATGGAAGGATGCCCGTTGGAAGCGAAGTACAGCGTGCCGTCCACTCCGTCGTAAAACGGCGTAATTTCATCGCCGAGGGTATTGACCGTACCGCCCAGATTGACAGGCATCGAAAACTCCGATTTCTCGTTGGAGGCATCGCGGCTGGTGTACCAGAGGTCCATGCCGCCGCGCCCGCCCTCGCGGTTGGAACTGAAGTAAAGAATTTCGCGGTTGCCCTGCGCCACTACATTCGGATGGGTAGCGGTGGCTTTGTCCATGTTGATGTAGTCGGGCAGGCGTTCGGGCTGTGCCCAGGTGTTGCCTTTGCGTTTGAGTACAAAAATTTCGCAGCGCGAAGCAATATCCGTGCCGCCCTGTGCACCGCTGCAAATGGTGAAATAGAAGCGATTGCCATCTTGCGACAGACTGCTATTGCTGTAATGCTGGTTGTTTTGAATGACCGGAAAATTCTCCGGCAGCGAAGCCTTGCTCCACTGCCCGCCCTGGCGCTGCGAGCGGTAGATGCGCGCCTTGCCGCCCTGGGTAGAGGACAGATACAGCACATCATCCGAGTAGGCAAACGGTGCAAAATCGGGCGAGCCGGAGTTCAAACCATCCAGGTACATCACTTTTTTGGAGGCATCCATTTGTTTGGGTAGCTGCATACCGAGGTCGGCACCTGCTATTTCCACTTTGATGATTTCTTCCAGAATGTTTTTAGAATCGCCGGTATAGGAGTCATAAAAACTTTTGAATTCCTGTTTGGCTTTTTCGTACTGCCCGTCTTGCTTGAGGCTGCGGGCGTATTTCAAGCCTACGAGCGGAAATTTACCGTTTTCGTCCTTCACATTGCGGTAGGCTTCGGCGGCTTTTCGATAGTCTTTGCTGAGGTAATAGGCTTCGCCGGCATTGAAAATCAGGGCTTTATCTTTGGTGCGTTTGCGCCAGGCTTTTTCGTAGTGGTCGGCGGCTTCGGCGTACTTGCCTTCTTTCATGGATTGTTCGGCAAGTTTGGCGTGTTGTTTCCAACTCAGGTCGCCCTGAGCGGCTGACCAAGCGGAAAGACAGATAGTTAAAAGTAAGGTTAGAACAATTCTTGCTGCCATAGCTATTGAATTATAATGAGATGTTGAGTTTACGATTTTATTATTTTAAATTTAAAAAGCGTTTCATTACGTACCGAGTATAACTCGTACCACATTTTTTTAACCACGGAGGCACAGAGGTTTTTTTGGCTCCGGTTTGAGGCGTTGACCTCGTACTACATTTTTTTTAACCACGGAGGCACAGAGGTTTTTTTGGCTCCGGTTTGAGGCGTTGCCCTCGTACCACATTTTTTAACCACAGCGGACACAAAGTCACACGGAGCGTTTTTTCTCTTCCCTCGCACCTAGTTCTACTTGCCTGTTCGGCAAGGGAGGACACGGAGGCATACGGGTATCAAATAATTTGGTAGCTGTGCAACTCCATACCCTCTGTGGTTAAAAACCAAATGGCAGGGGCAAATCCTGGAAGTTCTATCATCCTATGCATTCTGATTCAGACAACCACCCCCATCACCAATTTTGCAATCACGGGTGCGAAATGCGCGTGTTCCAGCCTTTGTACGTTTCGGGCAATGTCTTCCGGGGTGTCTTCGGGGTGTACGGTGCATTTTTGTTGAAAAATAAGGTCGCCTTCGTCGTAATTGGTGTCGGCATAATGAATGGTGATGCCCGTTTCCTGGTCGCCCGATGCTTTCACCGCCTCGTGTACCCGCATACCGTACATACCTTTGCCGCCGTGGCGGGGCAGCAACGCCGGATGAATGTTGACAATGCGCCGATTATAAGCATGAACGACATAAGGGGGCAAAAGCCACAAAAAACCGGCGAGTATTATCCACTCGATATTGCGGGCGTGGAGTTGCTGCAAAAAATCCTCTGTTTCGTAAAACGTTATCCGATCTAGAACAAGCGTTTCAATATGGTTCGACCGGGCAAGGTCCAGCACCGGGGCATCTTTTTTATTAGAAACCACTAATCGAACGTTTATATTGGCATGATGCCGAAAATATTCAATAATTTTTTTTGCGTTAGAGCCTGTACCCGAAGCGAAAACAGCCAGATTTATGGTGTTAATGTGTTGGTTTGTTAATGTGTTCATGTGTGAGGATGATTTATTTGAATATAGCGTTGGGTAAGAGACAAGTGACGATAACACTTTAACACCTAAACACCTTTGCACCTCACTTGATTGCCCGGTACCTGGAAGAACCGGCGGGATCTACGCGGGTCATCACGTTGATGATCTGATCTTGCTCGGCACTGGTACCGCGTTTGAAAATTTCAATCAATTCAGCAGACTTGGTGTTGTTGAACAATTGTAAAATGGCAGAATTCGGATAGGCTTGCTGCACCTCGCCCACTTTTTGTAAAGCGTTGGCGATGGTCTGCCGCCCTTTTGCCAGATCAACCGACATGACATCCAAGCCCTGGCGGTGGTACTCGTACATCGCCTGGCGAAAGGGTTTGACGCGCGGCGATAACAGGTTTTCGGCGATCCAGAAGCGGTTGCGATTGTTTGCCAGGGAATTCCAGCCGGCATCTCTCTGTGCCAAATTGGACGGAAGGTTGTTGATCACATCCTGGGCTTGCTGAAAATACGGCTCTCCTCCCAGAGGCGAAAACGAATCATAATCCATGCCCAAAATAAGGTAAGCGTAAAAAGACAAAATGGAAGACAAGTTGTCGTTAAAAGCACTTTTGCTGTAAATCAGGGGTTGAAATTGTTCGTAGGTAAAGTTGATATTTTTATCGGAAGTATTGATAAAAACTGTTTCGTAATTGCTGCCGTAAGTGGGTCGGGTTGCCTGTATCGTTAGTTCGGCAACGAAATAATTCTGATTGTCGGGTGCCTGGTCGGTGATGGTGAGCAAAAAATTGCATTTGATGCGTTCATCGGTTTCAAACACATCATTCGTCCATTTCTGGTTGTTCATAAACTCCTTGATCGTCTGTTCCAGGGTGGCAAATATTCTGGGGTCTGCCGTGAGCACTTTTTGCGTATTCACTTTCACAGTGGCATTGAGTTCTTGGGCTTGCAAATTGGAAACGATCAAAGCGATCCATAAACCAAGCAATAGCTTTTTCATGTTTTTACAAATGTTTTATCCCTACCGGACGTTTAACAATCTATCGCAACGCTCGCTGATACAACGCGATGATTGCATTCAGAATATCCTCCGCAACGGCGACTTTCGTTTTTAACTCAAAACGCTGTATCTTATTGTTTCGATCAATCAGGGTAATTTTGTTCGTGTTGCTGTCAAAACCTGCACCCGTATCGTTGAGAGAATTTAATACAATAAGGTCAAAATTTTTCTTATTCATTTTGGCAAGGGCATTCGCTTCCTCATTTTGGGTTTCCAGCGCAAAACCGATCAGCCGTTGGTTGGGGCGTTTCATCTTGCCGAGCGTGGCGGCAATGTCGGGGTTTTCTACCAGTTCAATTTGGAGGGTTTCGCCGTGGCGTTTTATCTTTTGCAATGCCGCTTCGCGCGGGCGATAGTCGGCTACGGCTGCCGATAAAATACCTACCTCCGAATGGGGAAAATGCTGCAACGCTGCTTCGTACATCTGTTGCGCCGTTTGCACTTTTATAATTTGAATAGCCGGATGATTCGGTTGAATTTTTACAGGACCTAAAATCAGGGTCACTTCCGCACCCCGCCGGGCTGCTGCCTCTGCAATGGCTATGCCCATTTTGCCCGAGGAGCGATTGCCGATAAACCGCACCGGATCAATGGGTTCATAAGTAGGTCCGGCTGTTATCAGCACTTTCTTGCCGCTGAAATCCTGTTTTGCAGCAAAAAAATCATTCAAAAATTGCACGATGTGTTCCGGCTCTGCCATGCGTCCCTCGCCGATGAGCCCGCTTGCCAATTCGCCATGTTCTACCGGAATGAGTTGATTACCAAATGATTGCAAACGCTGTACATTCTCCTGCGTAGTGGGGTGCTGCCACATATCCACATCCATTGCCGGTGCGAAAAACACGGGACAGCGCGCCGAAAGATAGACGGCAGCTATTATGGAATCGGCAATGCCGTGTGCCAGTTTGCCCAGCGTGGTGGCGGTGAGTGGTGCGAGTACGAGGGCATCAGCCCACAAGCCCAGTTCGACGTGGTTGTTCCAGCTTTCCTCGTTGCTTACCTCGGTGTAAACCGGTTTTTTAGAAAGGGTAGCCAGTGTGAGCGGGGCGATGAAAGTGGTAGCGGCTTTGGTCATCAGCACCTGCACTTCCGCCCCGGATTTCAGGAGCAAACGCGCCAGCACCGCCGCTTTGTAAGCTGCAATGCTGCCGGTAATGCCGAGGATGATTTTTTTGCCTTCGAGGTGAGCCATGACGTGTACCGGCGAGCTTTAGTCGCCGCCGTAGGAATAAGCTGGCGGGGAAGCCCGCCGATACAAAATCGTTACTGTGGTAATTGCGGCGGCACAGGGCGTTTTTTCTTCTTTTCGTTGAAGCGGTAATACACATCGCCGTCCAGAAATTCTTCCGTAGCGATGATTGCCGGATTGGGCAGGCGCTCGTAGAACTTGGAAATTTCGATCTGCTCTTTATTTTCGTTGATTTCTTCAATGGTTTCGGAAGACACGGCGAATTCATCCAGTTTTTGCTGCAATTCGTACTTAATGTCCACGTTGAGTTGGCGGGCACGTTTGGCAATGATCGCCAGCGATTCGTAGATGTTACCGGTTTTGCCTGCCAGCTCGCTTACGTCGCGGGCACGCACGTTGGGGTCAAAGCCCTGCACTTTATTTTTGATATCCGACATTTTTTAGTTGATTTAATCTTTTTTGCGAATTATTTTGAATGGTCAATACTTCCCGTTTAAAACCAGTAGTGGGATAGCGGCTCAGAAACGGCGTAACCCGTTCCAACACTTCTTCGTAGCGTTCCTGTTGACGATCCACCACGCTGTTTTCTGCCAGCAGGTACGCCGATTGAATAATCAGGTAGCGCACTTCTTCGGCGTTTTTCGTTTCCGGAAAATCTTTCAACAGGTTTTCAAAAACATGGGTAGCCGATTGGTACGCCTGCAAATCAAAATACAGCTTGCCTTCTTCCAGGACTTTCTGCTCCAGTTTGGCGCGCATCTCGTCAATCAGTTGATTGCATTCTTCCACCCGATTGCTGCGCGGGTAGGTATTGATAAACAACTGCAATTCGTCAATGGCTTGCAGGGTATAAGTTTGATCGAGCCGGAACGTGGGCGACAGTTGATAATTGGAATACGCGCTCATAAAATCTGCCTCTTCGCGTTGGGGGCTGGACGGATACGTTTGCGAAAAATTTTTGAAATAATAAGACGCTAAAATGAACTGTTTGAGTTGGTAGTAGGTGTAGGCGTATTTGAACGAAATCTCCTCCGCTTCCGGGCGACCGCGAAACGGCGCAATGACCAGTTCGTACAGCGTCTGTGCTTTTTGATGTTCCCCGGCGGTGTAATACTCGTTGGCACTTTTATAAATGACATTGGCATCGTTGCTCGACCGCACCCGTTCAAACTGGCTCTTGCAAGCACTCAATACCACCAGCACCAGCACCATTCCCGGCAACCCAAATCCTTCCTTTTTTTTCATAAGGACGCAAAATTACAATTTTTATCGGAATAAGGAACGAGAAAATGTTGAAAATAGTTGTCTCATTTTCAAATGAAAAGAAGTTTGCAAAACAAAAAAGGTTGTATGCCGCTTCTTTTTAAATTTGCATTTTGGAAGGGGTGCTGCGGTATTATGGTGTTATAGTGTTATGGTGCTGTAAAACCGTCGCATCATCACGCGCTCGCACCATCACACGCTCGCACCATCACACTATCACACCATAATATGGAGCGACTTGAAGAATTCAGATTGTACTACGTGCAAACCATCGCGCCGGAATTGCAACGCCTCGAACGGAAGCGGCTGCGGCTGGTGGGTTTGTTGCTCATGTCTGTCCTGGTGTTTGGCGGCTTGATCGCGTTTCAGTTTTATGTGAATATCTGGGTCATTTTTTTGTTGCTGATGATTCCGCACGTGTTTTACACCGGGTACCTGCTGCGGCAGTTGCAACGGTTTCGCCAGCGTTTTAAACCCAATGTGATAGAACCATTGCTCGATTTTATTGACAATGGTCCGAATTTTGACACCAACTACCCGCTCGCCTACTACCCGCGCGAGGGTATGACGAAAAAGTTGTTTCAGGACAGCGGCATTTTTTCCACCCCGGCACCGTAT
>Ga0224722_1000414_pt1 | contig 24854 bp, 22 predicted proteins | sample Balambano_FR1_Me_FD_161646 | JGI IMG/M metagenome (GOLD analysis project Ga0224722, IMG submission 161646) | Freshwater sediment microbial communities from Lake Towuti, South Sulawesi, Indonesia - Balambano_FR1_MetaG | ecosystem: Environmental > Aquatic > Freshwater > Lake > Sediment | place... | reverse complement strand
TAATTACTGAGATTCCTGGATCAGAGCTTGGAACTGGCGATCGCTGCGAATTTTGTTGAAGTTGGGATCCGTAGTGGCCATCAATCGGCACAAGTAAGGGCTAAAGCTAATTGCCCGCTTAAGATAGTCGATCGCTGGCTGTAACTTTTCTTGTAAAGCAAAACAGCATGCCTTGCCATACCAGGCATTGGCATTGTTACTCTTGACTCTAAGGGACTGGTCAAAACACTCTAGGGCCTGTTCATAACGCTCCAGTTTAGCCAGCACCATGCCCTTGTAATTCCAGCCATAGTAGCAACTCGGCTTAATTAACAATGTGTTGTCCAAGCTGGTAAGTGCTTCGGTATAGCGATAAAGACAACTGAGGGCAACAGCCTTGTTGTACCAAGCTTTGTAGTGATCAGACTTAAGGTGAAGCACCTTATCAAATGCGGCGATCGCTTCTTTGTAACGGCACAGGCTCATCAGGGTCTTGCCACGATTTTGCCAAGCTCGGTAATCCTCAGGCTGAAGTTTCTGTGCGCGGGTAAAGCTGGTCAAGGCTTCCTCGTAGCGAGCCAGCTTGGCTAGGGCGATGCCTTTGCCTTGCCAAGCTGGGGCAAATTTGGGTTCGATCGCCAGCGCTTGCTCAAAGCTAGTAATAGCATCATCGTAGCGTCCGGCACCTTCGAGGGCATAGCCTCGGCAACTCCATGCTTTGTAATCGCGAGGTTGCACATTCAAGAGTTGTTCATATTTCGCGATCGCCCGTTCGTAATGGCCTAATTCGCGAAAGACATGGCCTTGGCTATATAGAATTTGCGAGTCTTCACTGCTCATAGAAACACCAGGAGATTTGGCATTAAGAAGCGATTCATTTCACACAATATCGACAATTATGCCCCTGATGATTCTATTGCTTACAGAGCAGCTAACTCTAAAGCCCCAAAGACTTTGAGTGACTGCAATCTGCTGCAGTGTAGTAAGTGTGCTTCTCGGACTAATCGGAGTAGAACACCTAATAGGAATTATTCAATTATGAGCTACTTACTCAATGTGAATTGCTAATGGCTAAACCATTTCTAGTTCTCTAGTTCCAAAAGCGCCCATTGATCAGTGCCATGAACCGACGATCTTGCCGTAACCCATCAAAGTCCGTGTTGGTTTTGGCACTTTCTCGGTATTCCTGAGGGTTTAGTTCTACGGCACGCCGTAAACTCTCAAACGCAAGCTCATAGTTGCCTTTGAGGGCGTAGCAACAAGCTTGGTTGTATAGCGTGTTGGGGGCATTGGGGTTAAGTTCTAAAGCACGGTCGTAGCTGTGTAGGGCTTCATCCAATTGACCCATATGGTAAAGGGCATTGCCACGGTTAGCCCACGCTTCGCAAAAGTTGGGGTAACACTCGATCGCGCGGTCATAACTGCCTACAGCTTGGCTAAGCTTGCCGAGTTGTCGCAGGGCCAGTGCCTGGTTGTACCAAGCCCAACTGTAGTCTGGTTTAAATTCGATCGCGCGGCTGTAGCTGATCACTGCGTCGGCATAGCGTCCCAGATTACGCAGGGCAATACCCCGGTTGTACCAAGCCCAGTGGTAGTTGGGACGAAACCGAAGGGCTTGATCGTAGCTAGCAATGGCTTCCTCATAGCGACGGAGATCATCCAAGGCACTGCCGCGATTATTCCAAGCTTCAGAGAATCCGGGTTCATACTCTAGGGCTTGATCATAGCTAGCAATGGCCTCCTGATACAGCCCCAGATGATAAAGCGCGTTACCTCGGTTGTACCAAGCATCGGCATAATCTGGCTGTAGCTCAAGAATGTGATCGTAGCTAGCGATAGCGGAGGCGAAATGCCCCTGCTGATTCAGGTACAGCCCTTTCTGGAAGAAGAAGATTACTTCAATGTTGTGCGGTTGACTCATGGCTACGTATGTAGTTATCAGGAGTGTTGTATTTAAAGTGCCCAGTATGGATAGGGAACCAACAGAGTTTGGCTAGAACCGGTTGGGTAGCGCTTGGAGAAGTTCTTGAAATTGCGGATGCGATCGCAAGCAGCGCAGTTCACTATCCACTTTGGCCAAAGCCTGATACAGCACTGGATTAAAGGTCATAGCATGCTTGAGACAAATGACTGCCTGGTCAAGATCATTCTGCACGGCATGACAACGGGCTTTGTTGTACCAGGCATCAGGGTTGTTGGAGCGAAGTTGAAGAGAGCGATCGAAGTTGGCCATGGCTGCGGTGAACTGACCAGAGCGTTGCAGCACAATGCCACGATAAGTCCAGGCATAGTGGCAGGAAGGCTTAATATTGATGACTTGATCAAGGCTTTGCAGGGCTGTTTCTAGGTTTCCTAAGTAGACTAGAGCCTTGCTGCGATGGAACCAGGCTTTGTAATCCTGTGGGGCAAGCTCAATCACTCGATCGAAGCTGGTTAGCGCCTCAGCATAGCGCCGCAGTTGAATCAGGGCAGTGCCTCGGTTATGCCATGCTTTCACATCTTTAGAGTCCAGCTTTAGGGTTTGGTCAAAGCTATGGAGTGCCTGCTCATAGTAGCCAAGTCGAGCCAGCACTACCCCTTTGCCATGCCACGCAAGCGCAAATTCTGGATTGATTTTGATGGCTTGCTCAAAGCTGGCTAAGGCTTCTTGATAGCGTTCTAGGTGTTGGAGCGCGTAGCCTTGGTAGTTCCAGATTTCGTACAGATCGGGCTGTGCGGATAGAAGTTTGTCATAGCGGGCGAGAGCGCCTTCGTAGTGACCCAGGCTATAAAGTGTGTTGCCATGGGTGTACCAGGCTAATGAGTCTAAAGATTGTTCTGGTGTTGCATCTACCTTGTTATTCATCCCATCACCATCACCCAGATCAGGAGTCTCCTTCGTCTAGAGTGGGCGGTAAGCTGAGTAATCTATCAGCAGGATAATGAGGATTGAGTGAATTCTCGCAGATAAGGTTTAATCTTTCGTTTCGCGATCGCCAATGACATCGGCTACTAAATTCTGAAGGGCTAGGCTGCGGCGGCTGATTGCATCTGGAAAGTTTGGCTTGATGCGGAGGGCACAGTCGTAACTGGAGACTGCCGCATGGTAATCGCCCAGATGGCTGTAGGCGGCTCCACGGCTGTACCAGGCAGCATAGCAGCTAGGGTCAATCGCCAAGGCTTTGTCGTAGCTGTCGATCGCTTCCAGATTTTTGCCAAGGTGCCCTAGGGCAATACCACGGCCATACCAGGCATCACAAAAGTTTGGTTGGTGAAGCACGGCTTTGTCGTAGCTAGTGATAGCTTCGGCGTAGCGTCCCAGTTTGCGCAGGGTAGTGGCGCGGCTAAACCAGGCTCTGGCAAAGGTTGGATCCAGGTGTAAGGCGCGATCGTATTTGTCAATGGCCTCCTCGTACTGCCCAGATTTATGTAAGGCGCTGCCCCAGTTGTACCAGGCTTCGCGCAGGTCAGATTTGAAATCAAGTGCTTTGCAATAGCTCTGGATTGCTAGATCGTAGCGACCCAGTGCATCGAGGGCATTGCCCCGGTTGTACCAGGCTTCGTAGCAGTTTGGGTTGAGCAAAATGGCTTCGTCATAGCTGCTGGTGGCTTCTTCGTGGCGACCAAGCTTGTGCAAGACGTTGCCGCGATTGTACCAAGCACCGTACCAGTCCGGTTTGATGGTAAGAACGCGATCGTAGCTGCTGAGGGCTTCCAGGTAGCGATCGAGCTGATGCAGAATGTTAGCCCGGTTATACCAGGCGTTGGAAAAGTGAGGTCGAAACTGAATCGCTTGGTCATAGCTGGCAATCGCGTCTTCATAGCGTCCTAGCTTGTTGAGTAAAATGCCCCGGTTGTACCAGCACTTAGCATACTCTGGCTCTAGTTCCAGAACGCGATCGTAGCTTTCTAAGGCAGCTTCGTAACAGCCTGATTTATCCAGAGCATTGCCCCGGTTGTACCAAGCTTGGTGATAGTCTTGCCGCAGTGCTAGGGCTCGGTCAAAACTGGCGATCGCCGCATCATAGCTACCCAGTTTAAATAAAGCCATCCCATGACTGTTAAGTGCCTCTGGAAAGTTGGGCTGAAGGTCAAGGGTGCGGTTAAAGTCCTCAACGGCTTCGTCGTAGCGACTCAAGTCGTACAGTGCCATACCTCGGCCATACCAGGCTTGGTGCCAGTCAGGATGATGCTGCAAGCAGCGATCAAAGCAGGAAATTGCATCGTCATAAGCTCCTGCTTGATTTAGTTGCAAGCCCTGGTGGAGAAAGTATTCTGCTTCAGAATCAGACCCTGTGGGCATAGCCTTGAAGAAACCTATTCCAAATGTAGCTTTATGCTTGTTGGTTGTTGTCCTCAGTCTAATACGCTTGAAAAGCGGGAAGGCATAGCCTTTGATGTAATCACCTCAGGTTAGCAAAACAATTTGATATAACAGCTATAGAGTAAATCAGCCTTAGTTGCCAATGCAGATTCCTTAGGTTGGTTGTTGCTAAAGCCTGTAGACCTATTTCATTGTGCTGATGTGCTCGGCTCTAAGAAGACCTAGCCTATCTAGAGTGCGGAATCTGATGCATTGGTGGCGTAGCTACCCACACACTCGGTTTTTTCCTCGAATTGTGTGATCTGCTTATGAGGAAGGACGTCTCCTAAGACAATACTTTGTAACTCCAGAAGGATCTTCCTGGAAAATTATAACGACAGATGTAGCAATGTTACGCTTAACAAGCTCTGGTGCGATTGGCCTAAATTGCCACACTCGATCACCATAGCGACTAGGCATTGTGACATTGATGGAGGATGGGTTAGCTACCGGAAACTCAGCTTTACCAGCTTTTTGATCGTTAACGGTGTCAGCCCAACATTAACCAATCTATCTCAGGATGATAGGTTGTGCTGGTTTTGGGCGCTTTAACCTTAGATTCTTGGGTTGTGGTTTCTATGGAATGGATTTCAGTGAATGGTCTGAGGAGTGAGCGATCGCCACGGATAGCCTGGATTGAGGGTATTCGGATTTTAGGCGTGGTGATGCTATTGCTTTACCATGCTCAACTGCGGTTTACCGGCTATGCTTACACACCAAAGCCAACGGGCTTGGCCGACAATTTACAACGCTTGATCTTGCCAGTAGGGATTTTGCCAGATCGCAGTGAACTGGCGCACCTACTTGGCATTCCAGCCTGGTTTGGCTTTCAGTTTATTGATGTGTTTGTGTTGATTAGTGGATTTTGTTTGGTCGTGTCATTGCCGGGGCAACCACTTGACTCAGGTCGGTTTCTCAGGCGGCGTCTAGTCAGGGTTTTGTGGCCGTTTTGGACTACGGCCTGGATGGCTTACCTGGCATTGTGGGCGATCGCCAGCATTACACACACGGCCATTCCTAATCTTTGGCAAATTTTCGCGGCAACCACGTTTCCCTTGCTGTTTTCTTACAATGGTGAACCGCTGATGAGCACCAGCAGTTCATGGTGGGTGATGTCCCTCATTCTCAGTTTTGTACTATTGGCTCCTTTCCTATGCATGCTATTGCAACGGTGGGGTGCTGCTAACCTGTTGTTGGCTAGCACAGTATTGACGTTGGGATACCGAGCCCTAGCGGTGAGGATGTTTGATAGCTATCCAACCTATGTCATTTGGGAGGGGGCATCTGGGTGGCAGCCATTTGCCTCGGTATTGGCGAAGTTAAGCACGTTTGTGCTGGGAATGGTGGTTGGACACTTTTACCTGCGGCATCGGGGGCCAGCCTTGTGGACAGCCCAAAAGGCTCTTATAGTAGGTATCCCTGTTTATTGCTTGGGATTTGTTGCCCAATTCTATCGAATTGGTTGGATTGTGGCTGATTTGCTGGTGCCGATCGGCCTTGCCTTAATCTGTATGGTCATTTGTCGCTTTCTGGCCGAGAACTACCAGTTAGAAGCCTTCATGCTCAAACTGGGTAGTTACAGCTATAGCTACTTTCTGGTGCAGGGGCTAGTGGTGGATCGCACTATGCAACTGGTGATTGGTGGCAACCCTGTTCGCTATGACCTGTTATTACCAGTGATGGTGGCTGGCACACTAGTGCTGGCGATGATTGTTGATTATGTGACACCGCTGTTGCGTCGGATTGTGGGTGGAATTTTACGCGATATTGATTACGTGCTGGTCGCTACGCCAGATCTGCCTCGATCGCTGTGGGATCCCAAAATTGGAGATGCTGTGCGTTATCGGGGTGAGGCTGGGTGGACAGTGCTGAAGGTAGAAAAGTTACTGGATGAGCGGGATTGCCTGCTATGCCAGGTAAGCGATGGACATCGATCGCTGTGGGTCAATGAAGACGATCTTGAACCTGCCGGAGAGCGCTCTTGAGGCTGTGAAGCCAAAGATACGTCATATCCCCAGAAGCAAGATAAACGAGGCCAGTCACCGTAGTGTTGAGGAGAGAATTGGAGTGAGGAAGTGGTCAGTCGATTTGGACAAGCTTATATATTCCCATGTGGTACTCATTGGGCTGCCAACAATCTTTTACTACTGTTTGCGGGTAGGCGGCTTTAGCCTGACCAATCTGCATATGGTGATCGCCACATTTTTTATTCTCAGTTCGGTCATGATTATTGTGGAGGCGACCAATGCTTTATTTCGTCGGTATGCAGTTCCCAATCCTAAACCAGCCAACCGGTTAGATCGGCTTAAGCAAACGATCAAAGCCAATTTGGGCTTGACGAGCGATCGCCCCTGCACCGTAGCCAATCCCCTACCTCGCTGTACCATCCTAGTCGCTGCATATCTGCCCAATGAACAGGACATTATTGTAGAAACACTGCACCATATTCTGGCGACTGTAAACCGCCCAGCAGACGGGTTGGAGCTGATTCTGGCTTACAACACTCCCATCGATTTGCCAATTGAAGATGAACTGCGTAATATGGCGCAGCATTTTCCAGAATTATGCCTGCTGCGGGTGGAGGGCAGCCGTTCCAAAGCCGAAAATCTGAATGCAGCGCTGGATATTGCGACAGGAGAAATTGTTTGCATTTTGGATGCAGATCATCATCCAGCAGCAGACTGTTTCGATCGCGCTTGGTACTGGTTGGAGCAGGGCTATGACGTGGTGCAGGGGCGTAATGTGATTCGCAACCACCAAGCCAATCTACTGACCCAAAATATTGCTGTCGAGTTTGAGGCCAATTATGGTGTTAGTCATCAGGCCAAATCGTTTCTGACTGACTCAACAATTTTTGGCGGCTCCAATGGCTACTGGCGAGCCTCAGTTTTGAAGCGAATTCGGTTTAATCCAGCCAGAATGACGGAAGATATTGATGCCACGATGCGGACGCTGCTGAGCGGCTATCGGATTGTGCACGATCGCAGCATCATTACTACTGAGCTTGCCCCAGCTAACTTCAGTTCCTTTTGGTTCCAACGCAAGCGGTGGGCGCAAGGCTGGTTAGAAGTTAGCTGTCGGTACCAACGGCGGGTATGGCGATCGTGCCATTTTACTCCCTGGCAGAAGATCTACTGGACCTATTTGCTCTACTACTGCGTGGTCTATTCCCTGATTGCCCTACAAATGTTTCCGTTGTTGCTCAGCATGTTGCTCTACTACGGAGAAATTCCCCAAACAGACAACCCGTATCTCTGGTTCAGCACGTTCATCACCTTCTTTAGCGGTATTTATCTAACGGCTGTGACCATGAAAATTGCCTCGGTACCTTACCCGCGGCTGTATTTCGTGCAGCATGCGGCATTCATTTTCTTTTTCACTATTTTGAAAAACATGATCTCGGTGGTGGGAATGTATGACTATCTAAGTGGCGACCACCAGTGGGTAGTGACTCCTCGAGGTCAGCAAAAGCCCCGCAATGTTACTTCTCCAACGTCAGCCTTACCTGCTGGAATTGGCCTCAGTACTACCAAACCGTAGGCTCTGTGCTGGTGTAGAATTTGGGCTACGCCTAGAGGGAAATAGCTACGATGAGCGGGTTAAACCAAGCAGGCCGATCGCTACGGCAGACCATTATTCTGTTTAGCTGTTGCTGTTTGTTGGTGCTGGGCTGTCACCGTGCCAATTTGCCAACCCAACCTGCGCCTTCTGATGGTAAACGAATTGTGCTGGGCACCACAGCAACCGTCAGCACGATAGACCCTGCCGATGCCTACAGTTCGTTCACAGGTAACGTGCTGTATAACTTGGGCGATCGCCTCTACACCTACAAACTGGGTACCCAAACTCTACAGCCCCAGTTGGCCACAGCCCTACCAACCGTAAGCACTGATGGCTTGACCTACACTATTCCCCTCCGCACAGGGGTTCAGTTTCACGATGGAACCCCTTTCAATGCCGAAGCGATGGCCTTTTCCCTGCGCCGGTTTATTGATAGCAAAGGCTCACCGGCCTTTTTGCTGGCAGATCTGGTTGAAACAGTCAAAGCTACAGCGCCGAACCAGCTCACCATCACGCTAAAAAAGCCCTTTGCAGCGTTTCCTTCCTTACTGGCATTTTCTGGAATTTGTGCTGTATCGCCTGCCGTCTACACGCCAACTGGGAATCAGCCAAAGGCCGAGTTCCAGCCAGACACCTTTGTGGGCACAGGTCCTTATAAATTGGTGCGCTTTGGCACTGACCAAATTCAGCTAGATGCCTTCGATCGCTACTGGGGTGAAAAACCTGCCAATCAGGGCATTGATATTCAGTTTTTTTCCAGTGCGGCCAATTTGTTCAATGCATTTCGTACGGGCGCTGTAGATGTGGCTTACCAAAGCCTGTCCCTGGATCAGATTCGCCTGTTGCGGGACAGTGCTGCCACTAAAGGTTGGCAAGTGCTAGAGACGGCTGGTAGTGGCATTGACTACCTCAGCATGAATTTGAAATCGCCTCCCCTTGATCGGCTTGAAGTGCGACAGGCGATCGCATCTGTGGTCGATCGACCCTTGTTACAACAGCGCGTCTTTCAAGGACAAATCGATCCCCTCTATAGCCTAATTCCAACCACAATTGATGTGCAAAAACCTGTTTTCAAGACTGAATATGGCGATAGCAATCTTGAATTAGCCAAACAACGCCTGACCCAGGTAGGCTATTCTCCAACAAATCCATTACGAGTTGAATTTTGGTACCGCTCCAACATTACTAATGATCAACTAGCAGCGATTACTTTACAGGCTGTGGTCAAAAAACGCTTGGGTGAATGGATGCAATTTGACTTAAAAAGTGTAGAGTCAACCACTGCCTACAAGAATTTAGATAAGGGTGCCTATCCCATCTTTCTGTTAGATTGGTCAGCAGATTTCTTAGATGCTGATAACTACATTCAACCCTTTTTAGAATGCAGCAAAGGATCCTCAACCGACGGCTGTCAGGATGGTTCTAGTTTTTTGCAAGGGTCATTTTACTATAGCGATCGCGCCAACCAATTAATTGACCAAGCCCGCAAAGAACAAAATTTTGCTAGTCGCCAACAACTCTACAATGCCTTGCAAACCCTGGTAGCTAAGGACGTTCCTTTTATTCCTCTTTGGCAGAATAAAGACTTTCTCTTTACTCAAAAATGGATTCAAGAGGCCAGTCTAGAAGTAACCCAAAAAGTTCCCTTTTGGAAGATGAAAAAACTTGGTGACAGGCTTAGCTAGTGCTGGTTATCCCCATCACAGTACACCATCTCTGTCGCGGTCTTTGTGAACGGCAGCAGCAAATAAATGGAGCTATATGATGATTCGTTACTTAACTTAATCTTTCGCCACTTAACTTGATTTAATGTTGCGTTACTCCCAAGCTGTAGTGATGGCGGCACGATCGCTAAGACAACCAGGTATTTGCTAGTCTTGCGGGAATTTGGGTTGGCTGTTGTTCACCTTTTAAGGGGCGATCGCCCCTTGTTTGCACAGCCAATCCCATTCATAAATCTTGATGTTTGTCGGGACAGGCTTGTAAGAGAATCGATCATAACAAAGCGTATAAAGCGCCTAAAGAGCTTGAACATCCAGTAGGTTGGGCATTTCCTTGGCAAAACTAGTGGTTTGTAGTGTGCAAATTGCCTAGATGTTGTAGGGTGCCTGTTGAAATATTTTCTCAACCTCATCGTTAACAGGAGATATTGCTAAATGGCTTTTGGACCAGCTTCGCGACTAGGGGTTAGTTTGTTCGATGAGACGCCTCCTATCGAGTGGGTGCCCGGTTCCTCCCAAGAAGAACTAGAAACCCTGATTCGAGCCGTTTATCGGCAAGTTTTAGGAAATGCTTATGTGATGGAAAGTGAGCGCTTGGCTATTCCCGAGTCGCAGTTTAAGCGGGGTGAGTTTAGCGTGCGGGAATTTGTGCGCACAGTAGCCAAATCTGATCTTTATCGCTCACGGTTCTTCACTAGCTGCGCACGCTACCGGGCGATCGAACTGAATTTCCGTCACCTGTTAGGTCGTTCTCCTCTCGACTTAGAAGAAATGCGGATGCACAGCACGATTTTGGATACTCAGGGGTTTGAAGCTGAAATCGATTCCTACATTGACAGTGACGAATATCAAAGTACCTTTGGTGAGAACTTTGTGCCTTACATCCGGGGCTATAAATCTGAAGCTTGCCAGAGCATGGTTCAGTTCACCCATACCTTCCAATTAGTGCGTGGTGCATCCAGCAGCAGCCTCAAGGGTGATTTGGCTGGCAAAGCGCCAAAACTCAATGCCTTGGTAATCCAATCTACTCCAACCCCAGTAGTTTCTCCTGCAGGCAGCGGGGCAACCTTCCGTAATCCTCCCGTGGGTGCGCGGACTCGTCATGGTGTGGATGCCAGCTCTGGTGGCAAGGTTTATCGCATCGAAGTGACTGGCTACCGGTCTAAGGCGGTGAATCGGGTTTCCAAGTTCCGTCGTAGCAATCAAGTCTTCTTGGTGCCCTATGACAAGCTATCCCAGGAATATCAACGGATTCATCAGCAAGGTGGGGTAATTGCTAGCATCACTGCGGTTTAGCCATAGCTAGTGCGATCGTGCTTTTTCTCTGAACTCATTCAACATCGGATTCTTCTTGGTGCCAGGAGGAATCCGGTGATCCCTCTCAATCTAGCTCTTGGAGGGAATCCGTATGAATTTGGCCTTTTCAAAAAAAACAAGAAATTTTTAGGAGCAAGACTTCAATGGCGACTCTGACAACGCTCGAACTGTGGCCCGCTAGCAGCCTGGAAGACGTGCAAACAGTTATTCGAGCGGTTTATAAGCAAGTTTTAGGAAATCCCCATGTGATGGAAAGTGAGCGGTTGACCACGGCAGAGTCGAAGCTGTGCGATCGCTCTATGACAGTGCGTGAATTTGTGCGCGCCGTGGCTAAGTCCGATTTCTATCGGTCACGCTATTTTGAATCCTGCGCTCCCTATCGCTTTGTTGAATTGAACTTCTTGCATTTACTTGGGCGCGCTCCCCAAGACCAGCGCGAAGTTTCAGAGCACATTGTGCGCTGTGTGGCAGAAGGCTACGACGCTGAAATTGACTCCTACATCGACAGCGACGAGTACCAGTCAGCCTTCGGCGAAAACACCGTGCCCTACTACCGTGGCCGTACGAGTGAAGCTAACCCCAAGCAAGTGGGCTACAACCGCATGTTCGCGATCGATCGCGGCCCTTCTCAAATTGACAGTGCCGTTAAATCTTCACAACTGGTTTACGCCGTTGCAACCAACAGCCCCAATCCAATCAAGCCTTCTACAGCCACAGTAATTGGTTCGGGCACCGAAAAACGCTTCAAGATTGTAGTAGCTGGCTCCAAATTTGACACGCGCCGCCGCATTAGCACCACAGAATATATTGTACCTGCTAGCAAAATGACGCCGCAGATCCAGCGCATCAACCGTACCTCTGGCAAAATTGTCAGCATTACCGAAATTGTTTAACTAGGCAGGGGCAACTTGGTTTAGCCCTTGATTGATTCTTGATGTAACCCTTGACTCGGGTTCAGTCTGTTCGATTAAATTCCCATTCACAACCTCATTACTATTAGGAGACTCAGGTATGGCACTTTGGGTTGAGTCGGATCTACTGGAGTTGCGTCCCAACGCAACAGAAGACGACTTGCAGGCAGTTATTCGAGCGGTGTATCGGCAGGTGCTGGGCAATGCTCACCTGATGGAAAGTCAGCGGCTAGCCACGGCTGAGTCTATGTTACGTAATGGCGACATCACTGTGCGGGGCTTCGTTCGTGCCGTTGCTCAGTCTGACCTGTATCGCTCTCTGTTCTTTGAAACGTCCTCGCCGTATCGTTTTGTTGAGCTAAATTTCAAGCATTTGCTGGGTCGTGCTCCTCAAGACCAGTCAGAAATTTCTGAGCATGTGCTTGTGTACAACGAGCATGGTTACGAAGCTGAAATTAACTCCTACATTGATAGCAACGAGTATGAACTGAGTTTTGGTGAACAGCTCGTGCCCTATGCCCGTGGCAATCGTACCCAAGCTGGTCTCAAGAATGTCGCGTTTAATCGTACCTTTGCGTTGATGCGGGGATATGCCGCTAACGATGTCGGCAAAACTGCCAAACTAATTGGTGATTTGGGTGCAAACTTACCCACAAAAATTGTGGCTCCTGCAACAGGATCTGGTGCCTACAGTAATACGGGCAAGCGTTTCCGAATTTCGGTATCTAAGGCTAGCTCTGGTCCACGGGTAACGAAGAGCGCAGCAACCTATGAAGTCGGCTACAGCCAACTCTCCCAGAAGATTCAGAGCATTCAAAAAACAGGCGGCAAGATCCTGAGCATTACCGAAGTTGCGTAGTGTGATCGGACAGTGCAAGCAGTAGGGCATGGTTTAGATGAAATCTCATGGGTTTTGCCTGTAACTGACCCTACTGTTGCGTATCCGCGAGGGGCATCAGGGGCTTGAGGATAAATCACTGGTACGGCTTAGAATGAGGCTCCTGCCGGGTTTGGTAACGATATGGATATTGCAGAGTTTGTTGAAAAATCGATCGGTCGCTGGCGATCGCAGCGCAGCGCACACCACTTGGCGTTTGGGCATTTTGAAGCAATACTTTCTGACATCGATATCATGGCTTTGGAACTACTTGATCCAGCCGTTCTCGATCTCTGCAAAACCTATGGCGTTGATCCCCAAATGGCTGTTTCTCCCTTTCGGATGACCTGGCAAGGCCAATCCGATTGGGATGAAAACGAAGTTGTACAGGGCAGTTGTGTTTTGGTTCCGGTGCCAGATGCCGCTCAACCTCAACAGGGCAAACTTCTGCGTGATCAAGGCTATGCCGAAACCATTGCAGCGGCAGGTGACTACTACCTGACAGATGACGGTACGTTCGTACTGATAACAAGCTACGATCGTGCTGCTGCCGAAGAAAAAATCTGGTTTGTCAATCCCAACGTTCGGTGTCGTGTGTCCTTAATCAAAACAAGTGCGGGCAGTGGTGTGGTCACAGCATCCTTTTCATCAGAAATTCGTCAATAGTTTTTTCTCAAAGCCAGGAAAAATCCCTATCGAACAACTAAATAGTTTTTCTTGCTTTGTTTAATAGTTCCTTGACTCATGACCTATTCTTCTCCATTGATCCCTGATGCTAAATCCAATGATTTAGTTACACTAGCTCATTGGATGGCCGGAGACTTTAGTAACTATAAACAAGCCTTTGAGAATCCTAGGAACTATGCCCATATTCATGTGTTTTTCCGCCCCTTAGCCTATGAGTTTTTCTCTGGGATTGGATTTTATTCTGAGCAGGTTTATGACTACGATTTGTGGACACCCTATCGGCAGGGGGTTCATCGATTGGTTGAACAACCTGGTAAGATTTACATCGAAAATTACAGCCTGAAAGATGCTTTGTTGTACGCAGGAGCAGCACGTGAGCCTGCTATTTTGCGGACAATTACACCAGCTTGTATCGAACGACGCTACCACTGCTCAATGATTTTTAAGCGAGAAGGCAATTTATTCCGTGGCTGTGTGGAAGGTAATCAATGTTTGATTGAAAAAAATGGATGCCAAACCTACTTAGTGAGTAATGTTGAAATCACTGAAAAAACCTGGGTGAGTTTGGATAAAGGATTAGATATTAATTCGCATGAACAAGTTTGGGGATCAACCTACGGTTCACTTCGATTTGAAAAACGGGAAAGTTTTGCCCATGAAGTCCCAATTGTCAATCGCCCCACCATTGACCAGTCTGGAGCGGTCTGAAGCCAAGATGCTGCCTCCTGAAGCTCAGAAGAAAATGCAGTGTTGGATTCGGAGTCGGCATTTAATTTGTTCGGGAAATTTTTATGTATTTGAAACAGTAGATTATAGTGCGATCGACCGCTTTTCTGATTGTGTTATGGCATTGGGAGGTACCATCATCTCTATTGATCCGATCGATAAAATTTGGATGGGCGACCATCGCCAAGTCATTTTGTATCAGGCTAGAGCCAGCCTCCACACGCCCTGCCATAACTTAAAGCAATATTGGCTAAAATATGGCAGTTTTCGTACCCGATTTGATGGCCAAGTTTAGTCAAGAATAGCCGTGATGATACATATAACGAGTTTCAGTTAGATGAAGTGTCATCCAAAAAGATGAGGAAGAAAAAATCAAGCCATAGTTTAGTTGAGCGGAAATTTGAGTGATAGCTGTTACAGATTTCACCAGCATGGATTGTTTGCATTCCCTATTAATACGGAAAACAGGTCTAACTTTTAATGAGGAGCTATTTAAATGGTCAGTGCTATTTTTAAGGCACCTGCGAGTTCAGGAACATCATCGAGTGTTGCGTTATTTGATGAGACGGATCCCATTCGTTTATGGCCTCACTCTTCTGTAGATGATATTGAAACACTAATTCGTGCCGTCTACCGCCAAGTGCTGGGTAATGCCTATGTAATGGAAAGTGAACGGTTAGTAGTGCCAGAATCTCAACTAAGGCGACGCGAACTCAGTGTGCGTGAGTTTGTGCGTCGAGTAGCTAAATCTGAACTTTATCGATCGCGATTTTTTGATAGCTGCTATCGCTATCGAGCCATTGAGTTGAACTTTAAGCATCTACTGGGTCGGGCACCCAATGATTTTGATGAAATGAGACACCACAGTACCATTTTAGATGCTGATGGATTTGAAGCAGAAATTGATTCTTACATCGATAGTGATGAATATTGCCACCATTTTGGTGACGATATTGTGCCCTACTATCGAGGATACAAGACTCAAACTGGGCAATCGATGTTGGAGTTTACTAATATGCTCCAATTAATGCGAAGCGCTTCAAGTAGCGATAAAGATGTGAAGTCGGGTAATCGGGCTCGCCTAACACGATCGCTTATTCTTAATCGTCCCTATGGGATTGTGCGAAGTACTGATTCCAAAGTGCTGCTTGCCCAGTTGTTTGGCTCAAATGTTCCACATGAAATGGCATCAGAGCCTTCTACAGATGCAGCGTTATACCGTCAGGAGCAGGAGCAAAATGCGTTAATTGCTAGCTTGCAGCAGCAGTTGGCAGATTTACGCCCATTTGGCGCGATCGGCTCAGCCGTGATTCGCCAAGGAAAATTTGCTAGTGCGGCTGTTGTAGATCCCCAAGCAACTCTAACTAGTGGCAGCAGCGCCTTGCAGCAGACTATTGCTGATCAGCAAGCGTTGATTGCTAGCTTGCAAGCAGAAATTGCAGAAGCGCGATCGCTCGCTGCAATTGGCGAAGCACGATTAAACAAATGGCGACAACGTACCTTTTTCTAGGAGGAAACTAAGTTATGAGTCTTACTACAATAGCCGCTATCGTCTATGGCCTTCTGGCCATCGTGGGAGGGATTTTGGGCTATGCTCAAGCCAAAAGTAAGATATCCCTAATGGCTGGGTGTGGCTGTGGGCTGTTGTTGCTGATTAGCGCTGTAGCCCAGTTGCAAAACCAAGCATGGGGCGTTCCCCTCGCTATCCTTACAACTGTTGTCCTCTTAGTCGCTTTTGTAATGCGCTGGCTGAAAACACGTCGGTTTATGCCTGCTGGACTGATGCTGCTACTGGGAATTCCAGCTTTGGCGATCATGATTCAACAAACCCTGGCGATCGCCGTCCCCTAACGGTTCATGAAATCTCAATGGGAATGCTTGCTAGAAAACTTGGGTGAGTGGCATGGCTCATTTACTCAGCTTTCGCCTCAAGGCGATGTGGTGCAGGATATTCCCACGATCGTAGCTTTGATTGGGCTAAACGAGAATCGGACGATTCGGCAGACCATTCGTCGTTTGACACCCATTCCCGAGGAAACGGTGTTGGAATACAGTTCCTTAGGACGCGGTATTTTGCTGCACGAAAATGGAGCCTTTTCTCAGGGATCACTACAACTTGCGCCGTTTATGCAGTTTGGAGCTGAATTAGGGCTAATTCAGCAGAATCATCGCCTACGGCTGGTGCAGTTGTTTAATGCTGAGAGCCAACTTAGCCAACTGACTTTGATTCGAGAGCATCGAGTTGGAACAGATCCCCACGATCGCCCTACTTTGAGCTTGGCTGCGCTTCTAGGTACATGGGAAGGAAGCGCTGTGACCATTTATCCTACGCTGACGATTGATCGAGCTACAGTACGGCTTACCCTGAGCCAACAGGGAGATTTCCTTCAGCAGGAAATGGTACTTAACCCTGATAGTGCAGCCCCCTACCAGCTCAGCTCTAAGGCTGCGATCGCTGGGAATGTTTTGCGATTTGAGGATGGCAACAGCCCCGTTCAAGTTGTCCTGCTGCCCGATGGTGCTTCGTCTACTAGCCCCACCCAAGTTCGCTTAGGGCAGCCTTTTTTTCTAGAAGTGGGCTGGTTGGTGCAGAGCGACCAACGGCAGCGGTTGATTCGACGGTACAACAAAAAAGGCGAATGGGTTAGCCTGACGCTGGTAACCGAGCAAAAGGTCAATTAGCTAAAACGTTGCGGCTGTGCCTGACAGCAGCATCTTTATTTATTCTCGTGATGTTGCCAAATCTGGTAAAAGAGCCGTGGGGAGCCAGCGATTGGCGATCGGCATGCGCCAGCCCACACCAAAAGCGCGATCGGTAACTTTGAGCACTGGCGGAGCCTGCCGTCGTTTGAACTCAGCACGGGATACCAGGCGAATCACCTGATTAACAACTTCGGGGGCGTGACCTGCGGCTACCAGTTGGGCTGGAGTTTGGCAGTTGTGAATCAGACGTTCCAGAATATCATCCAGAATTTCGTAGGGAGGCAGCGAGTCCTGATCAGTCTGACCGGGTTTCAGTTCGGCACTGGGTGCTTTGGTCAGGATGTGAGTGGGAATAATTTCCTTTGCCTGGGGTTGCAGTTGTAGGAAAGGGCTGGGAGACTCCGTTTGAGCTTGCTGGTTCAGCCAGCGACAAATGCTATAAACACGAGTTTTGGGCACATCGGCGATCGCCGCAAGGCCACCATTCATATCGCCGTAGAGGGTGCAATAGCCGACAGCCATTTCAGATTTGTTACCTGTGGAAAGCAGCAAGTGACCAAACTTATTGGAAATGGCCATTAGCAGATTGCCACGGATGCGAGACTGGATATTTTCTTCGGCAATGCCAAAGGTTGTGTTGGTAAATAGGTCAGCCAAGGTTGCATCGTAGTCCTGCATCAGAGCGCCGATCGCCAACGTTTGGGTTTGAATGCCCAGGTTACTGGCTAGTTGCAGCGCATCACTGATGGAGTGGCTAGAACTGTAGGGCGACGGCATTAAAATACCGAGGACGCGATCGGCTCCCAGTGCTGCCGCGGCGATCGCGGCTACCAATGCCGAGTCTACCCCACCACTAAGGCCAACTACCACCTGCCGAAAACCACACTTGCGGGCATAATCTCTTACACCCAGTACTAGCGCTGACCAAAGCTCTGCATCGTTGGTGTCGGGAATAGGGGCAACAATAGCTGAAGCCGCAACAAAATCTCGTGTAGTGGCATCGTATTCCACCCAAAGCAGGTCAGTTTCAAAAGCGCAGGCGCGGCAAATTACCTCACCTTGTCGATTAATCACGACGCTACAGCCATCAAAAATCAAATCATCGTTGGCACCCACTTGGTTTACGTAGACGATCGGTTGGTTAAACCGAGTGGCTAAATGCCTCAGCATCGCTTCACGCAACGGCTGTTTGCCTAAGGTGTAGGGCGAGGCTGACAAATTGACTGTGAATTCAACGCCCAACTCGGCCAAATCGGCGATCGGGTTGACGCCATACTTACGCTTGCCCCAGAACTGCTCATCATTCCACAGGTCTTCACAGATAGTGACCCCTAGATGAAATGAGGCGGACGATGTCGCTAGGGTAAAATGCTCGGGTTCTGAGCCCGGTTCAAAGTAGCGATCTTCATCAAACACATCGTAGGTAGGTAACAACCGCTTGTGAAACAGCCGCTGCACCTTACCCGCCGTCAACCAGGCAACACTGTTGAAAATTGGCTTTTCACCGTCTTGAGCGGCACTGGCATTCATGCCGATCGTACCTACCAATACGGTGAGTTGTGGCGGTAGGTCAGCAGCTAGTTGCTCCAGAGCCGCATTAGCAGTGGCTACGAAACCAGGGTGCATCAGCAAATCACGCGGTGGATAACCACAAAGAGACAATTCTGGGGTCAGCAACAGGTCAGCGCCCTGGGCAAAGGCCGTTTGCGCTACGTCCAGAATGCGTTGGGTATTGCCAGTCAAGTCACCGATCGTAGGGTTAAGCTGGGCGATCGCAAGTTTCATAGGGTGGTCAGGCTCCGCAGCAAAAAACGATGAGGTAGCAGTGTTCTCCCTATTATGGCTAAATTCACCAAAATTGATAGATGGTGCCTGAAAGGTGAAATGGCATTACTTTGTGGCAATGATGTGGATATCTACCCTGGGTAGAAAATTCATCAACCGCTGCACGATCGAGCCTTTCAGGAGCAAGTGCCAGCGCGATCGCCGAGTTTCTCCCAAGACAATTTGGGTAATGTGGTGGGTTTCAGCAACATCAGCGATCGCCTTGACAACATCCTCTCCCTCTACCCGAAGAAATTCTCCCTCAAACTCCTGAGTCAGTTGCTGACAGGTTTCTATGTACAGTGCTTCTGGCTTAGATAGAAATTGGTGTGGATTCGAGACAAACAGCACAAACAGACGGCCATTCATGTAGCCGGCAATTCTGGCTCCACGGCGTAGCAATTGGACTGAATCAGGATTAGTGGAGATGCAAACCAACACCCGCTCATGGATAGCGCAGTAGCTCTGGGCATGAGCATCTCTGCCATCTTCTTCTACGTTGTCGGCCACTTCTCGTAATGCTAGTTCCCTAAGGGCAACCAAGTTACGCCGTTGAAAGAAATTTTGTAGTGCCTGGTCGATTTTTTGGGGGGCGTAGATTTTTCCTTCTTTTAGTCGCTCTTGCAAGGTTTCTGGGGTGACATCTACCACAACGACTTCATCGGCTTCATCGAGGAAGCGATCGGGCACCCGTTCCCGCACCACCACTCCAGAAATTTTGAGAACGAGATCGTTCAAACTTTCGAGATGCTGGATGTTAAGAGTGGAGTAAACATCAATGCCTTCATTAAGTACAACCTCCACATCTTGATAGCGCTTTTCTCGATCGGAACCTGGGATGTTAGTGTGAGCCAGTTCATCAATTAAAACCAGTTGAGGACGGCGGGCAATAATGCCGTCGGTGTCCATTTCAGAGAGCGATCGCTCTTGCCAGATGGTCTGCCGTAGGGGTACCCGCTCCAGACCGATCGCCTTTTGCTCGGTATCTTCTCGCCCGTGGGTTTCTAGTAACCCAATCACGACATCAAAGCCTTCTTGCTTAAGTCGTTGTGCCTCTTCCAACATACGGTAGGTTTTACCTGCGCCGGGAGCCATGCCAATAAAGACTTTGTGCTTGCCGCGTCGAGCTGGTTGGGGAGAATCAGAAAGTGCCATGGAGGGTTTAAGTTGACTAGAGTGAAACATGATTAATCACAGTAACCTTCAACCTTAAAAGCTAGGACGCTGGTGCAAGTCAGTCGTAGCGCGATGTAAATTCTCGTGGGCAGGCTGATAGGTTGGATCTAAGTCAATCGCAGCACGGTACTTTTTTAGTGCATTGAGGCGATCGCCCAACAGCTCTTCTATTTTTCCTAGCAACGTCAGTGCCTCTGGACGTGATGGGTCACACCGCAAGGATTCCCTTGCAAAGCTAATGGCTTGGGCATAGTCCTTTGACTTTACGTAATCGACAGCCGTATCCAGCAATCGCTCATAGTCTAGCTCACGGTTCATCCAAGGATGGGGGCTTGCCAGTGCCTTACGAACAGCCGTCTGGATTTCCTCGGTGCCGAATGGTTTTTGCAAGTAGCCATGCGGTTCCTGAATAAAATCAACAGCACCTGATTTGATTACTCCAATAGCATCATCAAGACTGCTATGAAGCGCCGTTACAATAATGCGCAAACAAGGATAATCATGCATCATTTTTTGAATCAAATCAATGTTATGAACCTTAGTAAATACTAAGTCCAGAATCACTACATCGACATGTTTTCGACTGAGTATGCGCATAGCTGATTCAAGATCATCAGCATGCAGAACCTTGTAGTCAGGGATATCTAAACCCTGAGTAATTTTGGAGCGAAAGTCATCATCATGATGAATGACTAGGATAGTTGACTGAATCACTAATAAACCCCCTCAGTAGCAGATTCAGATGGAGAATTATTGTTTATCAAGTGCTAGGTTAAGGGTAAGGACATTGACAGCAGGCTCCCCAAAGATGCCTAGAAATCGGCCATCAGTGTGCTGAGCAATTAGGGTTTGCAATTTTTCTGGAGGAACCGATCGCGCCTGAGCCACACGATTGACCTGCGCCTGAGCCGCCTCTGGGCTAATGTGAGGATCAAGACTGGAGCCTGAGGTGTAGAGTAGATCTGCCGTGGGCTGGACATTGGCAGATTGTAAGCGTTTGGTCTCTTCCTTAATGCGGTCTAGCAGGGCAGGATTATCTGGTGCAAGATTACTGGCACCGGAAACTCCAGTGGGAGCAGCCTTGTCACCTTCGCTGTAACTGCTGGTACTAGGACGACTCCAAAAATAGCGATCGCTGCTAAACGTTTGGCCAATCAACGCCGAGCCAACCGTCTTTCCTTGAGCGTTAGTGATCAGACTACCATTAGCCTGATAAGGGAAGGCCACCTGTCCGATACCCAGAATCACTGCTGGGTAAATTAATGCAGTCAAAACCCACAGCAAAACTGTAGTACGCAAGCCAATGACAATATCGCGAATCATGGGAGTTTTAGGATAAGGGTGAACAAGAAGTGCCAGACAGTAGCTTTCTAAAAGCGTTCGGGCTGAAGGATAACCACAGTGAGATAGGCCGCTAAGCTCACCACTGTGAGGAGAAGTAGGCTGATAGCATAGGCTGTACTACGATCATTGACGTTATTGCTGGCAGCATGAACCATAGGGGCGATCGCTGCATTCAGCAACAAAGCAAACAGGATAATCCGTGAAGGAGAAAAGAGTTTAGGGTGCATAGGAAATCCATCAAAAGGAGATCATCAAGAGCATACAGAAACCGGCAAACGTAGCTTTAAACAAAGGGAGAGATAATAACATCAATGAGTTTAATGGCGATGAAAGGTGCAACAATACCACCGAGTCCATAAAGTAGAATGTTGCGTTGCAGCAATTGGTTAGCACTGAGGGGTCTAAACTTGACACCACGAAGAGCAAGAGGAATCAGTGCTGGAATAATCAAAGCGTTATAGATTAGGGCAGAAAGAACAGCAGATTGGGGGCTACGCAGACCCATAATATTGAGTGCACCAATACCTGTACTAGTAAACATTGCTGGGATAATGGCGAAATATTTGGCAATGTCATTAGCGAGGGAAAAGGTCGTGAGTGCCCCACGAGTGATCAGCAGTTGTTTGCCGATCGTCACGAGGTCGATCAACTTAGTCGGGTCAGAATCAAGATCAACCATATTGGCTGCTTCCTTGGCCGCCTGGGTGCCAGAGTTCATGGCAAGACCCACATTTGCTTGAGCCAGTGCTGGAGCATCGTTGGTGCCGTCACCGGTCATGGCAACCAACTTTCCCTGTGCCTGTTCTGACTGAATCACCTGGATTTTGTCTTCAGGGGTAGCTTCGGCAATGAAATCGTCTACACCCGCTTCCTTAGCAATCACAGATGCTGTAATCCGGTTGTCTCCTGTGAGCATGATAGTTCGCACGCCCATCCGCCGCAGTTGATCAAATCGTTCCTGAATGCCGGGTTTAATGATGTCTTTGAGGTAAATCACGCCATAGATTTCAGCATTCTGGCAAACAGCTAGGGGAGTACCGCCGAGTTTAGAAACGCGCTCGTAGGCTATATCCAAATCTTCAGGAGCTTGACCACCGCGTGAGCGCACAAACCCACGAATGGCATCGACAGCACCTTTCCGTACTTCGCCACCATCGGGTAGGTCAGTACCGCTCATGCGAGTACGAGCAGAAAATTCTACCCCTTCCGCAGTTTGTGGATTGAAGCTAACTGTCGCACCCAATTTCTCCGCTAGGCGAACGATCGACTTGCCTTCAGGAGTCGTATCAAAGACGCTGGCTGCCAGGGCGATCGCAGCCACCTCTTCAACAGTGTGTCCATTAACGGGGATAAATTCTTCGGCTAGACGATTGCCGAGGGTAATGGTTCCAGTTTTGTCCAACACCAGAGTGTTGATGTCACCACAGGCTTCTACAGCACGTCCAGAGGTTGCCACTACGTTAAACTGGGCTACTCGATCCATCCCTGCAATCCCGATCGCACTTAACAGGCCACCGATTGTAGTTGGAATCAACGCTACCAGTAGCGCGATTAACAAAGTAATGCTAACTGGGCTTTTGATGTAGTTCGCCGGGGTTGGCAATGTTGCTACCACAATTAAGAATACAAGTGTCAACACCGCCAGCAGTACCGTCAAGGCAATTTCATTCGGAGTTTTTGTCCGCTCGGCTCCTTCTACCAGAGCAATCATGCGATCGATGAAACCCTTACCAGGATCTGCGGTTACACGAACAACCAGTTCATCAGAAATAACCCGCGTTCCACCTGTAACGGAACTGGCCACGTCGGAACCAGGTTCCTTTAGCACAGGAGCCGACTCCCCTGTAATCGCCGATTCATCGACCGACGCGACGCCCTCGAGTACTTCGCCATCAGCAGGAATCATTTCACCAGCCGCAACCTTGACGCGATCGCCCCGCCGCAGACTAGCTGAGCTGACTCGTTCTAAAGAACCATCAGCCAAAATTCGCTGAGCATAGGTTTCAGTCTGGGTCGATCGCAATGCATCAGCCTGAGCCTTCCCCCGCCCTTCAGCCACCGCCTCCGCAAAGTTAGCAAACAACACCGTGAATAACAGAATTAGGGTAACTAGGCCGTTAAACACTGCCGAAGTACTTGCTGGCCCAAACAGATTAGGGTTTAGCGTCAGGAGTGCCGTAATCAACGTGCCGATCCAAACTATAAACATGACCGGATTTTTGATGGCAATGCGAGGGTCAAGTTTACGAAAGGCTTCTTTGAACGCCCGTTGATAAAGGTTAGAAAGATTGACCTTGGGGGTATGCCGCCGCTGTTGGCGCGGGCCACCGGGTTGTCGAATAGTTTTTGTCATGATTAAGACGTAGGAGATTGGGAAGAGTAAGGAAATAAGATTGAGTCTTGGAAGCCAATACCAGAACTGACATAGCTAATGCAGTTATCAAAGCAGTCAGTCCATCACTCACTTAGCCAAAGTTAAAGACTAGTTGTGCAAACCTGATTTGCCCTAGAACAGATCAGATGTTTAGCCAAGATTAAATGCCTCAGCGATCGGCCCCAAGACAAGAACTGGCAAAAAGGTAAGAGCTCCCAAAATTAGAATTGCTCCTGCTGTGACACCTGTGAATAAAGTCGTATCTGTGCGTAGAGTTCCACTAGTCTCAGGAACAGGCTGCTTTCGTGACATACTATCAGCCAACAAAATTAAGGCAACAATAGGAACATAGCGGCCAGCTAACAATGAAAAGCTTGCACTCAAATTCCACCAAAGCGTGTTGTCTCCCAAGCCTTCAAATCCAGATCCATTGTTGGCTGCAGCCGATGCATACTCGTAAGCTACCTGAGACAACCCATGAAAACCAGGGTTGCTAATTCCTGCGAGCGCCTCAGGAAAAGCAAGGGTAATCGCAAACGGAATTAAGATGGCGATCGGATGGATCAACAGAATCAAACTAGCCAATACAATTTCTTGCTTCTCAATCTTTCGTCCCAGAAATTCAGGGGTGCGTCCCACCATTAGACCAGTTAAGAAAACAGTCAGAATCAGGAAAATAAACAAGTAGGCTGTACCTGTACCTTGTCCACCCCAAACAATTTGCAGAAACATGTTAGACAGTGTTGTAAAACCTCCCGCAGGCATTAGAGAATCATGCATCCCATTCACCGCACCACACATAGTTCCTGTCGTGGTCACTGCCCATAGGGCGGTCATTGCCCAACCAAATCGAACCTCTTTTCCTTCTAAATTAGGCACTTGTTTACCTAAGATTTGATTAACAAGTGGATTACCCTGAAACTCTCCAATAGCAGCGATAGAGATCAGAATGACATAGAGAATAAGCACCATCCAAAAAATTAGCCAACCCTGCTTGCGATTGCCCGCCAAAATACCATAGGTAATGATTAGTCCAGCAGGAATAATTACCATAATTACCGTTTCCAGTAAGTTGGTAAAGTTGTTTGGGTTTTCAAACGGATGGGCTGAGTTAATACCAAAAAAACCACCACCGTTTTCACCCAATTGCTTGATGATCTCAAAGTGTGCCACAGGGCCACGGGCAATCCATTGGGCTGCTCCCTCCAAAGTAGTGGCTTGGGCAGAGCCAGCAAGGGTTTCGGGCACCCCAGCAATTAGCAGGGCGATCGCCCCTACCACAGACATAGGCAACAGAATTCGAGTAATGGAT
>Ga0224722_1000412_pt1 | contig 24992 bp, 18 predicted proteins | sample Balambano_FR1_Me_FD_161646 | JGI IMG/M metagenome (GOLD analysis project Ga0224722, IMG submission 161646) | Freshwater sediment microbial communities from Lake Towuti, South Sulawesi, Indonesia - Balambano_FR1_MetaG | ecosystem: Environmental > Aquatic > Freshwater > Lake > Sediment | place... | reverse complement strand
CTTCCGGGGTTCGCTGCGCTCCGTGCTACGCACTGCCTCCTGCGTCGGCACCCGCCAGCCCCCTCACGCAGCAGCCATTTTCAAAAAAAATCAACGTCTTTTAATTAGGCAGTTTGTCCTGCTGTGAATTAACAAATCAGCACATCAGCACATCATCATATGAAAACCACTTCATATTTACCTATGTAAGCAGATCGTTTTATAAAACGTTAAAATTTAACGATTTGTATAACAAAACTTGCCTTGCCGCGTAAAGCAGCTTAGCTTTGCCGTACCTATTTACACAAACAATTTAACTGCTGCCATTCCCATTCAAACCTAACCAAACTAGCAAACCTAAATTTCAACGCTTAAAATCAACCGAATGCGTGTTTCCGAATCATTACTGGGTTCACTACATACGGAGTTAAACGGATTGAATACCGCTTCCGCACTTGGCTATCTGGCGAATCAATTTCCCGGACAGGTCGCGTTTTCTACTAGCTTTGGCATTGAAGATCAAGTGATTACGCACTTTATTTTTGAGAATAAATTACCGATTCGCGTCTTTACCCTCGACACCGGACGGCTTTTCCCCGAAACCTATTCTACTTGGTCGCGCACGCTAGAGCATTACGGACAACCGATTGAAGTTTTTTATCCAAATACCGTTGACATTCAGGCATTTGTAAACGAAAAAGGTCCTAACAGCTTTTACGAATCCGTTGACAATCGCAAGACCTGCTGCCACATTCGCAAAGTAGAACCCCTGAATCGAGCTTTACAACACCAGGCGATTTGGATCACTGGCATCCGCGCCGAGCAATCCGCTAATCGCCTCGAAATGAGCCACTTAGAATGGGATGGAGTACATCAATTGATAAAATTTCACCCCATTTTCGATTGGACATTTGACGAAGTGCGACAGTTTGTTAACCAAAACAGCATCCCGTATAACCCCTTGCACGACAAAGGTTTCGTGAGCATCGGTTGTGCGCCGTGTACGCGCGCCATCCGCCCGGGCGAGGACTTCCGCGCCGGTCGCTGGTGGTGGGAAGATGCGTCGAAGAAGGAGTGTGGATTGCACGAGTTGGCAGTTGGCGGTGGGCAGTTAGCAGTGTGACCAAGAAAAAAGAGACCAAGTGACCGAGAGACGAAGTACAGCGTTACAAAAATAATCCGCGTTTATCCGCGTAGTCCGTGTCGTCCGCGCTCCAATTGTTGTGCTAGGAGCAAGTAACGCTCGGAAAAAAGAAAACTAAAGAAACTTATTTTACAGTGTACTAAGTGAAAAGGAGAAAATCAGTGTAAACCAGTTGCATCAGTGTCCTATTAATCAATACGGGCAAGTCTGGCATCTGGCATCCAAAAATCTGGCATCTTTAAATATGTATCAACTCGATTATCTTGACCTGTTAGAATCCGAAGCCATCCACATCCTGCGGGAGGTGGCGGGGCAGTTTGACCGTCCGGCACTGCTGTTTTCGGGTGGCAAAGACTCGATTACGCTGGTACACCTGGCACTCAAAGCCTTTCGACCGGGCAAATTCCCATTTCCTTTGGTGCATATTGACACGGGACATAACTTCCCGGAAGTGCTGGAATTTCGGGATAAGCTGGCGGCGACTTTAGGGGAAAAACTCATTGTCAGAAAAGTAGAAGATTCGATTCAAAAACACAAACTCAAAGACCCGACCGGTAAATACCCGAGTCGAAATCCGCTCCAAACCTACACGCTGCTCGACGCGATTGAAGAATTTGAATTCGACGCTTGCATCGGTGGCGCGCGCCGCGACGAGGAAAAAGCCCGCGCGAAAGAACGCATCTTCAGCCACCGTGATGAATTCGGGCAATGGAATCCGAAAAATCAACGCCCTGAACTCTGGAATATTTACAACGGCAAAATTCGCAAAGGCGAAAACATTCGTGCCTTTCCCATTTCCAATTGGACGGAATTGGATGTTTGGAATTACATCCGCCGCGAAAAGATTGATTTGCCTTCGATTTATTTCACCCACTTGCGCGAATGCGTGGAATTGCCGTCAGGACAGTTACTGGCAGTTACACCTTTTATTGAAATAGAACCCGAAGATAAAATTGTAGAAGTGGAAGTCCGCTTCCGCACCGTAGGCGACGCGACTTGCACGGCAGCCGTGCGCAGCAACGCCCGCTCGATTGACGATATCATCGAAGACATTATTCACACGAAAACCTCCGAACGCGGTGCCACCCGCATTGACGACCGCATCTCGGAGGCAGCCATGGAAGATCGGAAAGTGAATGGTTACTTTTAGGTTTGGGAGTTTGAAAGATGGTTAACTTTTACATTTTAGATTTGATATTTTGCGGTTTTGCGGTTTAAAAAGTTTGAAGGTTTGGAAGTTTAAGGTTCAAAAGTTCAATTATTTAAATTATAAATAAAGTCCCCCTCGGGGGATTTAGGGGCAAAATGGATTTACTACGCTTTATCACTTGTGGCAGTGTGGACGACGGCAAGAGTACCTTGATTGGTCGCTTATTATTTGATAGCCAGGCAGTTTCATCGGATATTTTGGAGACGATTGAACGCCAAAGTCGCAATATGCCCGACGGCTCCATTGACCTGTCCTTGCTCACGGACGGCTTGCGCTCGGAGCGCGAACAGGGCATCACGATTGATGTGGCGTACAAATATTTCACCACGCCGCGCCGCAAATTCATCATCGCCGATGCGCCCGGGCACGTGCAATACACGCGCAACATGGTCACCGGCGCGTCCAATGCCGACTTGGCGATTATCCTCATTGATGCTCGCCACAGCGTGGTGGAGCAAACCCGGCGGCACTCCATGATTGCTTCGCTCTTGGGCATTCCGCACGTGGTAGTTTGTGTAAATAAAATGGATTTATTGGCGTATTCTGAAAATCGTTTTAATGAAATTGTAAATGAATATCAGGAATTAGCGCAAACATTACATTTCAAACATATCGAATTTATTCCGGTGAGTGCGCTGGCAGGTGATAATGTGGTGGAAAAATCCGATAACACGCCGTGGTACGAAGGTTTGCCTTTGTTGGAATTACTAGAAACCGTTGAATTAAAATCCGATAGAAATTTAGCGGACGCGCGTTTTCAGGTGCAGTACGTCATCCGACCGAAAAATGAGGAATTGCATGATTATCGGGGCTACGCGGGTCAAATTCAAAGCGGCATTTACAAACTGGGCGATAAAGTGACCGTGTTCCCCTCGGGTTTAACATCTGAAATTACTGCCATTGAAGTCAATCAACAGCAGGTACAAGAAGCGTTTGCACCCCAGGCTGTCGTGCTGCATTTGCAAGATGATTTGGATATCTCTCGCGGCAATACGATTGCAAAATCCGACAATCTACCCACCGTTTCGCAGGACTTGGACGCGATATTGTGCATTACCGACCATTCCAGTTTACAAGTCGGTTCTAAATTATTATTACAGCATAATAGTGCAACCGTCAAATCCATTGTAAAAGACATTTATTACCAGTTGGATGTAAATAATTACAATAAAATTGAAAATCCAGAGACGGTCAAGTTGAATGATTTAATCAAAGTACGCCTGCGCACAGCAGAACCGATTGCTTTCGACGGGTATCAGAAAAATCGTAGAACAGGTGCTTTTATTTTAATCAATGAAAATACTGGCAATACGGTGGCGGCGGGAATGATGGAGTGACCGAAAGACCAAGAGACTAAGTGACCAAGAGAGACGAGACGTGAACACATGAACACTTAACACACGAACACAATGAAAAAAAAACTAACCATAATCGGTGCAGGTCCCGGCGACCCGGAGTTGTTGACTATCAAGGGTTTACGCGCCTTACAAACGGCTGACGTGGTCTTGTACGACGCGCTGGTAAACCCGATTTTGCTGGAACACGCACCGACGGCTTTGCAATTGTACGTGGGTAAACGACGCGGACATAAATCTTATTCACAATCAGAAATTAATAATATGATTGTTGAACTCGCGCAGACGCATGGACAAGTGGTACGCTTGAAAGGCGGCGACCCCTTCGTGTTCGGGCGGGGCTACGAGGAAATGGAGTTTGCACAAGCGCACGGCATTGATTGTGAATACATTCCGGGTATTTCGAGTTCGATTGGCGTGCCGGGTCTGGCGGGCATTCCAGTCACGCACCGTAATTTGAGCCGCAGTTTTTGGGTGGTCACGGCAACGGCTTCGGACGGCTCCTTGTCGCCCGATATTCACTTGGCTGCGCAATCCGATGCCACGGTGGTGGTGCTGATGGGCTTAAACAAACTGGTGGAAATCGTGGAAGTTTTTCAAGCCAACGGCAAGTCGGAATTGCCGGTTGCGGTGCTGCAAGACGGCTCGCTGCCAACGGCGAGAAGCGTGTTTGGAACAGTCCATTCGATTGTACAACAAGTTGATAACGAACAACTTGGCTCTCCGGCGCTGATTGTACTGGGCGAGGTAGTGGGATTGAATATACCGGCGCGCTTTAGTCGCCGCCTGCAAAAAGAAAATTTGCTGACAGAAGCAGATTACTAAGCGTCGAGAGACGCTGTGATATTTGGTTCAAGTCATATACTCGAACCAGTTATGAGGGATTTGAAGTAGAAAAAATTACATTTTATAATATTTTGTTTTGAAAAAGAGTGCGTGGCGGCTGCCGGTCAATCAGCCGGAGGCAATTGATTCTGGGTTAGCTTGAGCCAGTGGCTCAAACAGCGTTCGCAAAAAAGCCTTTTTTGGTTACTTTTTTTGGCAATGAAAAAAAGTGACAAAACTCAAAGTTCAGCAAAAAATTGCGCTTAAAGCATTGACCATCAATATGATTGAAATTAAAAAGAAATAAAGTGAAGACATTAGAATCTGTCCTTGGTTTCGACCAAAATTTGCTAAAAAAAATAACAACTGACACCACCGACCAGCAAAAACTCTGGCTCTCTGGCTACCTCTACGGCTTGTATGCGGCTTCGCAGCAAACCGACAAAGCCGTTTTGCTGCCAACAGAAGCACCACTTGTTGTAGAAAAACCCACCGTCACCATCCTCTACGGCTCGCACACCGGCAACGGCAAACGCATCGCCAAAGGCTTGATCGAGCGGGTGAAAGCCCTCGGTTTTCCGGCGGATTTGGTGGATATGAATGACTATTCGGTCAAAAAACTGAAAGACGAAAAAATTATATTGACAATCGTCAGCACGCACGGCGAGGGCGAGCCGCCTACTTCGGCAGAGACCTTGTACGAATTTATGTACTCCGCGCGTGCGCCGAAATTACAAAACACCAAATTTGCGGTGCTGGCTTTGGGCGATAAAAGTTACGTACAGTTTTGCCAAACAGGCATTGATTTCGACCGGCAATTGGAAAAACTAGGGGCGACGCGCCTGGTCAGTCGCGTAGATTGTGATGTGGATTTTCACGAAGATGCCGACCGTTGGATAGCCGAGGTGTTGGCAAAATTAGAAGCGGAAGTTCCAAAAAATACCAATGGCAGTTTGAACGGAAATGGGGGACACGTCAAAACACAACCCGCCGTTGCGGTGGAACCTGTTTACAATCGCAAAAATCCGTTCGCGGCACCTATTTTAGAAAAAATTCAATTGAATGGGCGAGGTTCTACCAAAGAAACCTGGCACGTGGAGGTCTCGCTCGAAGGTTCCGGTTTGCAGTACGAACCTGGTGATTCGCTCAGCATTCTACCCGAAAATGCGCCGGAACTAGTGGGTTTGGTGTTGAAAAATGCCGGTTTGAAAGAAACGGATATTGTAGAATATAATAACTCCAAAAAACCATTACACGATATTCTGACTTATGATTTAGAATTGAATTTGTTATCAAAAGATGTGTTGGAAAAATGGAATCAGAAATCAACTGATGACAAACTTTCGGCATTGCTCGCTAATCCCGCCGCTTTACGCGAATACGTGTACGGGCGCGACGTGGCGGATTTGCTGCATGATTTTCCCGTTCAGTTTGAAGCGCAGGAGTTTGTAAATGTTTTAAAGAAATTACAACCGCGTTTGTATTCATTGGCTTCGAGTTTAAATTTCGCACCCGATGAAGCGCACTTGACGATTGGCGCGGTGCGCTACGAAAATTTCGGGCGCAAGCGCACGGGCGCAGCTTCTACTTTAATCGCGGATAATCTCACCGTTGGACAATCTGCAAACGTTTTTGTAGAACGCAACGAATATTTTAAACTGCCGCAAGACTCTTCTGTGCCGATTATCATGGTCGGTGCGGGTACAGGTGTGGCACCGTTTCGGGCATTCGTACAGGAGCGCGAGGCGCAAAGTGCGACAGGAAAAAGTTGGTTATTCTTCGGTAATCCACATTTCACCACCGACTTTTTATACCAAACCGAATGGCTACAAGCCTTGAAAACCGGTAATCTTACCAAACTGAATGTCGCTTTCTCGCGGGACCAGAAAGACAAGGTCTATTGCCAGCATAAACTCGTACAGCACAGCCGTGCGGTGTTCGATTGGCTCGAAAACGGCGCGTATTTCTACGTCTGTGGAGATAAAAATAAGCTCGCACCGGATGTAGAAGCGGCGTTATTACAAGTTGTAACAAAAGAAGGTAATTTGAATACTGAAAAGGCTTTAGAATATGTAAAGAATTTGAAAAAGCAGCGAAGATATTTAGAAGATGTGTATTGATATGCTAATTTGCTAATGTGCCGATACCACAACAATCCCCTGTTGTCGACATTTGCAACTGCCGATGTATTCTATCAAGTCGCAGACTTGATTTTATTTTTACATCAGAAGTCGCAGACTTCTGACAGCGCACGTAAAATAAATCATAATCATCATAAAAATCAGTGTAATATTTTTCACTAGCAAATTCTACTAAATCTACCCACCAACACCAACCAAAACATCAAATATGAAAAACAACTACCATTTTATAACTTTTCTCTTTTTTATTACAAACATTTACTTTGTAGTTGCGCAAAATGTCGTCAACGGCATTGTGAAAGACAACGAGGGCTTACCGGCGGAGGGTTCGAATGTGATTGTAAAAGGTTTAAATTTATACGCCATAGCCGATTCCAACGGGCAGTTCAGCCTGAACGCCCCCGAAACACTGCCGTTTACGCTCGTGGTGAGTTTTGTCGGGTTTGAAACGCAGGAAATTCAAATTGCTGCAATTCCTGCCCAGCCATTGGAAATTAAGCTGATAACCGGCAATATCTTGGGCGAACTCGTCGTAACTTCCCGCCGTCGCAAGGAATTGGCGCAAAATATTCCGATTCCGATTTCGGTAGTCGGCGGTGCACAAGTCGAAGAATCGGGCGCGTTCAACGTGAATCGGGTGAAAGAATTGGTGCCCACTGTACAACTCTATTCTTCCAATCCACGCAATACTACCTTGAACATCAGAGGTTTGGGTTCTACTTTTGGTTTGACCAACGACGGCATTGACCCCGGCGTGGGTTTTTATGTGGATGGGGTGTATTACGCCCGCCCGGCAGCCACCACGCTGGATTTTATTGACATCGAGCAAATTGAAGTGCTGCGCGGACCGCAGGGTACGCTGTTTGGCAAAAACACCACCGCCGGTGCGTTCAATATTACCACCCGAGCACCGAGTTTTGACCCCGGCGCGAGTTTTGAAGTGAGCTATGGCAATTACGGTTTTATTCAAGCCAAGGCTTCCTTGACGGGTGGTATTACCAAAAAATTGGCGGGGCGTATTTCGTTCTCCGGCACGCAGCGCGACGGCACGATTTACAATGTGAAAACCCAGCAGTACATCAATGATTTGAACAACCTGGGCTTCCGGGCGCAATTGTTGTACCGACCTACTGATAATCTGAAAATCATGCTGGCAGGCGACGCGAGCGACCAAAACCCCAACGGCTACGCGCAGGTCTTTGCCGGGGTGGTGCCGACCTTGCGCCCCCAGTACCGTCAATTTGAAAACATTATCAAAGATTTAAATTACGACTTGCCCAGCCGCAGTGCCTTCGACCGCAAAGTGGACCACGACACGCCCTGGCGCTCCGGCAACGCACTCGGCGGCGCGTCGCTCAACGTGGATGCCACCATTGGCAAAGGTACGCTCACTTCCACTACGGCTTGGCGTTACTGGAATTGGGAGCCGTCGAACGACCGCGATTTTACGGGGCTGCCTGCGCTGACCCTGTCGCAGGCACCCTCCAGGCATCAGCAGTGGACGCAGGAATTGCGCTACGCCGGGGAATTGTCTTCGCATCTGAATGCCGTGCTTGGCGTGTTTGCCATTTGGCAGGATTTAAAAACCAACCCCTACCATACGGAAGAATCCGGCTCGGCGCAGTGGCGCTTTTCGCAAAACTCCACCAGCAATTTGTGGAAAACGCCGGGACTGTTGGATGGCTACGGCATTCGCACTACTTCTATCTTGGAATCTTTCGGAGCCGCCGTTTTTGGGCAGTTGGATTGGACGATTACCGAAAGCCTGCACCTGTTGCCGGGTTTGCGCTACAATTTTGACCAAAAAGAGGTGAATTTCGACCGGAAAACGTATGGCGGTTTGCAAACAACCGATGCGAGTCTGATTGCCTTGAAACGCGCCGTTTACACCGACCAAGCCTTCACCGCAGACGTGGAGGAATCAAATTGGTCGGGGCAGTTGACGCTGGCGTTTCGACCGTCCAATCGTTTCAACTCGTTTGCCACTTATTCCACCAGTTACAAACCCGTCGGCGTGAACCTCGGCGGCTTGCCCACGGCGAGCGGCGAGGTATTGACCGACCTGGCGCGCATCCAACCGGAGTACGTCACGCATTTTGAAATCGGTGTAAAAACCAGTCCGACTCCTAATTCTACGCTGAATATTGTATTCCACAACACCGACATTGAAGACTACCAAACGCAGGTGCAAACGGCGGAGGTAGGCGTGAATCGCGGCTACCTTGCCAATGCCGAGCGCGTGCGGGTTTATGGCGTGGAGTTGGACGGCAACGTAAAATTCAGTTCGGCACTGTCGTTTTACGGTGCGGTGGCTTACACAAATGGCAAATATGTGTCGTTCAAAAATGCGCCCGTGCCGCTGGAAGAAACGGGTGCGACCCATGCGTTCAAGGATATTTCCGGTGCGAAATTGCCCGGCATTTCTGAATGGGCGGGTTCGTTGGGCGGTGAATTAAGCGGCAGCGGCAAGTTGATTCGGCAGTCGGGTCGGTATTTTGTGGCGTTCGACAGCTATGCGCGTTCGGAGTTTTCGTCCAGTGCTTCGCCGTCTAAATATCTGAATGTCAAAGGCTATCTGTTGTTGAACGGCAGAGTGGGTTTCCGGGCTTCCGAGGGCATTTCGGTTTTTGTGTGGGGACGCAATTTGCTAGACAGAAATTATTATGAACAATTGCTACCTGCCGCCGGTAACGCCGGGCACTACGCAGGCGTACTCGGCGACCCGCGTATGTATGGCGTGACACTGCGGTACACATTGTAACCGAGATTTGCTAAAAACCGAGATTTGCTAAATCTCAAAGATTTAGTAAATCTTTTATCCGCTTTACAATTTGTTAATATAACATCTTATCGGTAAAACATATAAAACTTTTACTTTGCCAATAAAAAACTATGAAGCTATTTATTACAACATTCATTCTAACTATTAATGTCATTACAAGCATATCGGCACAAAAACAGGTAACCGACGAACGGCAAATCTGGCTGGCTTCGTTCAATCAAGCGCGTTTGAGCAACAAATGGGGCTTGTGGGGCGATTTTCACTTCCGTATGAAAGACAATTTCGTAGGCGAACCTTCGATTGGCATTGCGCGGGTGGGACTGATGTACTACCTGACTGACGACGCGCGGTTGACAGCGGGCTACTCGTACATTAACCACTTCCCGGCGGAAGGACACAAGGAAATTTCCCAACCCGAACACCGTCCCTGGCAGCAGATTCAGTGGTTTACCCGCTCCGAAAAAACGCGGCTCATGCAGTGGATTCGCTTGGAACAACGCTATCGGCGCAAGATTTTAAACGATGAAACGCTGGCGGACGGCTACAATTTTAACTGGCGCATTCGCTATAATTTTGCCCTGTTTCTGCCTTTGACGAAAAAGCGATTCGAACCCGGCGGTTTGCAGTTTCTAATCAATGATGAAATCCATTTTAATTTTGGTAAAAACATTACCTTTAATTATTTCGACCAGAATCGCTTGTTCGGCGGCTTGGTGTATCAAACCTCCTCGCACAGCCAGCTACATTTTGGTTATATGAATGTGTTTCAGCAATTGGCAAGCGGCAATCGCTTTAGAAATATTCATGCTATTCGACTTTTTTATTTTCATAATTTTGATTGGCGCAAATAGTACCGGCGAGCTTTAGTCGCCGATGTAATCCGTAAATGCGGCGGCTGAAGCCCGCCGGTACAAAACGTAACGTATGCCTGAAGAAAAAAAACTATCCGAAGTAGAACATATCAAAACCAACAGCAATCTGCTGCGCGGCACCTTGCTCGACAGTCTCGCTGTGGAAGTCACCGGCTCTATCGCAGCAGATGATACGCAACTTATCAAATTTCACGGCTCCTACCAGCAGCACGACCGCGACCTCGAAAGCGAGCGCAAACGCCAGAAACTCGAGCCGCTCTACTCCTTCATGATTCGCATTCGCGTACCCGGCGGCGTGGTCAGTGCGGAGCAATGGCTGCGCCTCGACGAACTCTCCTGGCAGCACGCCAACGGCACCCTGAAACTCACCACCCGCCAAGCCATTCAGCTGCATGGCGTGTTGAAGCGCGATTTACAAAAAACCATTCAGGGTTTTAATCAGGTGCTGATGGATAGTTTTGCCGGTTGCGGTGATGTGAATCGAAATGTCATGTGCAATCCAAATCCCAGCCAGTCGCGCGTCCACGCGCAGGCACACGAAGACGCGGCGGCGATTTCTGCGCACTTGACCCCGAAGACGAATGCGTACCATGAAATTTGGTTGAAAGCGGAAGAGGTAGAGGGTACAGAAGAAACGATTAAAGTTGCAGCAAGTCCGATTCAAAACGAAGAAGAACCCATCTACGGTCGGACGTATTTACCAAGAAAATTCAAAATTGCCATCGCTATTCCGCCGTATAATGATACCGATATTTACTCGAATGATATCGGTTTAATTGCGATTGAAAAAAATGGGGAACTCATCGGTTACAATATCGTGGCAGGCGGTGGACTTGGAATGACCTTCGGAATGCCAGAAACCTACCCGCGTTTGGCAAGTCGCCTGGGTTTTGTAAATCGGAAAAATTTGCTGAAAGCCGTCGAAAGCATCGTCACCATTCAGCGGGATTGGGGCAATCGGGAAAATCGTAAGCTCTCGCGCATGAAATACACCATTGATAAAGTGGGGCTGGAAGTGTTCACCGAAGAGTTGGAAAAACGGATGGGTTTTAAACTCGAAGCGAATGCGCCGTACTTATTCACCCGTTCGGGCGATGTGTTTGGCTGGTCGCAAAATGTGGACGGAACGCATAATGTGTTGCTGTTCATCGAAGGCGGGCGAGTAAAAGATACAGATAGTTATTTACTTAAAACGGCTTTGCGCAAAGTGGCGGAAATCCACGACGGTGATTTTTTGCTGACGGGCAATCAAAACCTGATGATTCGCCACATTTCTGAAAAAAATAAACTGGTCATTCAACTATTATTAGAACATTATAAAGTGCTACCCGAGTTAAATAAAACCGGTTTAAGGTTAAATTCCATCGCTTGTGTCGCGCTTCCAACGTGTTCACTCGCTTTCGCGGAAGCCGAGCGTTACCTGCCGGATTTGATTACAAAAATTGATAAAATTTTGGAGGAAAATCATTTGGAAAAAGAAGAAATCATCATTCGGATGACGGGTTGTCCGAATGGCTGTGGAAGACCGTATTTGGGTGAAATCGGCTTAGTTGGAAAATCGGTCGGGCGGTATAATCTGTACCTCGGCGCGTCTTTCAAAGGCGAACGACTGAATAAATTGTATAAAGAAATGCTCGACGAAGAAGGTATTTTACAAGAATTGCGTCCGATTATTACTCGATATGCACAAGAACGATTTGAAGACGAACGCTTTGGGGATTTCACGATACGAAAAGGGTATGTAAAAGCGACCACGCATGGACTCAATTTTCATGCGTAAAAATGTAAAATTTAAAACGCTAAATGTAAAAGTCTGCGCTGGCACATTGGCAAATTAGCAAATCGGCACATTTGATTATGAATACTACTATAAATGGTACTTTAGTTTCCACTAACACCCTCTATCCAATCTTCCTCAAATTGGAAAATTTCGACGTACTTATCGTCGGCGGGGGAAAAGTTGGCTTGGAGAAGATTACCTCCATTCTAAATAACAGTCCGCGCACGCGGGTGACGCTTATAGGCGAGACGATTTTGCCGGAAATCAGAGCATTTACTGCTGGTTTTGAAAACGTGCAACTCATTGAAAAAACCTTTGAAGCAGCAGATTTAGATAATAAGAACTTCATTTTTATTGCAACGGATGATAAAGAATTGAATTATTCGATTAAAATACTTGCCGAATCGCGTAATATTTTGGCGAATGTTGCCGATACGCCCGATTTATGTGATTTCTATTTAAGTTCGATTGTACAGAAAGGCGATTTGAAAATTGCGATTTCTACCAACGGAAAATCGCCGACGATTGCCAAGCGTTTAAAGGAAACGTTTAACGAATTGCTACCCAATGAGTTAGATGGTTTATTGCAACATATGCACACCATTCGCGGCAAGCTCAACGGCAACTTCGCGCACAAGGTCAAAACCCTCAACGCCCTTACCCGCACACTCGCGGCGGATAGCAAAATAACCAATGCCCGCAGCGCGCAGTTCTGGAAACGCACGGCTACGCTTGCCATGCTGGCGTTTGGCTTGCTCGTTTTAGCCAATATCATCTTTGCAACGGGCTTGCACGAGCAATTAGAACCCGCTTTTTGGGGCTTTCTCGTGGTGGGTTTTCTGGCACAAATGGTGGACGGGATGCTCAGCATGGGCTACGGTTTGACTTCCGCCATTGGTTTGATGACCTTGAACATTAGCCCGGCGGCGATTTCCGCTTCGGTGCATACGGCGGAAATTTTTACCACCAGTGCATCGGGTTATAGTCATTACCGATTCGGTAACATCAATAAAAAATTGGTGAAAGCCCTGCTTTTACCCGGTATCATAGGAGCAGTAGCGGGTGCGTTGCTGTTGATATGGCTTGATAGCAGTGGTGCCAAGTTTGTCAAGCCGCTCTTAGCCGTTTACATGATGATACTCGGCATTCGCATTTTAAGTCGTGCGTTCAAGCAAAATGCCGTTAAGAAAAGAGTAAAAAACGTGGGGTGGTTAGCTGGCATGGGTGGTTTTTTAGATTCGTTCGGCAGTGGAGGCTGGGGACCACTCGTGACCGGCACACTCATCACGAAGGGGAAAACGCCGCGCTATGTGATTGGTTCTGTGGCACTTGCCGAGTTTTTCGTCACTTTTGCCAGTGCGCTCACGTTTTTTTCGTTTATGGGCGTAGAACATTGGCAGGTAATCATGGGCTTGATTATTGGCGGGGTTATCGCTGCGCCGATTGCCGCGCGTCTCGTTGGTAAATTACCCACTAAACGCTTGTTTCTCGCGGTCGGGGTGATTATTATTTTGTGGAGTTTAAATGTTTTGGTGAAAGTGTTTTGAATATAATGTTTCAACTTGTGAAAATAGGTAAGACGACTCCAAAGTCGTCTGACCTATTAAAATTCCTTCACGCGAATCTTTCGCCAGCGCACTTTAATGCCGCCACCGTCGTGGATTTGCAAGGCGATAAAGCCTTTGCCCTGTCCGATTTTTTCGTCTTTCAGTTGGATCATCTGTTTGCCGTTGAGCCAGGTAATAACTTCATTATCAATAAGTTGAATGCGTAGTTTGTTCCAATCATTGGATTTTAAAGCTTTTTCGCCTTCCGCGTCGGGTTTGATAAGCCAACCCCTGCCGTACGATTCGTAAATACCGCCGGTGCTTTTGCCGGGCGGAGCTACTTCCACCTGCCAGCCACTGATTTTCACGCCTTCAATGCCGGAGCGTACAAACACGCCGCTGTTGCCGTTGGCTTCCAGTTTGAATTGCAATTGCAAAATAAAGTTTTGATAATTTTTATTCGTCGAAAGATAGCCGTACTGCGCGTCAGGACCGCTTTCGCACACGAGGGTGCCGTTTTCCACGTACCATTTTTCGGTACCGTGGGGTGTCCAGCCGCTGAGGTTTTTGCCGTTGAAGAGGCTTTTGAAATTTTGGGCGGATCCATTTAATTCCAGCAATAGCAAGGCAATCAGTATGGGTAAGGATCGTTGCATGTTGTCATTTTGCATTATTCGAATACTCCAAAAGTAGCTTTTTTCTACAAAATAAGTTTATTTTTTCACCGGGGATGACAGAAGTGAATATTTTAAGCGTCGCCTGGCAGGTTTTAATTTAGTATATCATGTAAATATTTCTTTGCAATAACATCGCTTTTTCTGAACACCGCTTTATACCCGCCGTTTTACTCAAAATCATTTTTTAACCCAAACAAAAATTCCTTCCAAATGAAAGCACTGGTATTCCACAAGCCGGGCGATGTACGCGTAGATACGGTACCCGACCCAACCATTGAACACCCTCGTGATGTCATTCTGCGCGTTACTTCCACCGCCATTTGCGGCTCCGATTTGCACATCTACTCCGGTGGGGTGCCGCAGCCAAGACCCATGACGCTGGGACACGAATTTATGGGCATTGTGGAAGAAACCGGCAAGCAAGTTACCAATCTGAAAAGAGGCGACCGGGTGGTAGTGCCGTTTCCGATTGCCTGCGGAACGTGTTTTTTTTGCAATCATGGCTTGCAACCGCATTGTGAAAATTCCAATCCGGGGATGTACGGACCGGAAGGCGACCTGATGAAGGGCAAAGGCGGCGCGTTGTACGGCTATACCGACCTCTACGGCGGCTACGACGGCGGGCAGGCAGAGTACGTGCGGGTGCCGTTTGCCGATTATGGAGCGCGACCCGTGCCGGAAAATATGACCGACGAACAGGTGTTGTTTCTGACCGATATTTTCCCCACAGGATACACCGGAGTGGACTGGGCAAATATACAAGGCGGCGAAACGGTGGCAATTTTTGGTTCGGGACCCGTCGGGCTGATGGCACAAAAAGCGGCTTGGCTGCGCGGTGCCGAACGGGTGATTGCCATTGATCCGCTGGATTACCGACTGGAACGCGCCAAAAAAGTGAATCAGGTAGAAACCATCAACCCTAACAAAGTGGATCCGGTGGAAGCCATCCGGGATTCTACGCTCGGCAGAGGGGCGGATGTGTGCATTGAGGCGGTGGGTTTTGAGCCGGAACGCACCTTGCTGGATCGCGCTAAAGCCTTGATCAATCTGGAAAAAGGATCGCCAAAAGTGATGGAAGCCTGTTTTGAAGCCGTACGACGGGGTGGTTTTGTATCTGTTTTGGGGGTTTACAGTAGTCCTTTTGATAACTTCCCGATTCATCGGATTTTCGATAAAGGTATTGGATTGCGATTTGGGCAGGCACCGGCGCATCATTACATTAATACTTTACTGGATTTTGTGCGGCAGGGAAAAGTCGTGTTGGATGACATTATTTCGCATACCCTTCCCCTGGCGGAAGCTGCACACGGTTATAAAATTTTCAAACAAAAAGAAGAGGATTGTGTGAAGGTGGTACTAAAACCGTGAGCGGGGAGCGACCATGCGCTTTGAACAATGCAGATAGTATCGCTTTCTATTTTAGATATTACCATGAATTCGTTGTCGTTTTATCAAAGTTTTATAAATGATAAAATTTAACAATAAAGCTATTACATTCCTTAACCAAAAAAATCAAATTATCATGGCACGTACCGTCGTTGGAATATTTGATGATACCTCCAAAGCACGCGAGGCGCAGGAACAACTGATCCAGAGCGGCATTTCTCGCTCCAATGTGGATCTGTCTTCGCCGACCAACAGCACGCCCCGCACCTACGAACATGCGGATACGACTCATGCCACTTCGGCTTCCGACACCAGCACTCTGGGCAGAACAGACGACCTGGGTGGCTCCGACCGCGACAGCAGCACTTCTTACGGCGGTGCTTCCGGCAATACAGGTCGCACCACGGGCAGCAGTTATTATGATGCTACTACCCACTCTCCGACCGATTTTGGCAGTTCTACCTCTTCGTACGCCGGAACGCACAAGCATCAGATTCCCGTAGCAACGGTGGGAGCTACCCACGCCGACCCGGATCGGTATAAAGATCAGGATAGCGGCGGTAATATTTTTGATCGAATTGGCAGCTTCTTTAGCTCTTTGTTTGACAGCGACGACGATGCCCGGCGTTACAGCGAGGTAAGTCGCGGACGCACCATCCTCACCGTCCACACCAACTCCTGGGAAGAAGCCGAACGCGCCGCCGATATCATGGATGAGTGCGGCGCAATTGACACGGATAACCAAACAGATTATGACCACGCCAGTGGCACGATGGATAGTTCAACGAGTTGGAACAATCCGGAGTCCCGCATGACGGAAAGTCGCACCGTTGACACCGACCGCGGTAGTCGCGACAGCCGTCGGAGCCGCATTTTTGAGCGACCGGTGGACAGCCAGCATCGTTTGAACGAAGATTACGACTACAAAACGGATTGGGACGAAGATTTCAACACCCCGCAGTCGGGTAATCGGAAGCCGATGTTGTAAGAATTGTTTAATTTTATAATTCAGAAAATGGCAGTTGAAGAAGATTCGGCTGCCGTTTTTCATTTTATTTACTTCTTCACTCCTGCCATGCAACACCAGTAAAAACCTTTTCTATCTTTACCCCAAAAACACGATGCACGAAATGCCTTATATTCCGCGGGATGTGAGTTGGCTGGCATTCAATGAGCGGGTGCTGCAGGAGGCGCAGGATGAGCGGGTGCCGCTGTACGAACGCATTAAATTTCTGGCGATTTACAGCTCCAATCTGGAGGAGTTTTTTCGGGTTCGAGTGGCTTCCCTGCGCAGTTTTCGCAAACTGAAAAAGAAAACCCGGCGGGCATTAGAGATTCAACCGAAAAAGGAATTGCGGGAGATTCGTCAACTGGTGCAGCAGCAACAGCAGGCGTTTGGGCGCACATTTCGGGAGGAAATTCTACCGGCACTGCGAAAGCGAGGGATTCATTTGGTAAACGAACAGGAGTGGAATGAGGAGCAGCAGGCGTTTGCCGGAGCGTATTTTTTAGAACATATTCAGCCCTCATTACAAATCATTACATTAAATAATCCGGAAGACACTCCTTTTTTAGAAAATGCAGTGCTTTATTTTGTAGTACAATTGCAGCACACATTAGCCATTGTAAACATCCCCTCACAACAGTTGCCACGCTTTATAACCTTGCCCGCCTCCGATGCCGGTCATTGCATTGCTTTTTTAGATGATATTATACGGTATAATTTACCAACTGTTTTTAATGAATACATTCAGGCTGCTTATGCCATTAAATTATCCCGGGATGCCGAACTAAATCTGGAGGATGAATTTGCGGGCAATCTGGTGGAAAAAATTAAAAAAGGACTCAAAACTCGCAACATCGGCTTACCCACGCGCTTTTTGTACGACAGTACCATGCCAGCCGATTTATTATTACAATTAAAAAGTCTATTTCAACTTAGCAAAAATGATCTGATACCCGGCGGGCGTTATCATAATTTTAATGATTTTTTGAAATTTCCAAATGTAATAAACGCTCCAACTTTACACGACGAACCGCTGCCGCCGCTTCCCCACCCTGTTTTAGAAAATGCAGATTCTATTTTAAAAATAATACAAGCGCAAGATATTTTATTACATTTTCCTTATCAGAAATATGATTACATCGTTCGATTATTAGAAGAAGCTGCCCGGGACGCATCGGTAGAATCCATTAAAATCACGTTGTATCGGATCGCTTCCGACTCGGCAATTGTAATGAATTTATTAAAAGCACGTGAAAAAGGTAAGCAGGTCACGGTGTTTATTGAAGCCAAAGCGCGTTTTGACGAAGAAAACAACCTGCGCTGGGGCGCGCGCCTGCAAGCCGCCGGAGCCGTTGTGTTCTATATTCAGCCGGGCATCAAAGTACATAGCAAATTGTTATTAATTAGTCGCCGGGAAAGTAAATATTTGCACCATTACGCCTACATCGGCACCGGTAATTTTAATGAAAAAACGGCGCGACTATACACCGACCATGCTTTACTCACAGCGGATCAACGGCTGAATAGCGAAGTATTGCAAGTATTCAATTATTTAGAACATAAAACAGAATTTGATTTCAAACATTTACTCGTTTCGCCATTGTACTTACGAAAACAATTTACAAACTTAATTGACCAGGAGATTGCCCATGCCCGTGCGGGCAAACCTGCAGCCATGCGCCTGAAAATGAACAGTTTGGAGGACAAAGCGATGATTGCGAAACTATACGAAGCGAGCCAGGCAGGTGTGCAAATTCAACTAATCGTGCGCGGCATTTGCAGCTTAGTGGCGGGCGTAGCGAGTTGGAGTGAAAATGTTCAGGTCATCAGCATCGTGGATCGTTTTTTGGAACACGCCCGGATTTACTGGTTCGCAAATGGCGGTGAAGAAAAATTGTACATCGCTTCCGCCGATTGGATGACCCGCAACCTCGACCGCCGGGTGGAGGTGGCAACGCCGATTTACGATAAAAAGTTATTTAACGAATTGAAAACTATTTTAGGAATCCAATGGAAAGATAACTCAAAAGCGCGTTTATTACAAACAGACAAAATGAATCATTACAAAACACCTGCTGAAGAAGAGCCGGTCGTTCGGGCGCAAATGGATATTTATCGGTTGTTAAGCACAAAAAAGCCATATTTGAATCTGCCTGCCTCAACCTAATTGCGCCGCCGATCATTTTATAAAAAACAGCAAAACAATGAACTGGAACGACGTCTTAAACTACGCCGACAAAGGCAACCTCACCCCGCCACGCCGCGTGGAAAAAACCGAAGCCGAGTGGAAAGCCCTGCTCACGCCCGAAGAATTTCAGGTGACCCGACAGCACGGCACCGAACGCCCGTATAGCGGCGAGTATTGCGAGCGGCATGACCCGGGGCTGTACGCCTGCCGCTGCTGCGGTACGCCGCTGTTTGATTCGGATGTGAAGTTTGAATCGGGTACCGGCTGGCCCAGCTTTACGGAGCCCGTGGAGCAAAATGTGATCCAATACATTGCCGATAACAGCTACGGCATGCGCCGCATTGAGGTGCAGTGCAGTGTGTGCGACTGCCACCTGGGACACGTTTTCCCCGATGGACCCCGACCGAGCGGGCTGCGCTTTTGTATCAATTCGGTTTCGATCAAATTGGTGGAGCCAGTGGTGGTTTAGATATTGGATGTTGCATTGTGAATTGGGGGATTGTGAAGATTCTTTAATTTTGTAAATTCTGATCCTGATTCTGACTTTTTTGCTTTCTTTGCAAAGTCCTTTCCCTAAACCATTTGCTTGTTGGAATCAGGAGTTACCGGATCGGGCGATTTTTACCAAAGACTCCCCTATTCCATCACTCCATTACTCCTATTTTTACAAATAAAAAATCGTTTCCGAAAATGCCTAAAACCATCTTACCTCAAGCACGTTGGGAGGTGCTGCTCGATACTTTGCACACCGAAGTACCCGAAATTTTTGATGACCAGAACTATGTGGTAAACTGCATCGCCGGAAAATGGACGAACAATGGTCGGGGCAGAGTGATTATATCGCCCATTGACGGGTCGGTGCTGGGGAAATTGCCGATGCTCAACCGCGACGAAGGCGACGAGGCAGTAAAAGCTGCCTACGGCGAGTTTAAAAACTGGCAGAAAGTGCCGCTCGCCGAGCGCAAAGACCGGGTGCAAAAAGCCCTGAATGATCTGAAACAACACCGCGACATACTCGCCTACCTGCTCACCTGGGAAATCGGCAAGCCGGTGCGGCAGTCGCATACCAGCGTGGACCGCTGCATCACCGGGGTAGAATGGTACCTGGGCGAGATTGACCGGATGCTGGAAGGGCGCAAGCCGATGGGTTTGATTAGCAACATCGCCTCCTGGAATTACCCGATGAGTGTGTTGATGCACGCCATTTTTGTGCAGGTACTGGCGGGCAACAGCGTGATCGCAAAAGTGCCGACGGACGGCGGTTTGCACTGTCTTTCCCTAGCGGTGGCTTTGTCGCGGCGGCACGGGCTGCCCATTACGCTGGTAAGTGGTTCGGGTAGCGAGTTGAGTCACGCGCTCATTCGCAGCCCGGAAATTGCGGTGCTGAATTATGTGGGTGGCAAAAGTCATGCGCGGGGCATTTCGCAGGGTTTGCTGGAAAATTCTACCCGGCATATGTTGGAAATGGAAGGCGTGAATCCGTATGGCATTTGGGATTTTAGCAACTGGCAAGACCTGGGCGCGCAAATCAAAAAAGGCTACGAATATGGCAAGCAACGCTGCACGGCGTACGTGCGCTGGGTGGTGCAGCGCGATTTGTTTCCCAAATTTTTAGACACCTACATTACCACCGTTCGCACTTTGAAAATTGGACATCCATTGTTAGTAGAAGAAGGAGCGACGGAGGCGCCCGACGTGGATTTTGGTCCGCTTATCAACAACCGCAAGGTGGAAGAATTGATGGGGCACTATCACGACGCTTCCAGCAAAGGCGCGATCACGATTTACAAAGGCGAACTCGACAAATCTAGATTCCTGCCCGACCAGGATATTTCGGCGTACCTCGCCCCGATTGGTATTTTGAACCTGCCGAAAAATACGCATTTGTATTACAACGAACCCTTTGGACCGATTGATACCATTTTATTAGTGGATCGAATGGAAGAACTGACCGCCGAGATGAACGTTTCCAACGGCAACCTGGTGTCTTCCATCGCTACGGACGACCGGGATTTGGGCGAGGAAATCGCGGAGGGTCTGCGCGGTTTTAAAATCGGCATCAACAAACCCCGCAGCCGGGGCGACCGCGAGGAAGTGTTTGGCGGCAAAGGCAATAGCTGGCGCGGTAGCTTTGTGGGCGGCAAATACCTGGTGTACGCCGTGACCGAAAGCACCACTGGGGTGGAAAAACACTATGGCAATTTCAAAGAGGGGGTGACCCTGCCGGAGGAATTGGAGCAGTTGGTACAGTAGGCAGTTTTCAGTGAGCAGTAGGTAGGTTTAGGTTACAAGTGGACTGCCTACTGCTCACTGCCAACTGCTTACTAAAAAACAATTTGCTGGCGTTCCTTACCTTTGTAAAACCGCAGGCTTTTTTTCTGACCGGCGATATTGAAATGAACGAAATTATGCTGGTCTTCGTGAAAAGGGATTAAAAACGTATTGCCGATGTCGAGTTGTTGAGGGCGTTTCACTTTTTCCACTTCCAGGTAAATCCAGAGCGCGTCGGTTTCGTATTCTTTGCCGAGGTACGTACCAGAGTAAGTTTTGCCATTGGCAATGAGGGTGAAATGACGCTGTACGTATTTGCGAATGTAGTCATCGGCTTTCGGGTGTTCTTTTTCCGAACCAAGTTGCAGATTCACTTCCCGACCGGCGTTTTTTTCCTCTCGTTCGATGTGTTCTTCCAGGTCATCATAAAAAATTTTGTGCATGATTTGCAAAGACTGCTCCTTTTCAGAATAATTGATCTCGCTGATTGCAAGGTGGATGGGGTGCAGTGCCGTAAAACTGCTTAAAAAGATGACCGACGTTAGATGATAGACGATAGACATGGGCGCTTGATTTTTTGCTGCCCCCAGATTTTTCTAACCCGTAGCGGCGGCTTACTGAGGAGGCAGCATAACTTTAAAAAATTAAAATCCTGCGAATCCTGATGCTGACAATTTCCTAATTTCTTAATTCAGTTTTTCCTATTTTTGAGCAAATTTACAACCGATTGTTTTTGATTCCGAATTTTTAACAAAACCTTATCCTTGCCCGATTTTTGGTTTAATTTTCAACTGGGTGTGCAGCACATACTCGACCCAAACGGGTACGATCACATCCTGTTTGTGCTGGCACTGTGCGTGGTGTACAGCCACCGCGAGTGGCACCGGGTGGCGTGGCTGGTTACAGCGTTTACCTTCGGACACAGTTTAACCCTAGCCCTTTCTACTTTCCGTATTTTGAACGTGCCAAGCGATTGGATTGAGTTTTTAATTCCCATTACCATTCTGCTCACCTGTTTTTTTAACTTTACCAATCCAACCGAAACAACTACCGAATTTCAACAGCGCAAAGTGTTTCAGCGTTACTTCCTGGCGGCTTTTTTCGGATTGATTCACGGACTCGGCTTTTCCAATTTTCTGCGCAGTATTCTCCCCAGGGACGAAACAATTTGGAAACCCCTGCTGGCGTTCAACCTCGGCTTGGAAGTAGGTCAACTGGCGATTGTGGGCGCAGCGTTAGTAGTCGGTTATGTGTTGGTGGAGCGGGCAAAAGTGCCGCGCCGGGAGTGGATTTTGGTGCTGTCGGGTATCATTGCAGGCGTAGCACTGACAATTTTGCACAGTAAATGGATATTTTGAAAGACGATAGACTTTAGACAATAGACTGGTGCAGGGTTGTAACTTTTTAAAATAGGAGCAGTCTTTTTGTAAAAATCTGCGGAGCGTACGAAATCTAAGAGTATCACATTGTCTAACATCTATCGTCTAATATCTAAAGTTCAATAAAATGAAGCGACTTTCTTTATTTATCATAGCAATGTTAAATCTGAGTATTTTAACCATTGCCCAACAAAATACCGATCAAAACAAATTCCGCCAACTGGGTACAGAACTGCCCACGCCCAACAGCTTCCGCACGGCTTCCGGCGCGCCAGGGCACGAATACTGGCAGCAACGCGCCGATTACAACATCAAAGTAGAACTCGACGAAGCCAACAACCGCATCGTCGGCGAGGAAACGATCACGTACTTTAACAACTCCCCCAATCCGCTGACCTACCTGTGGATTCAATTGGATCAGAACATCGAAAGCCCCCATTCGATGACCAAACAAACCGAAACCAACCAACTCAACGACCGCATGACCCTGGGGCAACTCAATGATATGCTCGACCGCTCTTTCGACGGCGGCTATAAAATTCAATACGTGCGCGACGCAACGGGTAAAAATTTAAAATATACGATTAATAACACTATGATGCGGGTGGATTTGCCACAGCCACTTGTGCCGCGTTCGGGTAAGGTGATGCTCAACATCGGTTGGAATTACAACATCGCCAATCGCCTCGACCCGACGACCCGCAACAACCGCGGCGGTTACGAAATTTTCCCGGAAGACGGCAACGCCCTGTACACCATCACACAGTGGTTTCCGCGCATGGCGGTGTATGATGATTACAACGGCTGGCAGCACAAGCAATTTTTAGGAAGCGGAGAGTTTACCCTGCCCTTCGGCAATTATACCGTTGCCATCACTGTGCCGTCCGACCACATTGTAGCTTCCACCGGCACCTTGCAAAATCCACAGCAGGTGCTGAGTGCCGAACAAATCAAGCGGTTCGAACAGGCAAAAACCGCCACCAAGCCCGTGGTTATCGTCACCCAGGCGGAAGCCACCAAAAAAGAAAAAACCAAAGCCACGACCAAAAAAACCTGGGTCTATAAAGCCGACAACGTGCGGGATTTTGCGTTCGGTGCTTCGCGCAAGTTCATCTGGGATGCCATGGGCGTGAGCGTGTCGGGCAGCCCGCTGAAACAAACAATGGCAATGTCTTACTACCCCAAAGAAGCCAATCCGCTGTATGGGCAGTATTCTACCGAAGTCGTGGCGCACACCCTGAAAACCTATTCCAAATACAGCATTCCTTACCCCTATCCGGTGGCAATCTCGGTGGAAGCCTCCAACGGTATGGAGTACCCGATGATTTGTTTCAACTTCGGTCGCCCCGACAAAGACGGCACCTACCCGAAAAGCACCAAATACGGCGCGATTGGCGTGATTATTCACGAGGTCGGTCATAACTTTTTTCCCATGATCGTCAACTCCGACGAACGGCAGTGGACCTGGATGGACGAGGGTTTGAACTCCTTTGTACAATTTCTCACCGAGCAGGAATGGGAGCGCGACTACCCCTTCCGGCGCGGACCGGCAAAGAGTATGATAGACTACATGAAAGCCGATAAAAGTGTGCAAAACCCGATTATGACCAACTCCGAATCGGTCCACCAACTCGGCAACAACGCCTACGGCAAACCCGCTGCTGCCCTCAACATCCTGCGTGAAACCGTGATGGGGCGCGAACTCTTCGACTTTGCCTTCAAAACTTACGCCCAGCGCTGGGCGTTCAAACACCCGACTCCCGCCGACTTTTTCCGCACAATGGAGGATGCCTCGGGCGTGGACTTGGACTGGTTCTGGCACGGCTGGTTTTACACTACTGACCATGTGGACATTTCACTGGACGAAGTGGCGGAGTTCCGCCTGGATACCAAAAATCCGGACGTAGAAAAACCGCTATTGGCAGAGCAGGCTAAAAAAATCTACGAAAACGACATTACCAACCAAAACAACAAGCGCGACCTGCCCACCACTGCCGTGGAAAGCAATCCGGCGTTGAAGGATTTCTACAACACCTACGATCCGAATAAAGCCACGGCAACCGACCGCGAGAATTATCAAAAATACCTGGCTTCGCTCGACCCGAAAGAACGCGCCTTCCTGGAAAAAAAGCAGTTTTTCTATCAACTGAATTTTACGAATAAAGGCGGTTTGGTGATGCCGCTGATTTTAGAATTTCAGTTTGCCGACGGCACCCGCGAAATCCAGCGTATCCCCGCTGAAATCTGGCGGTACAACAACGAAAAAGTCAGTAAGGTCTTCGCTTTTGACAAAGCCGTGCAGCAGGTCGTTCTCGACCCGCTCCTCGAAACCGCTGATGTGGACACCGAAAACAACTACTTTCCACGCCAGGCGCAGCCCTCCCGTTTTGAACTCTTCAAACAACGCAACACCGGTGCCCGCGGGCAGAGTCAGGGCGAAAACCCCATGC
>Ga0224722_1000411_pt1 | contig 25006 bp, 21 predicted proteins | sample Balambano_FR1_Me_FD_161646 | JGI IMG/M metagenome (GOLD analysis project Ga0224722, IMG submission 161646) | Freshwater sediment microbial communities from Lake Towuti, South Sulawesi, Indonesia - Balambano_FR1_MetaG | ecosystem: Environmental > Aquatic > Freshwater > Lake > Sediment | place... | reverse complement strand
CTGGTACGCTGCTGGTAGTCTCGGATGGCTTCTAGCAAGCGCAGCGTTCCCATGCCGACGGAATCAACCGTGTATTCAGGAGAGTCAAAGCTCACGCGAACATGAGACTGTGCTCCCAAGTTGTAGATTTCGTGCGGCTGAACTTGTTCGAGAATGCGGCGCAGGGTCGTACCGTCTGTTAGATCGCCATAGTGTAGAAACAGGCGGGCTTCTTCTTCGTGGGGATCGTCGTAAATGTGGTCAATGCGATCGGTATTAAAGGTTGAGGTGCGACGAATAATACCGTGAACCTCATAGCCCTTCTCCAGCAACAGTTCGCTTAAGTAGGAGCCATCCTGACCCGTAATGCCTGTAATCAGTGCGCGTTTCTTTTCAGTCATGCTGCTTTCTCTGGTATTCAAGGACTTAGACGATCGGCAAGATCATGTTTTTTTCGATCGTTTGCCGAACGGGGCGGCAAGCTAATCAGTTTATCCTGGCAGTTTGTTGGGTCGGGGACATTTCCTGCGTTAGAGTTGCTCTGAATCATTCAAACCCTTCATCTCAACTCGCTGTGATGCCAAACAGGTTGCCATGTCAAGCCCCAGGATTTTCGTGAACTAGCATTCCCGCAAAAAGAGCTTTAGTCCCATCCTTTGCCTGATTCATGGCAGAAATTCAGCGAAGAAACGGTTTTCTCATCCCGTTCAGAAGGTCGAAAGTTTGATCTGGTCATCTGACCCAGTGAGTTATGATACAGCGGTTATCTGAACCCTTAGAAGAATGATCGCTCTTTGCATTATTTCACGCGATCGAAGAGCAAATCCGTATGGCTAGCCTTGAAAGTTTTGCTGAGGATTAATAAAAATTTGGTAAAAGCTTAGCAATTCCGCTCTGAAATGAGATCGATCGCGGCAGCTTTGCTTTGGCTCCGATCGTCCGATCAGCCGATGCTCAGCGAATTCTGGCGATCGTTCTCACGCTGTCAATCTGTCCGGAAACCCTCAAAATTCGATACAATCCTGAAGCTGGAACGCGACACATCTCTTCTTCCTATCCTGCTTTTTGAGATTGCTCATGGGTTACACGCTGGTTGTTAAGATTGGCACTTCAAGCCTGGCTCAGCCCAATACCGGATTTCTGTCGCTTGCCACGATCGCTCAGCTCGTCGAAACGCTTAGCCAGCTTCGGCAGCAGGGGCACGATGTGATTTTGGTGTCTTCAGGGGCAGTCGGCGTTGGCTGTGCCCGCCTGGGGCTAACCGAGCGTCCGCGCAGCATGGCGATGAAGCAGGCAGTTGCAGCGGTGGGGCAGGGTCGCCTGATGCGGGTCTATGATGATTTGTTTAGCTCACTTCAGCAGCCGATCGCCCAGGTGTTGCTAACCCGCAGCGATTTGATGGAGCGCAGCCGCTATGTTAATGCCTACCGCACCTTTCGTCAGCTCTTAAAGCTGGGCGTGATCCCGATCGTGAATGAAAACGATACGCTTGCTGTCGAAGAACTCAAATTTGGCGACAACGATACCCTATCGGCGCGGGTTGCCAGCCTGGTTGGGGCAGATTGGCTGTTTTTGCTCACCGATGTCGATCGCCTCTATTCTGCTGATCCGCGTTCCCATCCCGATGCCAAGCCGATTCCTGTCGTGGAAGACATTGAGCAGCTCAGCCAGTTTGTGGAGGTGGGCGACCAGGGCACAAACTGGGGCACAGGCGGCATGGTCACCAAAATTGCGGCGGCTCGGATTGCGACGACTGCCGGAATCCGCACGGTAATCACAGAAGGTCGATCGCCCCAAAATCTAATCAAAATCCTGGCAGGAGAGCCGATCGGCACCCGGTTTGAGCCTCAACTCGATCGTGTTAACGCCCGCAAACGCTGGATTGCTCACGGTTTGGTTCCGGCAGGAAAGTTGTTTTTGGATCCAGGGGCGATCGTGGCAATCCGGGATGCAGGCAAATCTTTGCTGGCAGCGGGGGTGCGGGAAGTGGAAGGCGAGTTTCAGATGCACGACGCGGTGCTGCTATGCGATCGATCGGGTCAGGAAGTTGCACGGGGTATTGTGAACTATACCAGCAGCGAACTGCAAAAAATTCGCGGCTGCCACTCGGAGCAGATCCCAAAAATCCTGGGCTATGGCGGCGCAGAAACAGTTGTGCATCGCGACAATCTAGTGCTGAGCAGCTAATGTTCAGTCAATTATTGATTGACGGGTAGAGCCTGTGCAATTTGACCCTGGCATCCGCAGTTGGAAATCGCCAATCAATCCAGGTTTCTGCGTAATTGCGATTGTCCTGCCAAGCTGCAACCTCCGTTTTGAGTATCTCTAAATCCCCAATCCGACAATCTAAGCATTGACGACTGAGAAGACTCAATTCGATTTCTGCCCTGTTCAACCAACTGCCGTGCGTTGCTGCGTCACCTTCACCCGTCGCCATCCCACCATTGGCTCACACACCATAAACAGATGGGCTGTGCCATTTCGTTCATATCTGTTCGACATACCCCAACTTGACCATTCGGTCTGCCAGCAACCGCAACGTCCATCGTCCCTTGCCCTTGGGAACCTCGCGACAGCGTAAGGCAACTAAATGCGCCTCGACTTCGCCATCCAATTTCGGTTTGCGTCCTCCACCCGGACGGCACTTAAGCGCAGCGTCCAACCCTTCTTCGACAAATCACTGCCGCACCCGCTCAACCGTTCTGAGACTAATATCGAGCGCTTCCTTGATATCCTGGTCTCGCCAACTTCTATTCGGCTGATAGCACCTTTGAACCCACTGGCTAAATCTTACTCCTCTTACTTGCAATCCATTTGTTGACTGAACACTAGCAGCCTGCGTGAATGAGCCTGTTTCAGGGCACTCTACAGCAGAATGATTTGAGGGTGCGCCTATTGCCTTGTCTGGGGAAACTTTGCTCCAAGCTCAATTGGGGTTGATCTAATTCTCATGGGCGTTGCTGAATGAACGGATGATTCGCCCCTCCAGGGCGTGTTTTAAACCCTCCGGTGGCTGATGGGTTACGGACTGCATCGCCTCCTCAATCCCCACTCGCAGGATGCCGCACTCGCAGTGCGAGGTTGGGGGAGTTTGAACGGCTCGGAGGTCTCCCTCGCGCTTGGAGCGCGGCAACTCACAAGTTGGGGGGGTGGGGAGCGGCAAAGCGTGAAACTGAAGCAGACTCAACTGGTGTGGACACCGTAGCCTCGCTCTAGTAGAGCGGCAAATCAACCAGGTGGGGGCTTGAGGGGGCGATGCAGAAGCTCAATTTGCACCATTCTGACTCCGACTCTGCAACGCCATTTTATGCTCTGAGGTTTTCACTTACCCCAAATGATAGATGAAATCGCTAAAATAACCATTAATTTCCGCTTAATCTGCAGCCAGAAGGAGCGGTCGTACTCAGAGAGGGTTCCGCCTATGCTGAAAGAAAATCCCTCATAGCGAGGTCATTTTACTGCTCCCTCCTTCTGGCAATCCCTTTTAGGGAACTGGGGGTTTCTACACCGACTTTCAAGCCCGTTCAGTCGCAATACTCTAAGCCTGTGAACGACTCAGGATTCACGACAGCAGTTAAACGATCCGGATTCGCATCCATCGCAATGTCCACCGTTGTGAGGACAGTTTCGTGATGATAACGGATGCCAATGTCGGACGAGTTTTACACGATCGCTATCACCTGCGGCAGTTGCTCGGTCAGGGTTCAATGGGGCGCGTGTATGGAGCCGATGATGATGCGCTGGGCGGCATCCCAGTTGCAATCAAATTTCTGGCTCAGGCATTGCTAAATCAGCGAATGCGCGATCGGTTTGAGCGAGAGGCAAAAACCTGTGCTCAGCTCGGACAGCGCAGCATGCATATTGTGCGGGTAACTGACTATGGTGTAGACGAGGAAGGCATTCCGTTCTACGTCATGGAATATCTCAAAGGCGCGAACCTTAGCGATGTGATTGTGCAGCAGGCTCTCGCGATTCCCCGCTTTCTGCATCTGGTGAAGCAAATTTGTTTGGGGTTGCAGTGCGCCCATCGCGGGATTCAGGTTGAGGGGCAAATCTTTCCGATCGTTCACCGCGATATCAAACCTAGCAATATTTTGGTCACGCAGAATGACAGCTTAGGCGAACTGGTCAAAATTCTGGATTTCGGCATCGCCAAGGTGCTGCAGCCCGAAGGACATCAAACCAATTGCTTTATGGGCACGCTTGCCTATTCGTCGCCTGAACAGATGGAAGGACGCGAACTCGATGCCCGTTCCGATATCTACAGCCTGGGCGTGATGATGTTTCAAATGCTGACGGGCAGAATGCCGCTCAATGCAGACACGCACTCTTTTGGAGGCTGGTACAAGGCACATCACTTTCAGTCGCCCCAATCGATCGCCGCAGTCAACCCCAGTGTTAAGGTGCCAAAAGTACTTGAAACGCTGGTGATGAGCTGTCTGGAAAAATCCCCAGGCGATCGTCCTCAGTCAGTGGCTGAAATCCTCGTTGCCCTTGAACCGCTAGAGGAACGATTTGGCACCGGACTGCAAGTGGCGCAGCGCATCAAAGCATCTCTGTCTCGCCTGCCTGTTACCACCCCTCCTCAGCTCTCGAACCCTCAAGGAGATGAACTTTATCGGCTCGCATCCTGGCCCCCCCAGATGCCGATCGCTGAGATTGTGTTCTCCAAGCCGATGCAAACCAGCCAGGGAACGATGCCAACCCTGTGGGTAATGCTGCCTCGAATCGAGATCCACAAGCGAGTGACCTGCAGCCGCTACAACCAGTTTCTCTTTCTCGAAATGCCCCATCCTATGCTGCTGTGGCTCACCGTGCTTTACAACCGGGAACATGAGCCGCGCTGGTTGCCCTGCTATCTCGATCTGAAAAGCCCGCCTGGAGGACAGATGGCAACACTTTTGGGCACAACTGGACAATACCGCATTTTGTTCTTTGCCCAGGAAGACCCGCAGCGCTGTGCTAGTGTCCAGTCAGTGTCGATCGCTCCGGCTCAGCGTCAACTGCTGCACGATTGGGTCATAGTTGGGCAAGCCTCTCGAATTCCACCCAACCCAGCCGTAAGCAAGGACTTGCTGAAACACGAACTCGAAAAAATTAAGCCTCAAATCCTGCTGAAGCTGCAAACGCTTTATAGCAATGGCTTTACCGCTCTCAACTGAGTTGAGCATCCCGTGCAGCCTGTTGGGAATGAGCAAGTGTAACGGACTAGCGATGTGGAAAGTAAATGACTGGATGCCAGCTTCGCCGCAGCATTTCACCGGCAAAGCTAGGGCTGGGGAGTTCACTTAACTTGCCAAGTCGCTCAGAGCTAAGCGTAATCGCGCTGATGTCATAGTCGATCGCCGCCAGCAACATTTCTGGGACTGGTTCGCCCTCTAAAACTTTGGTATGAACTTTGAGGGTCGGCGACTCCAGTGTTAATTTAGCGGCTGCCAGACGAGCCTCTGCCGCTTCAATCTGATCTGCTCTCGGCAGCGATCGCCGCCCTCCTGTATGAATCACCCAGGTTAGCAAGCACTCTTTCAGTTGCCTTCCATCAGTTTGAGCGATCTGTCGGATCTGCTGTACCAGGTATTCTGCTGCACTGGAGCCATCGTATGGAACCAGGAAATAGCGGAAAAGATGTTGACACCGCAACGCCAGTTCTTCCTCGGTATAGGTAGAAAGCAACTGCGGTCGAAAAATCATGACAGGAATTGCCGTTCGCTGGCACACCCCAACGGTCGTGCTGCCAAATAGCTTTTCCTCTAATAATCTCCGGGTTGGCGTTCCAAGCAAAATCAAATCAGAGCCATGCTCCTTGGCGACCTTCAGGATCGGGTCTGTCGGACGCCCCCACTGCACCTCAATTTTCACCTCAACACTGCTCGGCGCTTCCTGCTGCGCGACTGCAAGGCGATCGCGGATTTGACGCTCTTTATCTTGATCGATTCGCGGAATCTGCCGACTGCTATCCAGCGGAATCACATGGAGAAAAGTGATTTGCTGAACGCCACTTGCAGCCAGATCGGGTACAAAATGCACCATTCGCTGCAAACCATCAGTGAAATCTGTGCAGATAAGAAGCCTTTGAAACATGGCAGCGACAAAGCGGGAAGGTTTTCCCTCCTAAACTACCATTCCTGCCGAAAATTCAATTCTCTACAGGAGATGATTTATTGCAGTGTTTTTGCAATGACCTGCCTCAGTCGTTTTGCTCCTGCAAGGCTTGATGCGCTTTGCTGAGCCTGAGCAATTTCGGCGGCTTGCCTTGTAGCGAGGACGGCTTCAAGCCACGGTAGATTGTGAAAATTGAGTTGAGGTTGTTGGTTGGGCGATCGGGCGTTTAATCTACTCTGCTTTTACTTTCCCCATTCTTCCCGATGAATCTCTTCCGATTCTGCTGCCCTAATCCTGAATCCAGGAATTGCTTCAATCTGTTCGCCCTGAGCAACTTGCGGCTCATGTCTTTTGACTGTGGAAACGCTGCTTACAAAAGACGAGTTGCGGCTCAATTCAAAGGCGGCTACTAACCAGCTTTTGTTTGATGAGCTTCCGAGTTGACGCCCCAGCATCCCCAGCCCCTTTCCCTTCTAGAACAGAGCAAGAGAGGGAGGTCGTCCACAAGGTAGCAGACGATTATTCGTATTGATTTGCGGTTTCGATTCCCCACTGATGCTTCAGGAAATGCTTGTACATGTTTTCCTTCACCATCATTTGTTCGTAGAGCTTGATCAGGAAATCTTGTGCCTGTTCGCGGCTCATCCGCTCAACCTGGGTTTCAAACGAACGAAGACTGAATTGCTGTTCCAGTGAGAGTTCGATAGGCTGACTCATAATTGACTCCAACAAGTAGAAGTAAAGAACTGATTGGATTTGGCAAGGAGCAGAGCATCTGGTGAAAGCTTGCTGTTGCCTGGAAGATGCAGCGGTTCCTTGAAGGTCTGTTCCTGAGTGTTCCCTAAACAGATACAAGTTATCGTGTGCATATTACAGAAGATAACAATCGTTTGACAAAGTGACCACCCCCTACATAGGTATTTCCCAGGAATGAAGTAGTTGTAGCAAGTGGGGCGGCTGAAGAATGTTCTGCTTGAACAATTTGCTTCAACCTTCTTAACAGAAGCGATCGGAGTCGCCACTTGCTTTGAAAATCAGCGTTTTGAGGTGCTTAACGTTTAGAAAAACTAATCTCTTTCTTTGGAAAGACTCATTGACTCGATTCAGATACAAATTTGCTACTTTGATCGAGCCTTTCGATCAGGCAACTTTTCAGAACTGCTCCGCTGCAAAAGACCGAAAGCAGAAAAACTGGGAAATTGAAAAAACCTACAGCTCGATCGAGTGCAGGCAAGAAATTTGTGAATATTAGAGGCTGCAACCATGAAATGAAGTTGGTTCGGTTGCAGCCCGGAAATGATAAGTTACGCGATCATCCTGCGATCAACAGCGATCGTGAGCGTTAGACCGAACTAGCGCATTGCCAGCACTGGCTCAGGCTGTCCTGCAGGTTGCGGAGCGCTTTGAACCATTTGACGACGCTGCTTCATTGCTTGAAGGTGCTGTAACAGGGCTTCTGTTTCTGCCTCAAGGTGCATCAACTCGACTTGATGAGTTGCCTGGTAAGGTAGTTGACGAGTGGGAGATGACTGGTTTGAAGGTGCTGCAGTCATCTTTTGAGCTGATTCAGCGGTGACACCCGAATTAGAAGAAATTGTGCTGTTCATTAACTTGGACTAGTAATTATTACTCATTCACACCACAGAGGGTATTGTATCCTAAACCTGATCCCTGATTGTAATCAGAGTATCAATCGACCGGAATCCAGGTGTGGCGGTTCCCAAACTGGCTACGCCCTAGCTTGGGCAATCCGCTCTCTAAACTCATCTGCCTTCGTAGAGAGATCGGTTTGAGCAATCCTTTCTTGCTGTCCTGAAGCCAACCATTTTAGCTGCACGGTTTGGCTATCTGCTTCTCCATCTCCCAGGACAAGACAGGCAGTTGCGCCACTGCGATCGGCACGTTTGAACTGTTTACCAAACGCACTGCCGCTTAAGTCCAGCTCAACTGAGAAACCCTGATGACGCAGCATTTGAGCAAGCTGAGTTGCCTGTGGCTCTGCCCGATCGCCCCGTGACACCAAGTAAAAATCCAGCGGGGCAGCCGGAGCCTGACTTGCCTGACGCAGCAAAATAATCAGCCGCTCTAGTCCGATCGCCCAGCCCACTGCGGGGGTTTGAGGTCCGCCCAGTTCTTTCACGAGTCCATCGTAGCGACCGCCGCCGCAGACCGTATTTTGTGCGCCCAATCCGGTATCTGCAATGATTTCAAACGCAGTGTGCGTGTAGTAGTCTAAGCCGCGCACCAGGCAGTGATTCAGTCGATAGGCAATGCCCAGATCGGTGAGCTGCTGCTGCACCTGTTCAAATCGCTGCTGGGAGTCTGGCGAGAAGTGATCCCAGATTTTCGGCGCGTCCTGGACAATCTGCTTTGTTTTGGGGTCTTTGCTATCGAGGATTCGGAGGGGATTGCGCTCCAGGCGATTTTGGGAATCGGAGTCTAAGTCTGCTTTGTAGGGCGTGAGATAGCTGATTAATGCCTCGCGATACTGACGGCGATCGTCTGGGTCTCCGACCGAGTTCAAATCCAGCCGCAGATTATCTAAGCTCAGGGTTTTGAGAATATCGATCGCCAGCGCAATTACTTCTACATCGGCACGAGGGTCTGCACTGCCGATCGCCTCAATGCCGAGCTGATGAAACTGCCGCTGCCGTCCTTCCTGGGGTTGCTCGTAGCGAAACATGGGGCCGGTATACCAGAGCCGCTGGGTTTCCCCCTGAGCATAAAGGCTGCGCTGAATGTATGCCCGCACCACTCCGGCAGTGCCTTCGGGACGCAGCGTGATGGATCGATCGCCCTTGTCGAGAAAGGTATACATTTCCTTACCAACTACATCGGTGGCTTCGCCGATGCCCCGCTCAAACAAATCGGTTTGCTCAAAGATGGGGGTGCGAATTTCTCGATAGGCGGCGCGGCTGAGAATCGTTCGGGCAACAGACTCAACCCACTGCCAGTAGCCCACCTCATCGGGCAGGATGTCGCGTGTTCCCTTAATGGCTTGAATTCCGCTCATGAGTCAGGTTTAGAGAGTAAAAGGGTGATCGATTCCCAAGCACTAGATCTTAGCCCAACTCGTGCGGAAGATGATCGAGGCGATCGTATTGTGAATAATTCTCTAGGAACTGAATCGCTCCCATGCTCCAAAGCGATCGGCATAGTAGCGTAAAATCTGCTCGACGCGCTGCTGGGATATTGCGTTTGCTGCTGGCATGTAGCGGAGCCGAAGCCCACCCACCTGACTCTCACGATAGCTAAACTGTTGCGAGGTTTGCGGCAGCAAGTCTGCTTCAATGCCATCGACCTGTCTCAGGTGAGCGGCAACTTCGCGGTAGACTGCAAGCGGAAGCTGAGGGCAAACCAGTTGGAGCGTGATTGAAGAGGCATTCATCGAAGCAGTTTCAGTCATGGGTTGTGTTTTCACCTGTGTCTCCACGCGAGCATTCCCCATTTTTTCACAGGTCTCCTGGCTTTTGTGACTCAGGATACGAAAATATGGACGGGCTAAAGCGCTTCTCGCGAATCTTCAGCAGCCACGATTTTGTCAGCAAGCATACCTTTGGCGGGTGGAAGCGCTTCTCTCGCGATCGGCAACGTGCAGCAGTTCACTTCATCAATGCAAACCTTTCCCCACTGCAATGCCCAGCGCACCAGCGCTACCCGGTTTCCGGTTGCTGTTTTGGTCAGAATGTTGCTGATGTGGTTGTCTACTGTGCGTTTGCTGATATCTAGCTTTTCGGCGATTTCCTGGTTCGTTAAGCCAGCCGCGACCAGCTCAACAATTTGGAGTTCCCGATCGGAAAGGCTGCCAGCATTTTGCGTCTCGCCGCTCATTGTCATAACCAGTGCTCGCTTACCTGCAGTGTGTATATGTACTTACTCTACCTGTCTTCATTGTAGGCATGTATTCTGAGAACGCTTCACTCCTATCAGAGATTCTTTAGCTAGCGATCGCCCTGACTGACCAGAACCCTAGCGGTCACTCTCGTCTGGGAACGGCTTCTGCAGGATCATCGTCTGACTTTCGATAGGATAAGGGATGATTTTGAAACCAGGTTTTGTTTCTCGTCCTTTCGCATGAGCAACCGCATGAGCATTTTCCGTAGCTGGATTGGTGTTGGAGTCGTTGGATTTGGGATGGCGATCGGGACGATGAGCTTTGCAGACCGTGCCAGAGCAGAACAACCTCTTTCGGTGGTTTACCCGCCCGATCAGCACGAAACCACTTCCGATCGCATTTTTCTGATCGGCACGGCTCCGGCAAGCGAAACAGTCACCGTTAATGGGCAGACAATCGATCGCAGCTCGGCAGGGCATTTTGCGCCCAGTTTCCCGCTTCAAAGGGGAGAGAATGTCTTCACGCTCCAGGCTGGCTCTGAGACGCTGACCCTGCGCGTCGTTCGCACTTCCGATCAGCCCCCTGCTTCGGTGGGCGCTGCCTTTGCAGAAGGATCGCTCCTGCCTGCGGAAAATATTGCGCGTTTGCCGAATGAGCCGATTTGCTTCAGGGCGATCGCCCCTGCCAATGCCACCGTTTCGGTGACGCTGAAAGATCGATCGATCCCGCTGCTGCCCCAGCCCAGTGCTGCTAACCTGCCGCCTAATGCTGCCGTGCTGACGCTGCAAAACCAGCCGACTCCCTCTAGCGCAACGACCAATGCAGTGACTTATGAGGGCTGCACCACCTTTCAGCCTGGATTTCAGTCTTCATCAATTTCCAGCAATATGACGCAAACGGGCTTTGTTCTTGCCCCTATCACCGGAACCGAAGATTTGGGCTTTCCGACTTTTCGCCTCAGTGTGAACGGGCAAACCGTGACCCAGCAGGGCAGCGGCAAAGTGGAACTGCTCTCGCCCAACCCGCTTCAGGTTGTGGAGGTGACTGCCGATCCGGGAGCCGCTCGCACCGGACCCAGCACCGACTATTCGCGTCTGACGCCTCTGCCAAAAGGAACCAGAGCCTCGGTTACAGCCCGCACGGGAGAATGGCTGCGGCTAGACTATGGTGCCTGGATTCGTGCCTCTGAAACGCAGCTTGTTTCCAATGCCGTGCCTCCCCAGAGTCTGATTCGCAGCATTCGCTCTCGTGCAGCCGGAAACTGGACAGAGGTGCTGTTTCCCCTTCAGGTTCCTGTGCCCCTCAGCGTGCAGCAAGACGATCGCACCTTTACCCTGAATCTTTACAACACCACTGCCCAGACCGACACCATCTACATGGACAACGATCCGGTGATTCGGCGAATGGACTGGCAGCAGCCCAACCCCGGACAGGTGCAGTACACCTTTCATCTTAAGTCAGACCAGCAGTGGGGCTATCGCTTGCGCTATGAAGGAACAACGCTGGTTCTGGCATTTCGGCATCCCCCAGTAAGAACCGGACGAGAACTCGAAGGCGTTTCGATCGTCCTTGATCCCGGACATGGCGGTCCTGAAGATCTGGGGGCAAGAGGTCCAACGGGCTACCCCGAAAAAGATGTGGTTCTGGTTGTGTCAAACTTGCTGCGCGATCGACTGGAAGCCAGAGGGGCAAAGGTTTATATGACGCGAGAAGCCGATATCGATCTGGATTTGCGTCCGCGAATGGATTTTATTGCCGAAAAAGAACCGACGATCGCCCTCAGCCTTCACTACAACGCCCTCCCAGACAACGGCGTTGCGGAGAATACAGCAGGGATTGGCACTTTCTGGTACAACACCCAGTCTCACGATCTGGCGGTGTTTTTGCACGACTACCTGGTGAGAACGCTCGATCGCCCTTCCTACGGCACATTCTGGAATAACCTGGCACTAACACGCCCCACAGTTGCGCCCACGGTGCTGCTCGAACTGGGCTTTATGATCAACCCCAATGAGTTTGAGTGGATCACCGATCGCCAGGAGCAAGAGCGGCTTGCTGATGTGCTGGCAGACGGAATTCAGGCATGGATTGATGCACGGGCTGCGGCTCCTTAGCTCAAGCAGGGGCTTCTCTTCCGATCTGAAGCCAGATAAGGCAAGATAGTCCTGTTTAACTTAAATTGCATCTCGACAATTGCATCTCGACCTATAGATTGGGTAAACGCAAGTGAATTTCATTCCCCCTTTTGATTTAACTGAGCAATATAAGCTGATTGGTGAAGAAGTGGGTGCTGCCGTCCTGGAGATCCTCGCGTCTGGGCGATATATTGGCGGCAGTCCGGTTGAGCAGTTTGAGCAGCAGTTTGCGCAGTATGTGGGCACAACTCACGGCATTGCCTGCAACTCTGGAACCGATGCGCTTTATCTGGCACTTCGATCGCTCAATATCAGCGCAGGGGATGAAGTCATCACTACACCGTTTACCTTTGTTGCCACCGCTGAGACAGTCAGCGCGATCGGCGCAACTCCGGTCTTTGTTGATATCGATGCGGCAACGTTTAATTTAGATTTGGATCAGGTCGAAGCAGCAATTACCGATCGCACCAAAGCTATTATCCCGGTGCATCTGTTTGGTCAGCCTGTAGATATGACGCGGCTGATGGAGATTGCCCAAAAGTACAACCTGGCGGTGATTGAAGACTGTGCCCAATCCACAGGGGCAGAATGGAACGGGGCAAAAGTTGGCAGCATCGGTCACGTGGGCTGCTTTAGCTTCTTCCCGACCAAAAATTTGGGTGCCTGCGGGGATGGGGGAGCCGTCACGACCAGCGATCCGACGATCGCCTCAAAGGTACGAATGCTGCGAGATCACGGGCAATATCAGCGATATCGCTACGAGGAAGTCGGCGTGAATAGTCGTCTGGATGCAGTGCAGGCAGCCATTCTGCAAATCAAGCTGCGCTATCTGGAGCAGTGGAATTCCCAGCGTCAGGCGATTGCCGATCGCTACAGCCAGCTCTTGCAGCCCGTTCCAGGGATTCAGATTCCTCAGGCGATCGTAGGCGGAAGGTCGGTCTGGAATCAGTATACTATTCGGGTGCTGAGCAAGGGCAAGCTTGTCAATGAGCGCGATCGGGTGCGGCAACGGCTCCAGGATCAGGGAGTTAGCTCCATGATCTATTACCCAGTGCCGCTGCATTTGCAGCCTGTTTATGCCTTGCTGGGCTATCAGCCAGGTCAACTGCCCGTTTCTGAACAAATGGCGCAGGAAGTGCTGTCGCTGCCCATGTTCCCGGAACTTTCGCCGCTGCAGCAGGATCAGATTGTTTATGCGCTGAAAGATAGCCTGCAATAAGTTTGCAGCAATAGCCCTCTTCACCGAAAACTTGTACAAGAGGGTCAAATAAATCACGCTCAAGGGTTAAAACAGCGTCTATTATCAGGAATGGCAATGGGGCATTTTCGAGGATGGTTCGACGGTGCTAGACCTGTTTCACGGACTGCTTTCTCTTTTCTTTAACCAGCAAGAGCCACAAGTTCAGCTTTTGCGATCGACTAATCTTTCTCCCTGGCTTGATACCGTCTGGGTGCGATCGGCAGTGGTTCGCAAGCCCGATCCCCAAGCAGAACTCTCTGTACGGCTTCATCTGGCAGCAATGGCAGGTCTTAATTTGCCGATCGAAGGGCAGGGGGTCTGGATTCAGGCAGGCAATGAAATTCTGGCAGAAAACCAGGGCATCACGCCCCTTTCGGCTGCTTCGCTCACCAAAACAGCAACTACCCTTGCCGCCCTTCAAACCTGGGGAACTGAGCATCGGTTTGAAACCCTGATCAGCGCATCGGGTTCGATCGAGAACGGGGTGCTGCAGGGCGACCTGGTTGTGCAGGGGGGCGGTGATCCGCTCTTTGTTTGGGAAGAGGCGATCGCGCTGGGAAATTCGCTGAGACAGAAGGGCATCCGCCAGGTGACGGGCAATCTGGTTGTATCGGGCAACTTCGTGATGAACTTTGAAACCGATCCTGTGAAAGCTGGGTCGCTGCTCAAGCAAGGATTAGACGCGAACCTCTGGTCAGCCGAAGCTAGGACACAACACGGAAAAATGCCTGCCGGGACACCGCGCCCACAGATCCCAATTAATGGAACGGTGCAGGTCAACTCAGCCGACCAGCTCAAAGCGCGCCAGCTTACACCCCTGATTCGTCATCGATCGCTGGCAATGATCGATCTGCTCAAGGCGATGAATATTTACAGCAACAACGTCATGTCTGAAATGATGGCGCAAATGCTGGGGGGTGCAGCAGGCATAACGCAAAAAGTGATCCAGGCAACACAGATTCCGCCCGAAGAGATTCAAATTATCAACGGATCGGGTTTGGGGGAGCAAAATCGCCTGTCGCCCAGAGCCGTTACTGCGATTCTGATTACCACTCAGCGATACCTTCAGCCGCGCCAGCTATCGGTTGCCGATATTTACCCTATTCAGGGACGCGACTCAGGGACGCTGCTGTGGCGCGGGATGCCAAAGGGTTCTGCTGTCAAAACGGGCACGCTGAACACGGTTAGCTCTCTGGCTGGAGCCATTCCGACCCGCGATCGCGGCTTGATCTGGTTCACAATCATCAACCTGGGTGCAGGCGATCTGGGAGCTTTTCACCGACAGCAAGATCAGCTCTTGCAAAGACTGCAGCAAGCCTGGGGCGCACCCGATCCACTCCCGCCAGCGATTCAGCCCAGCGATCGGCGTCCGTTTGCGTCTCTCCTGGGAGATGGCGATCGCAATGAAATCCTGTGACGCAAGCCCGTGATGCAACTCGATGCAAATCATAATGCAGACAATGATTTTCGATAGCAGACGATCGTTCAAGAAACATTCCTGAAATTTATCTAAAAATAAGTCTACGTAGAAATACGATCGATTTTCTTTTCCTTAAAGCTTTTGTGACTGTTCCGCTATAGCTGCGTTCAGACAGATCGTCGCGGGAACGATAACTTCGCAATAACGATTTCAGGTGAAGCCATTGCTTTTGACATCTGCTGAATTCTGCTGTTATGCAGCCTCAGTGGCATTTCCCTGTGGGCTTCTGTCCTTTGCCCCACTCTAAGTGGCAACAGAGGTCGTTATTGACCTAGCTGTTATTGACCTAGTTATTAATACTGAAGAGGATGTACTGCTGTGCCAGTTAACTTTAATGGTTCCTATTCTCAAAATTTTGATTCTCTAATCAACACAGGCACTAATCAAAGCTGGGCAAATAACAGTACGCTGCCGGGCTGGTATCTTTTCCGTCAACCGTCTCCAGGAACCGCAATCACAACTTACAATGCAGACAGTGGAGGGTCGGCTACAGGGAGCTTTTACAGCTATGGAGCGACAGGAAGTTCAGAACGGGCGTTAGGCGGAATTGGTTCTGGAAATGATTATTTCGGAAGCCCCTCTACAAGTGAGGTTGCAGGTTGGATTGCGCTGGCACTAAACAACACAACTGGAGCAACCATTGGGCAAATCAACCTGTCTTTTGATGGCGAACAGTGGCGAAATGGGGGAAACACCAATCCTCAAACAATGGTGTTTGAATACGGTCTTGGAGCAACATTTGGTGCGGTTTCAACCTGGCTTACCCCCAGCGGAAATTTTAACTGGGCTTCTCCAATCGCAACGAGCACCGCTGGCTCAGTTGATGGCAATGCTGCGGGTTTAGTCTCTAATCGAGGTGGAACGCTGAGTTCGTTAAGCTGGGCGAATGGCAATACTCTCTGGCTGCGGTGGCGCGAGGTCAACGATGCAGGCAATGATCACGGCTTGGCGATCGATAATGTCTCGATTAATCTGCCTGCTCCTTCAGTCAACCATGCGCCTGTCCTGAGTTTTTCCTCCAGTCCCCTCAGCTTCAGCGAAAACGCAGCTCCACTCCAGCTTGATCCCGCTGCCAGTTTAAATGATGCGGATGCTCCCACAAACTACAGCGGCGGCACGCTTACCGCTCGGATTGCCACTGGGGGGATAGCAAGCGATCGCCTCGGTTTTTCTACTACTGCCAGCATTTCGCTCAATGGTCGCATTATTCGCTTTAACGGCACTGAGATTGGCACTTTTAGCGGCGGCAGCTATGGACCCAGTGCGCTAGAAAACCTGGTGGTGAGCCTCAATGCAAATGCCACTCCTGCTGCTGTTACTGCTCTGCTGCAAGCAATCAACTACAGCAACGTCGGTGAAGACCTGCCTGCTAACAGCAGCCGCAGTTTAGAAGTGAGCCTACGCGAAGCGGACGGCACAACCAGCAACATCGCAACTCGAACCATTGATATAGCTGGCAGCAACGATGCACCGTTTGTGGGGCGCAGTATTTTACTGTATAGCGGCTCAGGCGCACCATCGTCATTTGTGGGCTGGGTACCCCTCAATACCAGCAGCGCGGGCACACCAAACATCACCAATGGCGGGGCGACGGTCAACACAATGGGCAATGTGGGCGCTAACTTTGGCTATGGAATGAGCAGCTTCACAAATCCTAATCTTGCGTTGAATGCGATCGATGGGTATGTGGTGCAATTTAATGCCCAGGTCAACAACGAAACGTTTGCCGCAACAGCCGACAAGAACAACGATGGCAAAAACGATCGCGCTGGCTTTAGTGTGCTTGTCATCAGCAGCGACGCAACCAAGGCGATCGAACTTGGCTTTTGGCAAAATCGCATCTGGGCACAGGATGACGGAACCAGTCAGGTCAACCCTGCCCTCGAACCCGACGAAAGCGGCAACCCCAGCAATTTCCGCACGCTGTTTACCCAGGCAGAATCCGCTGCGTTTGACACCACTTCTGCCAGAATCTATCAACTTGCCGTCCAGGGCAATACCTATACGCTCTCTAGCGGTGGCAGCGTCATTCTCAGCGGCAAATTGCGCAACTACACGGCTTTCAACAAATCGCCTAACCCCTATAGAACGCCCAATTCCCTTTATTTTGGCGACAATACCAGTTCTGCTTCTGGTCAATTCACTCTGGGGGCAGTCTCGCTAATCACGAACCCCACAACGCTACCGAAGCAAACCGCCGATGAGGAAACGGCGCAGGCAATTGCAGGCTTGGCAGTCGGCGATCGAGATGCTGGAAACGCGATCGTCACTGTATCGCTGGCGGTTAACAATGGGCAGATCAGGGTCAATGATTCTGTTCCCAGCGGGGTTTCTAGCAGCAATATCACCAGCAACAGCAGCAGCAATGTGACCCTGACCGGCAGCATTAGCCAGATCAACACAACCCTGGCGGCTCTCAACGGACTGACCTATCAGGGTAATCTTAATTTTGCGGGAACCGATACTCTGACGATCAGCGTGAATGACGGAGGCGCGATCGGCGGCACAGAGCAAATTGCGAGCAAATCCATCTCGATTACGGTCAATAACGTCAACGATGCTCCGACGGTTGCAACTGCGATCGCTGACCAGACCGCAGCAGAAGATATTGCCTTCAGTTTCCAGATTCCAGCGAATAGCTTTACTGATGTCGATGGGGATAATTTGACCTACACTGCAACACTAGAGGATGGTTCCGCGCTTCCGAAATGGCTGCGCTTTGACTCCGGAACTCGCACCTTTAGCGGCACCCCAGCAGGTCGAGATATTGGCACGATCAATATCAAAGTCACTGCAAACGATGGCAATAACGGCACTGTGAGCGATAGCTTTGCGCTGACCATTACTGAACCTCGCAACATCACAACCAACACCATCACGGGCACGCCGAACCGGGATAGTAATCTGCGCGGCACGAACCTGGGTGACTCAATCGACGGTTTAGCGGGTGACGATATCATCTTTGGCTTAGATGGCAATGACAACCTCTACGGCGGCGCGGGAAACGATATTCTGCGAGGTGGGAACGGCAACGATGTCGTTGATGGCAACAGAGGAAACGACACGCTGTTTGGCGAGGCTGGCAATGACATTCTGCTGGGCGATAACGGCAATGACCTTCTCCGAGGCGGCGATGACGATGACATCGTGAAAGGGCAAGCTGGCAACGATATGCTGTTTGGCGATGCAGGCAATGACACGCTGGCTGGTGGGGACGGCAACGATGTTTTGCGGGGCGGCGACGGCAACGACGCTCTGACTGGGGGAAGCGAGGGAGACATTCTTTATGGCGATGCAGGAGACGACTTGCTGAATGGCGGCGCAGGAGCAGATATTCTCTATGGTGGTAGTGGCAGTGATACCTTTGTCCTGGCAAGAGGTAAGGGAGCAGATACCATCATGGACTTTGCCGATGGACAAGACCGCATCCAGCTTCAGGGACTATCCTACGGTCAGCTCACCTTCACTCAAAGTGGAGTCAATACTGTGATTCAAGCCGAGGGGCAGGTGCTGGCAACCCTCAACCGAGTTAACAAAAACCTCATTTCGGCGGCTGATTTTGTTGCTTCGCCTGCTTCTGATGAGCTGCTGATGTAGCCAAACTAAAGAGCCATGCGGTTTGTCAGGGCGAAGCATTCACACAACTGAAGTCAAGTGGCAAGAATTTTGGCGCGAATGCTTCGCCCCTCCCTCTGGAATGCCTCTGCACCGCAAAAGTTTTGATTCTATCGCGCGATCGTTCTTAGATCCGCCCTTCAGCCATTTGTAACCCAAAATCCTAACCAAAAAATTTCAGTTCTTGCTTAAAAGCCTAAACTCAGATTGTAGAAATTTCTTGAGCAAAGCAAACTGAAGCCATTGAGGGAAACCAAACAAATTACCTCTCTCTTCAGAACTCGCCTCGCTGTAATTTCCTACTTGATTTAAGGAGTATAACTATGCACGTTTCTTATCGTGGTGTTTCCTACGAAACTGAAATCCCGGCGATCGAAGCAACGGAAACCGAACAAACTGCTTTTTTCTTAGGCAACCGCTTCAAAATCAAACAGTATAACGTGAGCCTGCGTCACCCCGCTTCTGTTCAACTTAAATATCGAGGCACTCACTACAATCCATAGGCTTGTTTTGCTTTCCAGTCAGATCGGGTCCAGAGGAGAGGCAACTATAGCTACTCCTGCTCTAGCAACTTGTGCTTAGCGATCGAATTTGCCGACGGCTCAGGGGATGTCCTTAAGGGTGCCCCTTTTTTAATTCCTTTCATGAGTCCTATTTCTTGTGAAGATTTCCTGGTTGAGCAACCGAATTTGAAATTTTCGTCCATTCAAGAGTAATATACGGTAAATACATCGAGATACCGTACATTATGGAAAACCTGATTGAAGCTTGTCAGTTTACCAGAACTGCCGAACAGCCGATCGCTGGACAACCTACGGAATGGGCTACCTGGCAAGCTTTGCCTCGCCTCGGTTTTTCCTGCCTGCGGCGATCGGGGAATTAATGGGGTCATCAATAAAATGAACACCCTGCTGCTGTCATCGCTCAGTTTTGTCGTTGGGATTGTCGTTGGGCTGACGGGAATTGGAGGCGCGTCTCTGATTACGCCGATGCTGATCTTTGTGTTTCAGGTGCCTGCCTCGATCGCGGTGAGTTCCGATGTGGTTGCAGCAACGCTGATGAAAGTCATTGGCGGCGTCAAGCACTGGCGGCAGCAAACGGTAGACCGAGAAGCAGTAAAATGGCTGGCAGCAGGCAGTGTACCGGGATCGCTGATTGGCGTCAGCATTTTGCACTCGATTCGCCAGGTGGAAACCCTGAATCTCGACAGTATTTTGCTCCGGCTGATTGGTTTCGCCATTTTGCTGATTACGCTGGTGGCACTGGTGCAGTTGGTGCTGATGATGGTGGCTCCTTCGCTGAAGCTGCCCACTCTGCCAAAGCTAGATCTGGAGACGCTGAGTGGACGTCTTTGGTCGATCGCGATCGGCGCAATCCTCGGTTGCATTGTGGGGATAACCAGCGTTTCCTCTGGCTCGATGTTTGCCCTGGTGCTGATTGCGCTGTTTCAGCTCGATGCCAAGCGACTCGTTGGTACGGATTTGACGCAGGCAGCCATTCTGTTGAGCATCACGTCGATCGCTCATCTCACGCTCGGAACCGTCAACTGGAGCCTGGTCATTCCCATCTGGATTGGCTCGATTCCAGGTGTTCTGTTGGGAGCAAAACTCTGTGACCTTGCGCCTCAGAAGACGTTACGATTTGTAGTATATCTGCTGCTTGTAATGGTGAGTTGGAAATTAGCCCACGCCGCATGAAGAATTCTGTATTTTTGCCCAACTTCCTGACCGCCTGGCTGCGGAAAAGTAACTGGTTCCCGCTGCTGCTGCTCTTGTTTCTGGGCGTGTATCTTCCGCTTCAGGCGTTTGTGATTCTGGCACTGCAAATCTGGCAGCTTGAAGGCGGTTTAACCTGGGAAGTGCCCCTGATGCTGGCAATTCACGATGCAGCAACGCTAACGCTCGATCGCATGGCAATTGTTCTCACCCAGTTTGGTTCAGTTAAAACGATCGGTCCAATTGCCTTTTTGATTGCAGGTCGTTTGTTCTTTCAACAACGCTGGCGATTGCTGGTTTATCTGGCAATGACGCTTATCGGATGCGTTGCCATTAACCTGGCTGCAAAATCTTACTGGCATCGGATCCGTCCCCATCTCTGGGAGGGCAGTGTTCTGCCGCAAGATTTCTCGTTTCCCAGCGGTCATGCGATGACAAGTATGGCGTTTGCGGCTGTGCTGATTGTGTTGGCATGGCGCAGTCGCTGGCTTGGTGCAACCATTGCGCTGGCAATCGCTTATGTGGTGGCAATCGGCTGGACGCGCCTTTATCTTGGCGTGCATTATCCTAGCGATATTCTGGCAGGATGGCTGCTCTCTATTGCCTGGGCGATCGGCATCAGCGCGTTTGTAAAGCCTGCTGCAAGAACCGTTTCGGAAACCGTTGCGGAAATCTCTGGGAACGATCGAGATATCCAGAAGAAAACGCTAGAAGTAAGCGCCCAGGAGACTGTAGAGTAAGCCGCTGAGGACAAGTCCGGTGATTAGAACGTAGATGAAGTCTCGCTGTCGGATGAAGAAAAGCAAGGAGACAAAGACGCGCAACACAGGAGTCACAATCAGAAATAAGAGTCCGAGCTGAATAATGCCGCGCCGTTGACCTGAAACCACAGCATCGATTACCCCTTGAGGCGATCGAAACGCATCTGGCTCGCCGTGAAAGATTTGATAATTAACAGGTTCCATGCCGTGACGCATCAGGTAGAGAATGCCGCCCAGCAGGACGGTTGCGGTTGCAATCCAAACACCATAGCGCAGCAAGTGGCTGAGGATTGCTCCCAATCGAGCGTCTGGAGACGTTTCCGATCGCTCCTCTGGGTAATCCTGACAGCGACTGGATAAATCCATCACCAGGTCGGAGGGGTGGTCGAGCGCAATGGATAGGCTTTGGGGTTCGGACTCTTGCGGCATCTCACATCCCTCCAAAAGCGTTGTAAACCATCTTGAACGACATCACGACCAGCACGACACTAAAAACAACCCGCAGAACGCTCACCTTAGTTCCCATCAAAGCTTTTGCCCCCAACAACGCACCGGGAAACACACCCAGCATCACGGGCATCGATAAACCCGGATCGATGTAGCCTCTTGCCAGATAAACCCCGGCAGACACCGCCGCTGTCACCCCGATCGTAAAACTGCTCGTCGTGGTGGACACCTTAAACGGCAATCGCATCACCTGATCCATTGCCAGCACCTTTAGCGCACCCGAACCAATGCCCAGCAGACCCGACAGCACACCCGCGATCGACATCAGCCCAAAGCCAAGCGGAACCGAATGTGTCTGATAGGACATCAAGCCTTCTGGCGTCGGATAAGTCCCGTTGAGGTGAAGCTGTTCAGTAAGTGGCTCAACCAGGTCGTGAGTGTCCTCTTCCAATCGGGGCTGCTGTGCCAGATACGCAGAGTAGAGAAGGACGATCGCCAAAACTACGGTGAGCAGCTTGATCGAAATCACCGTTGCCAGCAGTGCGCCAATAATTGCGCCGATCGTCGTCGCGACTTCCAGAAACATGCCCAGCCGCAGATTCGCATAGCCCTGCTTAATATAAGTCGAGGCAGCAGCGCAGGAGGTGGCAATCACCGAAACCAGAGAAGCCCCGATCGCATAGCGAATATCTACGCCGAACACAGAAGTGAGCAGCGGCACAATCACGACACCGCCGCCCAGCCCGGTTAGCGCTCCCAGAAATCCTGCCAGGAACGAGCCGAGCCACACTAATAGGGAAAATTCTAAAACGTTCAGATGCTTACTCCGGGTGGTTTATCGTTCTACGAATTTGGCTTAAGACGGGGTGCAGGGGTTCTCCCCCTGCGTGAGAACTTAGCCCCCACACCCCCTGTACCTTACCAGAGTGGAAAAAGCAATATTCTCAAATGATTGTGCTGCGTGAACCGATCAGGGCAGAAAAGACATCGTCAGAAAAGACATCGCTAGATTTGAGCGCGAATGCTCAACTTCTGTATAGTATGGGCGATCGCAATAATGAAGTGCAGTTCCTCTCCCAAGATCTCATCCTGCACCTTGCCAAACTGCATCAGCACTCCCCGCTCACCGGGATTAACAATGACCCAAAAACTCGACAGCAGCGCTAGCGCGAATAGCAAAGAGAGGACGGGCTTCACCACGCCAAGGTCACGCTTTGATTGGCGATCGGCGATCACGGGAGCTGACTGTTTTGCTGTTCTGAGCGGTTCTGATGTTCTCAATTCCATCAAGCAAGGTCGAACGCTGGCTTAAATTTCATAGTGCCACAACGCTTCTTGCTGTAAGACAATTTTTTGGAGCGGCAATCGCTGGATGAACTGCTGCTGCTCAAGCTGACTCAGAATACGCGTCACGGTAATGCGGGTGATGCCAATCAGATCGGCTAAGTCCTGATGGGTCAGGCGGAGGTCGATCAGGCATCCATCGGCTGTGGTTTGACCAAAGCGATCGGCAAGCCAGCGCAGCAGTTTCAGCAACATAATATCAGCCCGTTTTGAGCCACGAATCAGCATCAGGGCTTCAAGATGGTGCAGATGGGTCAGCAGCGTATCCGCCGGATTTGGAATTAAATCGATCGAGGTCGGCAACACCTTTACAGGAGTTAAGCATTCAATCTGATAGGGGTTCACTTTTGTGAGCGATTGCCCCACCCAATCGCCTTTGCCCCAAATCCCCAGCACAACGAGCGTGCCATCTTCTGACCAGGTGACCGTTCTAACAAACCCTGATTCAATTTTCCAGAGCGTGTTAAGGGAGGAGGACAGCGTACTGCGAGCATTAAATTGACGATTGGAACGTTGACGATTGGAAACAGAAGTTATCTGGTTTGAAGGCAGAAAAGTTGCAGCAGTCATTGCTTATTCCGGGGGAATAGGGTTAACAGTATAGTCAATGGATTTAGGCACGGGATGCACTGAGAATACGATCGAGAATCTGCGTTTTCAGATCGGCAAAAGTAGCATTGCCAGGATTGCGCGGGCGCGGCAGGGGAATAGATAAATCCAGATCTACTTTGCCTTGATTGAGCACAATAACGCGATCGGCAAGAAACACAGCTTCTTCCACATCATGCGTCACCAGAATTGCGGTAAACTGCTGTTCCTGCCAGAGGATCTGGATCAACTGCTGCATTTCTAATCGCGTCAGGGCATCGAGTGCGCCCAAAGGCTCATCCAGCAGCAAAAGACGAGGCTGACTGGCCAGGGCGCGTGCCAGGGCAACTCGCTGTCGTTGTCCACCAGAAAGCTGCGTGATCCAGGACTGCGATCGATTGGCTAACCCGACCTGTTCCAGTGCCCACTGGCTGCGCTGCCGTCCCGTTTTGCTCAAGCCGATCGCGACGTTATCCAGCACTTTTCGCCAGGGCAAGAGTCGGGAATCTTGAAACATAATTCGCGTACTGGCGTTTAAGCCCACAACAGGCTGCCTATCCAGATCGATCTGTCCCGCAGTGGCAGCATCTAATCCTGCAATCAGGCGCAGCAGGGTACTCTTACCGCAGCCGCTTCGTCCGACGATCGCCACAAATTCGCTCGGATGGACTGCTAAATCAATATTGTGGAGTACCGCAGTAGAACCAAACGATTTGCTTAACTGTCGGATCCTAATCTCTGTTCCATAGGTTGTTTCGTGTCCTGCATGAGCTGCTCCATATTTCGAATAATTATTCGACTCATTAAAAAAATGATCTTCGATCGATTGCTCTAACGTATTCATTTCAAATTCTCCTCGCTGTCAACAGGTTGGATGATCTGTCAAAAATTTCCGTGTCCATTTTTCTACTTTATCCATTGTTCTAATGCTGGCTCGGATGCCAGGGCAACCACCACCGCTCCAGTCCACGCACGATCGAATCTGCCAGTTTGCCCAACAGCGCGTACAGCAAAATGCTCAGCACCACAATGTCTGTCTGCATAAATTCTCTGGCGTTCATTGCCATGTAGCCAATGCCCGAATTCGCCGCGATCGTTTCTGCCACAATCAGCGTTAGCCACATCACGCCCAGCGCATATCGCACGCCGACCAGAACCTCTGGCAGCGCACCCGGCAGGATAATTTGCCAGAACAACTCCCACGATCGCAGTCCGTAAACTTTGCCCATCTCAATTAAACCGGGGTCGATCGAGCGAATGCCGTGAAAGGTATTGATGTAGATCGGAAACAGAACACCAACCGCCACTAGAAAAATTCGGGCAGGATCGCCAATGCCAAACCAGAGGATGACGAGCGGAATCATCGCCAGATGCGGAATATTGCGAATCATCTGGACAGAACTATCAGTAAAACTTTCGGCAATTTTGGATACACCGTTGAGAACGCCGAGGAATAAACCAATGCCACCGCCAATGACAAAGCCAACCATCGCTCGCCAGGTACTAATCTGCACGTTGCGGAGCAGTTCTCCGCTGACAGTGAGCTGAATTGCTGCTTCTAAAATCTGCGTGGGCGCAGGCAGGATTCGCGTCGCAATGAGTCCCGCTTGCGCTGCAATTTGCCAGATGACCAGGAGGGCGATCGGGACAAACCAGGGGAGGAATGGTTGCCAGGGGAGGCGGTTCCAGTTTGTGATGAGTCTTTTGTTGTGTGTGAGTTGCATGGTGAGGGGGTGGGTGAGTGAGGGGATGAGTAGGTGGGTGA
>Ga0224722_1000410_pt1 | contig 25032 bp, 19 predicted proteins | sample Balambano_FR1_Me_FD_161646 | JGI IMG/M metagenome (GOLD analysis project Ga0224722, IMG submission 161646) | Freshwater sediment microbial communities from Lake Towuti, South Sulawesi, Indonesia - Balambano_FR1_MetaG | ecosystem: Environmental > Aquatic > Freshwater > Lake > Sediment | place... | reverse complement strand
GAGTGGTCGCGCGGACGCGGCCTGACGGCCGAACAGGCGATTGAACTTGCACTGCATGAACCAACGTGAGCGACAATTGGGCATCATGCGTAGACAATTCATTGCTGGCAACTGGAAGATGAACAAGACGCCGAACGAGGCGTATGACTTGTCCATCGAATTGGTGACCGGGCTGCGCGCCGCGCGCGAGACGGAGGTGGCGTTGTGCCCGCCGTTCGTGGCGCTTGCCTCGGTCAAGCAAGCCATCGCCAACACCGCGCTCAAGCTGGGCGCGCAGAACATGCACGACAAAGACAGCGGCGCGTTCACCGGTGAGGTGTCGTCGCCGATGCTGGTCGGCCTGGCCGACTACGTCATCCTCGGCCATTCGGAGCGGCGGCAACTGTTCGGCGAAACTGATGCCTTCATCAACCGCAAGGTATTGGCTGCACTCAAACACGGCCTGCACCCCATCCTGTGCGTGGGCGAGACGTTGGAACAGAACGAAGCCGGCCAGACGCACGCCGTGCTGGAACGACAACTGCGCGAAGACCTGACCGGCGTCAACCCAGCCGACGCGACGAAGATCGTCATCGCCTACGAGCCGATCTGGGCCATCGGCACGGGCCGCGCGGCCACAGCCGATGACGCGCAGAATCAGTGTGCCTTCGTCCGCAGCGAACTGCGCAAACACTTCGGCGCAGCTGCCGACGACATGCGCATCCAATACGGCGGCAGCGTCTCGGCCGCGAACGCAAAAGACATTTTGTCGAAGCCCGATGTGGACGGCGCGCTTGTCGGCGGCGCGAGCTTGAAGGCGGGCGATTTCATCGCGATCGTCCAATCAGCGAAGGGAAGTTTGTAATTGGTTGTTGGTTATTGGTTGATGCGTCACATCAACCAATAACCAACAACCAACATCCATGCTCGTCTCACTTTTGATCTTCCTGCTCGCGTTCGGGGCCGTGCTGGTGCTCGAACGCTATGTGCATCGGCGCTTGCAGGAAGTGTTCTTGCTCATCACCAGGCACATGGAGAGCGCGACGCTGCTGTATTCGCTGGTGCTGCTGCCGGGCGTGGCGCTGCACGAGGCTAGCCACGCGCTCATGGCCATGCTGCTAGGCGTGAAGGTGCGCAAGTTCTCCCTGCGCCCAGAGCGGCAGCGCAGCGGCGTCATCCGCCTGGGCTACGTCGAGGTGTTGCGCAGCGACTCGTTCCGCAGCAGCCTGATCGGCGCTGCGCCGCTGTTCGCCGGCATCATCGCGCTGATCATCATTGGCCTGCAAGTGTTCAACCTGGAGGGTGTGCAGGCGGCGCTGTCGGACGGCAGTGCGCAAACGCTACTCGATCAACTCCTCGCCATCCCGCGCGCCACGGACTCGTGGCTGTGGGTCTATCTCATCTTCGCCATCGCCAACAGCATGATGCCATCGTCATCGGACACGCAGTCGTGGCCGCCGGTGATCGGCTTCATGGCCGCCTTGAGCGCCGCGCTGTTGCTCATCGGCGGCACGGGTCTGGTGGACGCCATCGCCCCAGCGGCACAGTTTGTGTTGCAATGGCTGGCGGCCGCGTTCGCGCTGACCGTGTTCATAGACATCATTGTGGTTGTGGTGCTGTGGGCCATCACCAAAGTGCTCTCCGCCCTCACCGGCCGGCGCGTGGAATTCAAGTGAACTTCAAGACGTTTGACGAGTTGTTGCACTTAAACGTGTCGTGTGGCCTGGCGCTGGCTGAACATGCGGCATTGCTGGTCGTCGGCGACTGGGCCGATGCGCTCGTGGCCGATCTGCGCGGCGCGGGCAAGAAAGTAACGCAGCATGCAACCGTTCGTCTGCTGTTCGGGCTGCCCATCCTCACCGCGCCCTTCCCGCTGTTCGTGGGCGGCGCAATGACCGAGCGCAACACTGCGCTGCAACAGATGTCGCTGTTCGGCTGGATCGAGGACAACGCCATCGAGCAGCCGCGGGCCGAGGTGTTTGGGCTGACGCCGTTCGTGGAGCAGCCGGTGCTGTTCCTGCGCGATTTCGATCTGGATCGCCCGGTCGAGGTGTGGTTTCAGACCGAGCAGCCGGCGCGCTGGGTGCAGGTGGCTGGCGTGGCGATTGCGACGGCGCAGCACAGCGGCCCGCCGCAGCTGCTGAAGGGCGATGAGGCACCGTTAGTGGCGATGGCGAATGCGTTGCCACTTGATGCGCAACCCTTCGTCGCTGCATTGCGCGCCGATGTGGCCGCCGGTCAATCCTTGCGCGCCGCGTTGCGCCAGCGCCGCAAATCGGCTGAGGCGTCGCTGATGGCAGTGTGCGACGGCTGGCGTGTGCTGGCCCAGGCCACGGCCGTGCTGCGTCTGGACCCCGCACCCGAACAAACGCAGGAAACGTCGGTCGAGGACGTGATCCGGCTTGCCCCGCCGAAGCGGTGGTGACGACTGTAGAAGCTGTCATGCCTTTGGCAGCTAGAATCGCCACATCATGCAAACGCCTGCGGGCAAAGAGTGCAAGTTCTATTACGCCGACTACTATCGTGGCCGTGAGAAACAGGAATGCCGTTTGATCGCCCGCAACCCCGAAGGCGGGCGCTGGAAGCCCAGTCATTGCAACACGTGTCCGGTGCCCGGCATCCTGCGCCAGAACGCCTGCCCCAACCTCGTGCTCGAAGGCAAGGTGGAGAAGAGCATGCTAGGCTTGCGTGAACGCATTAAGGTTTACGCTGTATGCACGAAGAAAATGACCGAGTTGGAACACCCCGCAATCGGCTGCGGCGACTGCCATCTTGAGCTACAGAACATTTCCTAGCAAGAATCGAGGTGAGCCGCTTATGGACAGTGGTCAATCGTCGCACCAGCATCCTGACTCGTGGCCGTTTCCTTGGCCACAAGACAAGATAGCCCATTACACAGCTTACCGCGCAGGCGGGCCAATACAGGTTGACGGTTTCCTCAACGAGGCATGCTGGAAGCGCGCGCCGCTATCCCCGCGTTTCTCGGATTTGATTCGCGGCCACCCCGGCGTCCACGATACACGCGCGGCGGTGCTATGGGACGATCAGTTTTTGTATGTCGGATACTGGATCGAAGAGCCGTTCGTCGAAGCCACCTTGACGGAGCGTGATGCACCCATTTACGAAAACAACGATGTGGAGCTGTTCATCGCCGGCCCAGACGCATACTACGAATTCGAGATCAACGCCTTGGGTACGATCTATGAAGTGTTCTTTATCTGGGAAGACGCTTACGAGCGATCTGGCTACGACAGAATCCCCGAATTTCGTCGCAACGCCCAGGGAGCACGGCCATTTGGTGGCGTCGGCTATCAGACGCACCCACGCGGCAATCGCATCGGTTATTGGAATTGGGACTTTCCGGGCTTGAAATGCGCCGTCCAAATTGACGGCACGCTGAATGACAATTCGGATCGTGACCGCGGCTGGACGGTGGAGGTGGCCCTTCCGTGGACTGGGATGAAATGGCTGGCGATGCCGGGGAACCGGTCTTTACCCCCGAACGACAATGACGTCTGGCGCATGGACTTCTCGCGCTTTAACCAATACAAAGAAGCACTACCAGTCGTCGACTCCAGTGGCTGGGCGTGGAGTCCACACGGCATCTGGGACTCGCACATCCCCGAACTGTTTACCCACGTTCACTTTTCAACGACACCGGTCTTGGAAATAGACGAAAGATGAAGATTGTCTTCGCTCCCATTCAACTTCAACACAACCCCGCTCGAGAATTTCTTGACGGCAAGTGGGTGGACTACCTCGAAAGCCCGATCCGAGCCGACATGATCCTGAGCGCCATCCGCGCGGCCGGCCTGGGCGAAATCGTAGCACCGGACGACTTCGGCATCGAGCCGATTCGCGCCATCCATGCCGATCATTACCTGGACTTCTTGCAGACGGCCTACGCCAAATGGATCGCAGAAGGTCGCTCGCCGGACGGCGTGTATCCCGACACGTTCTTCAAGCCGGGGTTCCTGCATCGCCCAACGAAGATCGTCGCGCTGGCTGGCCTGTATACCTTCGACATGAGCACCGTCATCGTGGAGAAGACGTGGGACGCAGCGTATTGGTCCGCGCAGTGCGCGCTCACGGCGGCCAAGCTCGTGCACGAGGGTGAACGGGCTGCGTTTGCGCTGTGCCGGCCGCCCGGCCATCACGCTCACGCCGACATGGGCGGCGGCTATTGCTTCATCAACAACGCGGCTGTGGCAGGAAATTTTCTAGCACAGTTTCCCCCCTCCCCCCAACCCTCTCCCCCTGGGGGAGAGGGGGTCAGAGTTTGCATCCTCGATATTGACTTCCACCACGGCAATGGCACGCAGGCGATTTTCTATGATCGCAGCGATGTGCTGTTCGTTTCGCTGCATGCCGACCCAGACCGGCAGTATCCCTATTTTCTTGGCGGCGCGGACGAGCGCGGCACCGGTGCGGGCGAGGGCTTCAACGTCAACTATCCACTGCCCATCAAGACGACCGACGACCAGTATCTGGCGGTGCTCGACGAGGCATGCGAACGGATCGCGGCATATGCGCCCAACTACCTGCTGGTCTCGCTTGGCGTGGATACCTTTGGCGGCGACCCGCTGGGCGACTTCGCTATGACCGGCGCTGCCTTCCCGCGCATCGGCGCGCGGCTGGCGCAACTGAACCTGCCGACGGTGTTCCTGATGGAAGGCGGTTACGCCATCGAAGATTTGGGCAAAAACGTCGTTGGCGTCTTGGCCGGATTTGGGAGTGATTGGTAACTGGTAATTGAACAACCGCCAATCACCAGTTGCCAATCACCAATCACCAACATGTCACAACAAGACCTGAAGGGCAAATGGGCATTGATCCTCGGCGCGTCGTCGGGCTTTGGCGCGGCGACGGCGCTGGAGTTGGCGAAATACGGCGTCAACATCATCGGCCTGCATCTGGATCGCGGGCCGGCGCTTGAAGCTGTGAAGGATTTGGTCAAGCAGATAGAAGGTCACGGCGTGCAAGTGAGCTACACCAACATGAACATCGCCAATGCCGAGAAGCGCAAGGAGGCCGTGGCGCAGATCAAACAGTTGCTAGGTGACGGCAAGTTGCACACGGTCATGCACTCGGTCGCCTTCGGTTCGCTTCAGCCGTTCATCGGCCCCGACGCCGAGCATCAACTCACGCAAGCGCAGATGGAGATGACGTTGGACGTGATGGCCAACAGCCTGGTGTATTGGGTGCAGGACTTGTGGCAAGCAGGGCTATTGGGCGGGGGCAGCCGCGTGTTCAGCATGACCAGCGCCGGCAGCGAGGAAGCCTTCAAGACCTACGGCGCGGTCAGCGCGGCCAAGAGCGCGCTCGAAAGCCACACCCGCCAGTTGGCGCTGGAGATGGGCAAGCACGGCGTGATGGTCAATTGCATCATGGCCGGCGTGACGGACACGGCGGCGCTGCGCAAGATCCCCGGCAACGAGGACATCGTGGACATCGCCATGCGCCGCAACCCCACCGGCCGCATGACCACGACGCGCGACATCGCCGTGACTATCCGCGCGCTATGCGACCCGGAAATCGAGCGCATCAACGGCGCGGTGATCGTGATTGACGGCGGCGAACGGATTTCGATGTGACGGGTTGACCACAGCGAAAGAAAAACCAACCGGCCCTGCGATTCATCATCGCAGGGCCGGTTGGTTTAGGGGCTTGTCAGGTTAGGCGTTAGTGCTTAGGCCGACCTGCGTCGCCGCGCGACGAACAGGGCTGCACCACCGAGGCCAGTGCCGATCAGCACGAGCAGGCCAAGCCCAGCCGCCAGCGGCAAGGCCGGGTTGCCCGGCTGCTCAGCCGTTGCGGGCTGGATGGTCATCTCGCCGGCCTTGACCGCGCGGTTGCCGCGCACCACATTCACCGCGTTGGCTACGCCAGCGGCTTCTGGCTGCTCGGCACGCGCCGCTTCAAGCGCGGTCTTCACCTCGCTCGCCGAAGCGACGATCTGCTGCGTCTCTGCTTCAGACTGAGGCTGTGACTGATACTGAAGCTGAGGTTGTTCGGCCTGCGCCGCTTCAACCGGAGCCGGGGCCGCAGGCGCAGCCGCAGCCGGGGCTGGGGCAACCGCCGCCGCCGCTTGCTGAGATGCATTGGAATTACCAGCCTCAGCCGCCACGACTGGTGCAGCCATCACTGCCTGAGCATTCGTCGCCGGGGCGCTACTCGCGCCGGGCACGCCATTGCCAGTCGTGACTGGTGCAGGCGCGGGTGCTTGCGCTTGCACTGCCGCCGCCGGTGCGGGGTTGACAACCACAGGCTGGCCGAGCTGCGGTTGCAGCTGCGGTTGCGGCTGAACCGAGTTGCTGACGGGCGCAGGCACTGGGTTCGGGTTCACTGCGGCAGGCACGCTGGCCGTCACTGGGCCATACTCATTGGCCTTGCCGCTGACCTCGATCTCCTGCAACCAGTAGCGGTTGTTCGCGCCGCCGGCTGGGTCAACCACGCTGTAGCTCCCGCCGTTGGGGCCCTTCGCCAACACGATGTCGGCATTCACCTTGACTGCATCGCTGCGGTTGCCGGTGGTGCTGCGCAGCACGAAGTAACCCCACGTGTCGCGCTCCATCGCCGTCGTCCAGGCCACCTTCACACCGCCCGGTTGGGCCGCCGCCGTGAAGGACGACAGCGTGACAGCATTCGGCGTGAACGTGTTCTGAGTCTGGTTGCTATCCGAGGTGGTCGTTTGGTCGCGCACCTGGGCCACGTTCAGGATGGTCGAGAGGTTGTTCGGCACCACGCGCACCGAGAAGCGCACGGTCTGCACTTGACCGGGGTTCATCGTCCCGACGTTCCACACCAGCGGGTTGGGGCCGCTTGTTTGCGCGGGGACGGCCGAACCCGCCACGTATTCCGTGCCTGCCGGGATGGCGTCGGTGATGACGACGCTCGTCGCCGGCGCATTGCCCACGCTCGTCACGATCAGCGTATAGGTGATGCGAGAGCCTACCGTAACCTGGTTACTGCCGGTGCTCGTGGCATAGGACTTGCTGATCTCCACGCGCGGCGTTTGGGTCGGCCTGTAGATGCCCGCGTCAATCGTCAGGTTGATCTCGTTCGGGGCAAGCGTGACGTTGGGTGTGCAACCCGTGGCCGGGTCGGCGTCGCTGTCGCGGCCATCGTCGCCGCCCTGGTTTGGCAGGGTGAAGACGAAGCCCGGCGGCAGGGCGAAGCACACGTAGTATGTAGTCGGTGTGAGGTTGGTGAAGAGATACAGGCCGCTGGCGTTGGTGAGCTGTGTGCCCAGTGGCGTGCCCGCCTGGCTATACAGCGTGACGGTGACGCCCGGTACACCTGGCTCGCCTGGGTCCTGGATGCCGTTGCGGTTCAGATCGTGCCACACGTAGTCGCCCAGACCCGCAACCGGAGTCACACCCCCTTGCGGGCGCACGCCAAAGTCCATGGTCGGGTTGGTCGTGCTGCCAGTGGCATTGCTGATGATGTTGTTGTTCAGCGCACCGGGGCTGCCCGGCGTTACGTTGATCGGGTTGCTGGTCACAACACCCGCCTGCGCACCCAAACCATTGTCGTCGTTGTCCACGTTGTTGTTCGGGTTAGCCGTGGTGGCGATGTCGGTGCTGCTAAAGCCCGTTACGATCAAGACTTGCACGCAATACGTGCCGCTGATCATGTTCGTGAACGTGTAGATGCCGTTCACATCGGTCGAAGTCGAATCCAACAAACTCTGGCTGGCGCAATCAATCAGCCGCACCGGCACATTGGAAATGCCGGTCTCGCCTGCGTCGCGCGTGCCGTTGTCGTTGTTGTCGGCCCACACAAGGTTGCCCAGCGCCAGGCGATAGAAGCCAAAGTCGTAGGTGAAGTTGTCGGCCGTCAGGATCATGGCCCGGCTGGAGACGAACCCGCCGGAGCCAAGCGCGCCGTTGACGACGACGCCGTGATCGCGTTCGTTCTGGTTTTGCACGTTGCAGGCAATGTCACCGTCGCTGCTCTGATAACTGTTGAGCGGGCCGCCCGGCGCGAAGTTCGTGCCGGTGATGACGACGAGATAGCCTGTGGATGGTCCTGTAGATTGCAACAGGTTGGTGAACGTGTAGAAGCCGGTTGGACCGGTGGTGGTGTTGGCCAGGAACGTGTCGCCGGCGCTATAGATGCAGTCGGCGTTCGTGTCGTAATACAGCTGCATTGCCACGTTGGGCACGCCCACTTCACCAGCATCCAGCACGCCGTTGTTGTTGGTGTCGTACCACACCTGGTCGCCCAGGCTGATGCGCGCTTGCTGTGGCGTGATGACGACCGGGTAGTCTTCGACCTCACCGATCTCGCCCAGCCCGGTGGGCGAGCAGGTGATGCCAGCCGTGTCCAGGCGGAAGCGGGCATAGGTTGCAGCCGCGCTGCCCGCCGGCACCGTGCCGAAGGCCAGAATGAATTGAACGTTGTTGCTGCCGGTCGGGACGGGCACGCTGGCCGTTTCACCCGCGCCAAAGGCCCCGTCACCGTTGAAGTCTACGAAGCCGCACAAGATCGCACCCGAGCCGGTGGTGTTGGTCGCGGTCACACGGATGTTGGCCGCAGCGCCGGCCTGTAGCGTCAGGTCAGCGATCACCACGCCATCCTCGTCGTCAGGCGCGCCAACCGGGTTGATGTCGTCGCCGTTGGCGGCTGCGTTGGGCTGGCCGTCACTCTCGGCATCTACCGTCGCGCCCATGAATAGGCCGGGCACGATCTGGTGGCGCGGGCCGCCGTTGGCCAGCAATGTTTCGTAGTTGCCGGGGCCGGTGCCGGGCCCCGTGTCGGGCAGGTCGCCCAAGTCATACACCGGCGGCGGTGGACCAGCCGTGAAACCGAAGTCGAGGCCGTGATTGGTTGCGCCGGCACCGCCGGTGGTGTAAGCGATCACCGCGAAGCTGCCCGTCACGGCCGGCGTGGCATCAGAGTCGCGCACGTCGGTGATGGCGTTGTTGGTGGTGTCGCTGCCCGATGCAGGCGAGTTGGCCGTGGTGAGCGACAGGCCGGCTAGCGCCGCCTGCGTCGTGCTCACGCGAATCTGATAGGCCGTGTTCTGCTGAATCGGCCCGGTGTTCGTAGTGGAGAAGTAATACGTGCCGTCGGCGGCAGTGTTGGTGGTGGCGACGACTGTGCCTCCGGCATTCGTCAACTCGACCGCGACGTTGGCAATTGGGTTTTCGTTGGGGTCCTGCCGGCCGTTGCCGTTGGCGTCGTTCCACACCCGGTTGCCGAGTTGGATCGGCGCTTCGTCGCACAACGCCACCAGGTCACCCAAGCCGTTGGCCTTGGCAAACGTGCGACCGTCAGCCGGCGCGCCGTTGTAGATGCGGTAGGCCTTGTCCAAGGCGCCGGTGTCGTTGGTCAGCCAGCGCGTCCCGGCGTCGAACGCTTCCTCGCCGGCGTTGCCGGGAATGGGATTGAATGCGTTCATCGCGACTTGCGGGAAGCCGGGCACTTGCACGATGGTGCCGACCGAGACTTCATCGTGGAAGAACGGCGGCGGCGGATTCCAGCCGTCGCCCCAGTAATACTCGCCGTTGCCGGGCCCTTGGCCGTTATTCTGCGGTCCGGTGCCCAGCCCGGCGCAGCGGGCGTTGTTCTCCAACGTCCAGCCCCCGCCCGCGTTGGCGCAGGCGCGCAGCATGTCGCCCGCCGATACACCGGTGTAGAGCACGTCGTTAGCCGGGTTGCTCAGGGCCTCGTTGCCACTCTGGTCGCCAAAGCGGTCACGGAAGCCGAGAATCAGGTTGCCATTGTCAAACTGGATGCCGGCCAGCATCGGTTGCGGATAGCCGATAAACGAATCCGGCTGCACGGGCAGGACGGTGTAGACCGGCGCCCATGGCCGCCACTCGGCTGGCTTGTCGGCTTCGATAAAGCCTCGTGGGTAGTTCAGCGCAAGTTGGAACGCAGGTGTCGCCCCAAACGCAAGCGTGGTCGCGTTCACCTGATACACATAGCCGAACAGGTTGTTGACGTTCTGCGTGCTTTCGGCTGAGCACACGATGCCAACGTATACCGAGCCGTTGTAATACTCGACCGCAAGTGGCCGCACGTCGCCAGCGGCGCAGGTCGGGGCTGTACCGCCAGGAGTTGGATGGCCGGCTAGCGGCACAGCCTGGCTGGCGATCACAGCACCCGTGTCGGGGTTGAGCGCGTATAGCGTGCGGTTCTCCAGGTTCATGACATACAGACGCGTGCCATCGTCCGAGATCACCATGCCGCCCAGCGAGGTCTTGCCGACTGCATCCCAGGCGATGTCGCCATTATCACGAATGAACGCATCGGGGGCACCCGAAATATCGTGCGAGATGGTCGGCGCGCCGGGCACGGTGAAGATGCCGGTGATCGCGCCGCTGGTGCGGTTTAGGCGATAGATCGCGCCAGGATCGTCGGCGTCATTGAGGATGCCGTTGGCACCCGGCCCAAAGCCGGCATGTTTCTTGAAATACGCCGCGAAGTACAGGTCGCGGGTGGCGCGGCGGTAGGTGACGCCCAGCGTGGTGCCGGCCTGATTGGCGTTCAGCAAAGCGGTCGGCGCGGGCAGGTCATACGGCGCGGGGGTGTTGGTCGTCGCGCTCGCGCCGGCCGAATATGGGAACCCGTAGACCACCGGGATGGCCGCGTTGGCCCCGTTTACCTGGTCGCCAAAGCGATGACAACTCGTCACCAACTCCGGGTTGTTCTGGCAATAGTTGATCGGGTTGACGATGCCAAAATTGCGAATGCTGGTCACGCCATCGGGCGCGAACTGCACCGATGTGCCGTTGCCTGCGCCGGCAAAGGCCGGTTGATAACCCGCCGGCAGGGTCGAAAACTCCAGCCTGAACGGACCGTCGGGGGTGGCGATGAACAATGAATATGCGCCCGTAGGTCCCGAGGCGGCGCTGCCGACGTTGTTGCCGTTGATGTCGAAGGCAGTGACGGTGACGCCGGCCACGCCACGATCCACGGCCACACTGACCGTGCCGGCGCCAGAGTTGCTGATGGCGGTGGTGGTGTCTTGAACACCGTTGTTGTTGAAGTCCTCGAAGACGGTGCCGTTGATCGTGGTGTTGATCGCGAAGGCAGACTGAGAGGCGCTTCCGAGGGTGCTTGCGCCAATGGCCATCGTGATGATGGATGCGATCAGCCCGATGCGCAACCCGTGGGAGCGGCCAGAGCGGTCATATCGGTGGGCGGTATTCATGGGGTTCCCCTTTAGAGAATGTGTAGAGCAACGGACATTTCAATTCGTGCAGTGATGAAGATATCCAATGCCGGCCTAAGCCAAACGACTTAGAAGAACCTAACACAATGGACTAAGGACATCGTCACGATGGCGTCGTGCAGTTTCAGATGTTTCATCCTTTGCGGATGAACAAGCGGCATTGTAGGTTCTTTGGCATTTTTTGCAATCTAAGGTGCTAGTCGTGCGGCACTAAAGTCTCTGCACAGTGACGCGAATCTTAGAACACTTAGACGCACAGAAGTGTCGCCTTCCCGACACAATGGCGACGATCTTGCAAGAAATTGTCGCCGAAAAGGCGGCGCTGCAATGTGGAGGTCAGCTTAGCCCGTCAGTGGGTTCGGGGCTGCATCCACCAGCATCCAGCCGTCGGTCGCTGGGTCGTAGCGGTAGCGATACTCGGTGGGGCGTTGCTGCGCCGGGGGTGGCGCGAGGTTGTAGTTGAACTTGGTGCCGTTCAAGACCATGTCGCTGCTGCGCTCGATGGTGATCTTGCGCACCTTGTCGTTGCCCTCGGGGCCGATGCCTTCCAGTGAGAATTCGACCCGTGGCGCGCCAACGAAGTTGCCCTGTCCATCGAGCGGCACCGACATCACGTCCTGCGTGCGGGCCGAGCCAAAATACAGCCGCTTGCCGCGCGGGCTGTTGAACACCGCCAGACCGATGGCATCCAGGTCGTCCAGTTGCGACGCCACCTTGCCGGTATTCAGGTCAATCCGGTAGATGCGCCCGGCCTCCTCCTCGCGCGATGACCCGGCCACCGATGTGGCATACAGGCTATGTGTGTCGCAGTCATATGCCAGCCCCAACACGCCATACGGGTTGGTCAACGACGGCGCTCGCACGGCAGGCAGATTGATAAACGGCGTCAACTCGCCGGTATTCGTGTCCACCTTGTGGATGGTGTTCTGTGCAGCGGGTGGGTTGTCAATCAGGTTTACGCGCGGCGATGGCGCGACGTAGATGTTGCCGTCCTTGTCAATCGCGTTTGCGCCCAGATACCCGGCCGAGGACCACGTTGGGTGCTGATACGACTTGGGTGCGCCGCCCTGTTGCGGCTCATACAGGATCAGGCCCTTGACCGTGCGGTCGGCCGTGCTGAGCAGTGCGCTGCGGCTGAAGCCGATATCCACCGTGAACTTGGGCTGCTGCCGGCAGGCCGTCACCCCGCCGATTGGGCCAGCGACTGCACTTGGCGCAGGCGTTGCGCTTGCGACTGCCGCCGGGCTACGTCCGGCCAGCCACACTGCAAGGCCCGCACTCAGCAATGCAAGCGCGCCGATGGCGAGGCCAACCCACAGCGAGCGCTGGTTAGAAGGCGCTGGTTGCTGTTGCTGTGCAGAGGATGCAGGCGCGGCCTTTGGCTTTGGCGTTGGCTGCGCCTGGCTTTGGTTCTTGCGCTTCTGCTTCTGCTTCGACATGGCACAACGCACTACGAAGGCGCGAAGGCACAAAGGCACTAAAAGATTTCTTCGTGACTTTGTGTCTTCGTGGTGAAATGATTTACGGGTTCTTGATTGGGACGAACATCGGCCCGGCGTAACACGGCCACGCCTTGGGCCGGAACACGCCGTCCTCCAGCACCGTCGTAGCCCAGCAATACTCTCGCCCAGGCGTGTCGTCGTTCTTCAATTGCGACACATACCAGATCGTGATCGGCGCGCCTTGGATGGACTCCGGTTCGGCGTCAATGAACTTTTCCGGCCCCTGCTTGAAGTCTGGGTTACAGCATGGCCCAATGGTCAGCATGTCGCTCTCGCCCTCGTCGCGGTCGGGGTGGCGGCGTGTGACGTAGACAAAGGCGTTGTCGCCGCGCCCGCCATCGCCGAACTGGCCGCGCGCCGGCTCCAGGTAGAAGCCCACACCGGCCGCGTTCAGGTAGCGGTACTGAAAGCCTTCGGGCGTCAGCGGTGTGTCGGGCGTGAAGGCCTGCCACTGCTCGGTTGCCCAGTTCTCCCAGCCCGAACCCGTCCATTCGCTAAAGGTCAGGTCATCGCCAGCCGGGTCAATCCGCAGCACCGGGCGATACATGCCGTCGCCGCCGCAGCCGCTGCCGATGCTAGCCACGGCCACACGGTAGCGGCCATCGGCATAGAACTCGTAGCGCTGGCGATAGCTGTAGTTGCACGGCAGCGGCCAACCCTGACTGCGGAACTCCTGCGTGAGCGACCAGCCTGCTGTCTGGCCGTTCTGCACGATGTCCTCGATGGCTGGCTCTTCATACGGGATCACCGCCGCCGAGCTGAAGGTCGGGCAGCCGACCGCGTCGCTGTAGCCAAAGCCCTCGCGCTGCGAATAGCTCACGTGCCAGTCCACCACTTTGACGCTGCGCAACACCGGCTTGCCCTCGAACGTCACATCGGAGACGCGCAGGCCGTCGGAACTGGTGAGGATGAAGTCGAGCGTCCAGCCGCCGCGTTCGAGCGATGTGTTCTGCTCGCAATACTTGGCACTGATGACCTCGTCCTCCAGGCGTTGTTCGGTCACGCGCGCCGTGCGGCTGCCCAGGTTGGTCCAGCGCACGCCCACCAGCGCGTTGTCGGTCAGGTCCACGATGGCCCACAGCGCCCGGTCGCCCTGCACGAACGTCGGCGCGACGCACAAGTGGCGCGACCGTTCGCAGCGCGTGCCGTTGAGCGAGCTCTTGGTGTTGGCCATCAACGCCTGTTCTTCGCCCGGCTTGAAGCCCAGCGCCGCTGCCACTTCGGGCGAATTGACGGCGATCTGCGTAGCGAGCGTCTTCAGTTGCTCCGGGATTTCCGGTTGGGTATCGGGCAGTTGCGTCACCGCCAGAACCTTGCTGCTGGTCACATCCACGACCGCAACCGTGGTCAAGTTGTAGGCCGCGTTATACATCTCGACGCGATAGCACTTGGCCGTTTTGCACGCCTGTGTAGTTGGGGTGATGTCGCTCTCACGGGCCGCATACACGCCGAAGATTTCGTTGCGCAGCGGCTCGCCCGTCTGCGGGTTGCGCACATACTGGGTGAAGCGCGCGTCATTGATCGCCAGATCTTGCGCGCGCTTGGCTGTCTCATCCAGACCAGCGTTCAACAGCACGATCGGTGGGTTCTGCGTCAGCGCAGCCTTTAGTTGCGCCTCGCGCTCGGCCAGCAGCGGCAGGCGTTGGGCCAATGCAGCGCTGGCCGCGCGATCAGCCAGATCGCCCTGACCAAGCTCAAACGGCGCAAGCGTCGCCATTGCAAGCGGCGTGGGGATTGCGGGCGGAGCGGCGGCAGGTTGCTGCGCGCACGCAGCCAGCACGAAGGCAGCAGTTGCGAGCGCAGTCAGTCGGCGAGTCTTATCGCGCATGTCGTGCGGATAATACTGCAAGCGTTTTTACTTCTCGCTCGCGTCTTTCTTCTCGCCGTCGCCGTCGCCGTTGCCATCGCCTTCGCCCTCACCGTGTGCGCGCTGCTTGCGCCGCTTCAGCAACTCCGACGCAGTCGCGGCGGCCTGAGGTGGCGCGCTTGTGGCCGTGGGTGAAGTTGACGCAGCGCCGGGTTGTGCCGGCACGGGCGCAGCAGGTGTTCCGGACGCTGTTGGGCGGCGAGGCGACGATGACGCCGGCGATTGGGTCACACGCGTCTTGGCCTGCATCAGTTGCGTCATGCGGCCGCCGCCTTCCAATGTGCCGGCCGGGGCCAGGGCCGGCGCGCCCAGCCCAAACAGCTTGCGCAGGCTGACCGTAATGCGCCGGATGCCGATGTCGAACGGCAACAACAACACCGCCAGCACCAGCAGCCATGGGAACAGGTCGGTGCGCGAGGCGGCTACAGGCGCGTTTAAGGCGAACGCCTCGGCCGGACTGTTGAGCAACGCGCCGCCGCCCAGCACCGACCAATCGCGCAATGTGTCCTCACCGCCTTCGGTCTGGGCGTATTCGGGCGAATAAGGCCGCACGTAAGCCACAGTCGTCTCCACGCCCGCCAACGTTGAGGACAAGGCCGCCGTGGCGGTCGTTTCAACCGTATCGGTGATGGCGGTTGCCGCCGCCGGTCTGACGCGCACAAAGTACGCGCCGGCCTGATCGAGATACGTTTCGGCTTCATAACGGCCAGGGGCGGTCTGCGCCAGCGCCACATCACGCGAATTGCCCTCGCTGTCAATCACCGTCGCCGCGAGTGTGAGGTCCTCGTCCACATTGGCTTCGGGCACATCGGCCACGATCACGGTCTGGTCGCCGCGCTGCTCCACGCTGGCCTGAATGGCCGACTGGCCACGTTCGAGAATCGTCCAACGAATCGCCTGCGCCCAGAAGCGCGGGAACTCCGGCCACTGCGCCCAGTTCTTGCCCCAGCGCCCGGTCGCATCGGAGGTGAACGCAACTGCGCGACCGAGGCCATATTGCCACGTCGCCAACAGCGGGTCGCTCTGGTTGGCGCGCAGCACCACCTGGGCCGATGGCTTGGGCGTACTGGCGATATAGCCCTGCAAAGCCGGCACGGTCTCGATGCCGCTCAGGATTGGGCTGCCCGCGCCGAGCGCAGGGAAGAACGACTGCTCCACAATGTAGCTGCGTTGCGCCAGCGCCGTTTCCTCGGTAAAGATAGTCGGCAGATTAGCCGCCTTGTCGGTCAGGTGAAAGCGCCCCTTGCCGATGGAGGCGATGTTCTTGAGGAACTGCACGTCGCTGCCGTCGCCAATCGAAACGACGGTTAGCGTCGTGTTGTCGTCGGCGCGCATCTTGCGCACCAGCTCGCGCACGCCCTCCTGCCGCTCGCTGTCGTTGCCGTCGGCCAACAGGATGATGAACTTGCTCAGCTTGGTGGACTGGCTGACGACCTTCTCGGCCTCTTTCAGCGATTCGTAGACATAGATGCCGCCGCCGCCGGGCGCGATGCTCAAAATCTGGTTGAGATATTTCTGCCGATCGCGGCCAGGAAACGGGCCGATCACGTCCACCGGCTCAGTATCGAAGCCAATCACGGTCACTTCGTCATCGTCGTTGGCCAGCTCGGCCACGCGCGCCGCAGCCTCAGCCGCCAGGCGCATCTTGAGCACGTTGTTCTCCTGCGCGCTCATGCTGCCGCTCTTGTCCATGACGATCACCAAAGACACGGATGGAAATCGCTTGGGGTCTTTGACCTGCATGTCCACCGGCAGTGTCTCTTCCAGCGGCGTCTTGTAATAGCCGCCCACGCCAAAGCTGTTCGGCCCGCCGATGGCCACCAGGCCGCCGCCGATATCACGCACATAGCTTTGCAGCGAATACATCGCCCGCAGCGACAGCTCGCGCGCCGGCACATTGGCCAGCACCACAGCCTTATACCCGGCCAGCGATTGAATCTCGCTCGGCATGGCGCTCGGCGATACCTCGTCATACACGATGCCGGTCGCATCCAAGGCGGCCTTGAGCGCGGCCGTCTCGTCCACGCCGGTGGATGAAGCACTCGGCGGCACAGACACGAGCAGGATGCGCGGTGGCCCGCCGACGATGACCGATGATGACAGCGCGTTATTCTGCGGCCGCACGTCGTTCTCGGGCGTGAGTTGCACGCGGAAGGCGCTGAACCCGGCGCGCGTGGCGTTGGCGCGCACGTTGAATTCGTTCTGGCCGGTGATGAGGTTGACCGATTCCTGCGCCACCATGTCTGGCCCCGCAAACACAGTCAACTGGGCGCGCATGGCCTGGTTGGATCGCACCACGATTTGCAGCGGGATAAATTGGCCGACCGAGGCGCTTTGCGGCGCATCAATCCGCTCAATGGCGGCATCAGGGCCTTGCACGCTCGGCAGCGGCACGGCGTCCAGCCGGGTGTTGGTCGCCTGGGCCAACCGGGCAGCCGCTTCGGCGTCGCCGACGGTTTGCTTGCCGTCGCTCAACAGCACCAAACGCTTGGCCGCGTCGGCCGGCAGCAGCGACAAACCCAGCCGCACCGCGCCTTCGACATCGGTGCCAGCCGAGCGCACCTGCGTGCCAATCGGCGCGAGGTCGCGGGCGCCAGACATGGCCCGCTCGATCTGCGCGTCGGAGCCAAACACAACCACGGCGGCTTCGTCGTTGCCATCGGCCCGCATGTTGCGCAGAGCATCGCGCACGAACTGCGTTGCCTGCTCCACGCCGTTGGGGCCGACGCTATCGGACGCATCTACCAGAAACACCACGCCCAGCTTGTTGGTGAATTGCACTGCCTGCATGCCGGCCAAAGCCAGCACTACCGAGGTGATCAGCGCGCAACGCACGAGCAGCGAACCCAGCGCGCGCTTGTTCAGGCGCCGCGAGACGGTTGGGGCGGGGCGATCACCCCGGCGGGTCTCCTGCGTCTTCCGGCGCGTGACCAGACGCGGCAGCGCAATCACGACACTGACGGGGATCAGCAGCAGCAACAGCAGAAAGACCGGCTGGCTGAACGAGATCATTTTGGGATTGTACGGGCCGAATCTGAGAAAAGAGTAACTGGTAAGTAGTGATTAGCGACTGGTAACGGGCGATTGCCTGCTGACCCAACCAATCACCAATCACAAATTAGTTTGTCACCCCACACCAGCGCATGGCGAAGATGGCCAGCGTGCGCGCGACCTCGATCACCGAATCCAGCTCGACGTATTCATCCGCGCCGTGCAGGCCTGCGCCCTTCGGCCCCCAGGCGAAGGCCGGCACGCCATACAGCCCGGCGAAGCGCGTGTCCAGACCGGCCGTCATGCCCATCGGCACGGGCAACGGATCATCGGACGCTGCGCGGCGCACATCGGCCACGCACTGCACAAACGCCTGCACGAACGGGTCGCGCTCGTCCTGAATCCACGGCTCGGTGTGCCAACCGAAATACTCGATCTGCGGTGGATGCTGGCGCAGCCACGGGCTGCGTTGGGCTACAGCCTGCACCTGTTTGGCGATCTCGCGTTTGACGCTTGCTTCGGTCTCGCCCGGCACGAACGACATGCGCACTTCGATCTCGCATCGCCCCGGCACGGTGCTGGGCCAATCGCCGCTGCGCACCACGCCGACGTTGAGATGGCACGATCGCTTCGCCGCCGGGTCGGTGCGCTCAAACGGTTCATAGTGCAGGGCCGCCGCGCGCTCCTTGTCCCATTCGCCCAGCATGGCGATGATCGGCGCGGCCTCCACAGCCGCATTCACACCTTGATGGGCGCGCCCAGCGTGCGCGGCCTTGCCTTCGACCACGACGCGGAAATACAGAATGCCCGGATGGGCGATGCTGATGTCGTTCCAGTGCGGCTCGGTCGCGATGAAGCCGTCGGCCACGTAACCACGCTCGAAGCAGGCCAGCGTGCCGCCGCTACCGCCGGCCTCTTCTTCGATCACACTTGCCAGGATCAGGTCGCCTTTCAGATGCACGCCGGTCTCTTTGAGTGCGCGCAGGGCGAACAAGTTAGCGATCAAGCCGCTCTTCATGTCCTGCGTTCCACGGCCATACATGCGGCCGAGTTGCCCTGCTCTGGCCGGGAGTGGGAGCAGAGGAGAGGCGGTGCTGGGGAGAACAACCTGGGCGGCGAACGGATCAACTCGCCACGCGCCCACCGGCTCGGGGGAGACGACGTCGGTGTGGCCGTTGAGGATGAGCGAGCGCCCACCCCCCGCGCTGCTGCCAGCCCACAAGCCGACGACGTTTGGCCGGCCGGCAAAGGGGATGCCAGAGTCAACAAATGCGGGCAGCGTACGCAACCGCTCGCGCTCGGCTTCGAACACATCCACGTCCAGCCCGGCGGATAGATACTGATCGCGCATGAAGGCTTGCGCCTCGCCTTCGTGGCCGACGATGCTGGGGATGCGCACCAGCGCCGCCAACGTTTCAATCAACTCGCCGGTATGTTCGTCAAGCCAATGGCCGATCCGTCCTTCAGTGCTCATGCCCGTATCATCCTCGATGTCAGAGTTGGTATATTTCACGCGGATAAAGCGCTCATGCAACCGGTATTGATCTTCGACGGCGATTGCGGTTTCTGAACGCGCACGGCAAACGTCGTGTCACGTTTGAACACCCAATGTCGCTTTGGCGTGCTGCCCTGGCAAACGCCCGGCCTGCTGGAATGCGCCGGCCTGACCGAACAGCAGTGCATGGAGGCCGCCTGGTTTGTGGATGCTGATGGCCGCAAATACCGCGGCGCGGCAGCGATCAACGCCGCGCTTGAAGCGCTAGGCGGCATCTACGCTGTGGCCGCATGGTTCTATCGCGTGCCCGGCCTCAAGCAACTCGAAGACCTGGTGTATCGGTGGGTGGCCGATAATCGCTACCGTTTGCCTGGCGCGAGCGACGCCTGCAAAATTCCGGCCAAAGGGGAGAAGCCCGGCCACTGATCGCCTCGCGAAAGTTAAGAGCTGATGTTACGCAATTTGCAGAACATCTCTCGCAAAGAGCGCCAAGTGCGCCAAATTTCTTTGCGGACTTAGCGGACTTCGCGAGAGGTTCTGCGTAATGTGAGTTAAGAGGAAGCGCACACACAATTGATTTGCGGGCTGCTATGTTGCGGCCCGGGGGAGCAAACATCCATGCACATTGCCGCTGCAATGACCATCATGATGTCGGTCACGTTCTACATCCCTGCCGCGGGCGGCATCAATGGGGACTTGCACATGGCCGATGGTACTGAAGCCAACGTCGGCTTCGCCTCGTGTGGCCCGCGTTATCCCTTTGGCACGGTGTTCGAGATCATGGTGGACATGAGCCCATACGGCGTGCCGCAAGCCGTGGAATGTCGTGATCGGGGCGGCGCTGTGGGCAACTTCAACCTCGATCTCGTGGTCCGCACCGGCGACTTGAAGAAAGACTGGGCGATTGCCCGCGCCTGGGGCAAGCGGCGCGTGCCAGTGCGCATTCACAAGAACTGGGCCGCATATGCCGATGCGCAGCAGGCCGAACACGACGCGGCTCAGGCTGTGGCAGCGGCTCCGGCGCAAGCCACAGTTCAAGCCTCGACCCAGGTCAACGCGCAGGCCACGGCGCAAGCGGCAGACGAGTTGCTATTCATCGCGCCTGCGTCGCAGCCGTAGTCGTGATCACACGAACAGCTTCATCACCTGGTTGCTGACGAAGCGCCCGCGCTCGGTCAACTTTACGCGCTCGGCAGTGATCTCGATCAGTCCCTTCGCCACGCCCTCATCAAGCTCGCGCGCATAGAACTGCATCATCGGCGCGCCGTAACGTTGCGCGAATCGTTCGTGCGTCACGCCCTCGTTCAATAGGCGCAGCCCCAGCATCATGGTCTCGCCGCGCGAGGTGGCGCCGTCAATGTCCTCGCCGTTCATCTCGACGGTTTCATTGCGCTCGATGCGGGTGATGTAGTCGGCTGGCCGGCGCACGTTCCAGCGCCGCCGCGTGATGGTCGAACCATGCGCGCCCGCGCCCAGGCCATAGTACGGTTCGTTGCGCCAATAGATCAGGTTGTGTTGGCAGGCACGGCCGGGCTTGCACCAGTTCGAGATTTCGTAATGGTCATAGCCCGCCGCGCCAAGCGCGTCCTCGGCGTGGTCATACATGTCGGCGGCCAGGTCGGGGTCGGGGAAGGGCACTTCGCCTCGGCGCGTCCAGTCATACATCGGCGTGCCCTGCTCGATCGTCAGCGCATACAGCGAGATGTGATCCGGGTCGAGCGCCAACGCCTCTTTCACTGTGCTGCGCCACGAATCGAGCGACTGATATGGCAGGCCGAAGATCAGGTCGAAGTTGACATTATCGAAGCCAGCATCACGTGCGCTGCGGACAGCGCTCACCACGGATGCCCAGTCGTGCTCTCGCCCCAGCAGCTTGAGCTCTTCGGGTTGAGCGCTTTGCGCGCCAAAGCTCAGCCGGTTCACGCCCTGCTCGCGCAAGCCGCGCAAGTATTCGGTCGTGACTGTGCCGGGGTTGCACTCGGCCGTCGCCTCGAATTGCATTGGCATGTCGAACGTCTCGCGGCAGGCGCGGATCAGATCGCCGATTTGCTGCGGCGTGAGCAGTGACGGTGTGCCGCCGCCGAAGAAGATCGTGTGAGCGGAGGTGCAGGGGTGAAGAGGTGCGAAGGTGTCGCGCTCGTGCTCCTCTGCTCCCTTGCTCCTCCGCACCTCCTGCTCAAGCGCCCGCACATACGGCCCGAACAAATCGTCCAAGCCGACGTAGGTGTTGAAGTCGCAATAGCTGCACCGCGCCCGGCAAAACGGGATGTGCAGATAGATACCGGTGTTCATCGAGTGTCGAGTGTTGAGTGCTGAGTGACGAATGCCGAGTGTCCCCTCGCAACTCGTCATTCGCTATTCGCAATTCGCAATTCGCAATTTGCGGCAGCCACGCTACCACATCGAGCTTGCGCGTGAACAAGAGGTGCGGCCTGTCGGCGGGCAAGGTCAAGCCGATGGGGCCGGTCATGGTGTTGCGCTCGATTTCGGCCCAGGCAGGTTGGAGTGGCCAATCCGGGTGGTCAATCTCGCCACGATACACGCGCCCCTGTGCATCGGCGGCATACAGGCAGTAGCGGGCAGTGAGGAAGTGTTCGAGTGAGCCAGGTTGGGCGTGAAAGACCTCGCCCGTCGGGCCGTAGGCCGCCGCAAAGTCCGCCGGCGGCTCGCCTTTGTGCGTGCGATGGCTAGAGTACTTAACCCCCCTCCCCAACGGGGAGGGGTTGGGGGAGGGGGCATCCAGGCATACCATCTCCGCATCCATGTAGGGCAAGTGAAACACGCGCCGCGCGGCGCGCACAGCCAAGCGATTCGCCGCGTCGAGCGAGAAGAACCACACCCCCGGCTTGCCATCCTTCGTCACATAGGTGCGCACGTTTAACTCGGGGAAGTCGGACAAGCCCGGCACGCTCGGCGCGAGCCTCGGCCGCACGCCGCTCATGCGGAACGGCACCACCCCGATCCACGCGCTGCCGTCGAATTCGTCCAGGGCCAACGCGGGTGGGATGAGCGGGCGCAACACCGCTGCCGGCACGCGCCAGTGCGCGAACAGCAAGTCGAGCCACATCATGTGCATGACGAACGGCGTCGGGGGCGCGGGGTAGGGGCGATGATCGTGATCGGACATGGCGTATTGCTGATGCTACTTGGCAATCCTTCGCGATAACCTCTTGACGAAATAGAACAATGGCATTGCACATGCACGAGGCGGCGCTGCGCGTGACCGGCGTGAAGGTGCCGCAGTTGCCCGCGCCTAAGCCATCGGCACGCAAAGCGGCGCGTGTGTTGCGCATGCAATCGGAGGGCAAGGCAGCGGCGAAGCTGGTGAAGCCGAAGCGGCGCTCGGCCCTCACCCCATCTTCTCCCAAAGGGAGAGGGCGCTAGAGGATCTTCTCCATCACCAGCCCATCCTCGCCGTCGTGGTAGTAGCGGCGGTAGGTGCTGACCCACTTGTAGCCGGTGCGCTCGTAGAGGGCGATGGCGCGGGCGTTGCTGCGCCGCACGGTCAAGCGCACGCGCGGGACGCGCAGCGCGCGCTCGGCCTCGGCCAGCAGTGATGCGCCGATGCCGTTGCCGGTGCAGTTGGGGTGCACGCCGATGGTGATGATCCAGCCGCAACCTTCTTTCTTGTTGATCTCGCCGGCCACGTAGCCGATGATGCGCCCATCGGCCACCGCCTTCAGCCGGGTCAGGCGTGGCATGACTGACATGTTGAACAGCGTGATCAGGTCGTAGGCATCCTTGCGGAAGCAGGCGCGGTTCAGCCGCCAAACGGCTGGCAGATCGAGCAGGCCGGTCTCGGCAATGGTGTATGCGGTGCGCTCGTGGGTGACGACGGCGTTCATTGCAATTTTGGATTTTGGATTTGCGATTTTCGATTGGGCCGAGCGCTCAATCCAAAATCCGCAATTCAAAATCGAAAATTCACATCAGGCGGCGAGGAAGTCAATCACGTCAATCATCGTAATCACGCCGCGCACGTGCTGATTGGCGTCCACCAGCACCGCTGCCTTGCGTTTCTGCAACACGTCGCTGAGTGTGTTGAGCGGCGTGCTGTCGTCCACGATGGCCGCCTCGCGCTTGAGCGCAGCCACGGGCACATCGTCGAACGAGGCGTGCGAATTGTTCAGCATGTAATCGAGCACGTCGGTCTCGGTGATGATGCCCTTCAACTTTTCGTCGTCGCACACCACCGGCAACTGCGAGAAGTCGTGCTCCTTCATGCGCCGGATGGCCGTGACGATGGACTCGTCCTCGCACACCTTCACCACTGGGCGCAGCTTGTGGGCCTGGACGAAGTCCGACACGTTGCCCTGGTTCCAGTCGGTGTTGAGGAAGCCGTTCTCGCGCATCCAGTTGTCGTCGAAGAACTTGGTCAGGTAGCGCGAGCCGTTATCGGGCAACAGCACTACGACCGTGTGATCTGCTGTCAGGTTGAGCTGCGGGATGGCCTTGAGCGCGCCGGCCACGGCCGCGCCGCACGAGCCGCCGACGAAGATGCCTTCCTCGCGCACGACGCGCCGGGCCATCAGGAACGACTCGCGATCGTTGACCTGCACCACCAGATCGCACACGCTCAGGTCGAGGGTGGATGGGATAAAGTCCTCGCCGATGCCTTCGAGCTTGTAGGTTTTGAGGATCGGCTCCTCAGGCATCTTGCCGTTCTTCCACGTGTCGAGCAGCAGCGAGCCAACCACATCCACGCCGACGATCTTGATGTCTGGATTTTTCTCTTTGAGATAGCGCGACACGCCGGTGATGGTGCCGCCCGTGCCCATGCCGGTGACAAACACATCAATCTTGCCGCCGGTCTGCTCCCAGATTTCCGGGCCGGTGGTGGCGTAGTGCACAGCCGGGTTGGCCGGGTTGTGATATTGATTGCCCAGGATGGCGTTGGGCGTCTCGCGCACCAGCCGGTCGGCGACTTTGTAATAGCTGCGCGGGTCGTCCTTATCCACCGCCGTCGGCGTGATGACGACCTTGGCCCCATACGCCCGCAGCGTGCGAATCTTCTCGTCGCTCATCTTGTCGGGCATCACAAAAATTGTTTTATAGCCCTTTACTGCCGCGGCGATGGCCAGACCCACACCCGTGTTGCCGCTGGTCGCCTCGACAATCGTGCCGCCCGGTTTGAGTTTGCCGGTCTTCTCTGCATCCTCGATGATGGCGATGCCGATGCGATCTTTCACGCTGCCGCCAGGATTGAAATACTCGATCTTCGCCAGTACGTCCGGCGCGACACCGCGCGTCACTTTGTGCAGCCGCACCAGGGGCGTGCGGCCGATCGTGTCCACGATCGAATCGCGCACGTCGGGGTAGGTCTTCATGCGCGCATTCTAGCAATCTCAGCTTGCGGCATCGTTAACAGCTTTGGCCTCTTCAAAGCGTCCCTGGACTGCCCATCCGGCGAATGACCCGGCGAGTATGATCGGCGCATGGCCGTCGTCGAAGAAAGTTTGAACACCGCTGTCGCCGCTTCGTCTGCTGAATCATCTGTTGCTCCCATCCCCGCCTCTGGCCTGCGCCGGCGCGTGCTCGGCCTGGCCTGGCCCGTCATCGCCGAGAACTTCCTCGAAACGATGCTCGGCATAGTGGACACGTGGCTGGTGTCGCAATTGGCCTTCAGCGCCATCGCGCTGGCCGGTGTCGGCGTGGCCGTGCAAGTCATGCAGTTTCTGCTGGCAGCGCTGGCGGCGCTGAGCATCGGCGCGTCGGTGTTGGTGGCGCAGGCCGTCGGCGCGAAGGAACTTGGCCGGGCGAGCAATCTGGCCCGGCAGTCGCTGGTGTGGAGTTTGATCATCTCCGTGCCGATGGCGCTGGCCGGGTTCGTCTTCGCCACACCGATCGTCGGCGTGTTTAGCATGGAGCCGGCGGCCAACGCCATCGCCGTGGACTATCTGCACGTGACGATGGGCACGGTGGTCGTGCTGGTCGGGTTGTTCATCGGCAGCGGCGTGTTGCGCGGCGCGGGCGACACCAAGACGCCGCTCATCGTCACCACCATCGCCAATGT
>Ga0224722_1000409_pt1 | contig 25040 bp, 23 predicted proteins | sample Balambano_FR1_Me_FD_161646 | JGI IMG/M metagenome (GOLD analysis project Ga0224722, IMG submission 161646) | Freshwater sediment microbial communities from Lake Towuti, South Sulawesi, Indonesia - Balambano_FR1_MetaG | ecosystem: Environmental > Aquatic > Freshwater > Lake > Sediment | place... | reverse complement strand
ACCACCGACCGCATACACCGCGTTGTAGCCGATACCCTTGCCGTACATTTTCGCGTTGGGGCGACGCGCTTGCAAACGCCTTCCGGCAAGGAGCAGGTCTTCCGCGATTTCGTAGTCGCCACTCCCGATTTCCTCGCCTGTTATCGTGGTTGCCATTGGGGTTCCTCCACACGGATTATACAGCGTATCCCCCTTGCCACGCCGGACAAACAAAGAATACTTGCATCGTCGGCGGGAACGAACCAATTCCGGTGATGGGCATACAATTTCCTCCGTTGGGTGTACTAATCTACCCGTCGGGTATACTGCCGTGCATGGCAAGCAACCCGCGACCTCCGTTCGTCGCGGGCTAACTTTTTCTTCTATTTTGGTGGCAAGAATTCTATACCGTAGTGTTCGCTCAGTGCAACCATACGTTGTATCGAAGCAGGGTCATTCGGGCTAAGACCAGCTTCTGCAACTGCGAAGATATACTTCTCGAAGTTTGCTCCGGGCGAGAGCAGGACAATTGCTTTACCGCCTTCGGGACTGGTGCAACGCCAACTGTGAACGATGTCACGCGGCGCAAAGACCGTATCCCCCGCCGCAGTAGCCATTGCCTCCTCCCCAACCCAGAACATAAAGTTTCCTGACAAGATGTAAAATATCTCGTCCTCTCGCTTGTGGATATGGGGAGGAACACCGCCGTGCAAATCTGCCTCCATTGAGAACATCACGATTGCACCGCCGGTATCCGCAGCACTCAACAGTGTATAGCCTCGATGATCCCCGACATCGCCGAACCTGCCACTGCCATGAGGAACCAACTTAGGCATTAGCCGAGTTAGCGTTGTTACTGTTTCCATCATTTTCGTACTCCTTAAGTTGTTTTTACACCCAATATGGGTACAAATCAGGGTACAGTGTGTCCACGAGATGCGGCACTGACAATGGTAGGAGACATCTTCCTAACTTTCGGCAGGTTAGCCGTTTGCAATCTCCCCCAAAAGTAGGTGTTCTGGTGGTATTTTTGTATGGATAGCGTTTTTCCTTCGTTGGGGAACACGGTATACTAGGAGTGAGGAAACCAGACACACCATGAGCCTGACTATCAACTTAGGAAACTTGCCCCTCTTACTCGATGAAGAATCCGCCGATTTGAGATTGCCTCCTGTCTCGGATGAGGAGTTTTACGAGTTCTGCCAACAGAATCCTCTGCTCAATGTCGAACGCACCGCGAAAGGAACTCTGTACTTTATGCCCCCTGTCACCGCATGGGATGATAGCCGTGGTCTACTCTTTGCTGTTGACCTTGAAAATTGGAATCGTTCATTGACGGTACCGGGATATACGTTTGGTCCTACTGCGGGTTTCCGATTGCCGAATGGGGCGATACGCGCTCCTGATGCGTCCTGGATACCACAGGAGAGATGGGAAGCACTTCCTGAAACAGAGCGGTTTCCCTACCCACACCTCTGCCCAGATTTTGTTGTTGAAATTATGTCACCGTCGGATAGGTTAAATGTGCTACAGGAAAAGATGCAAGAGTACATGGCAAATGGAGCGCGGTTGGGGTGGTTGATAGACCGCAAGAACCGTGTGGTGTATGTGTATCGTGTCGGCGTGGAGGAAGTGGAAGTATTGGTTGACCCCGCAACCGTTTCCGGTGAACCGGAGTTGCGGGGCTTTGTGGCGGACCTTGGCCGCGTCTTTGCGTAGTGTTGTATTAGTCGCGCTGAAGGTAGATACGTCCGTCGGAGGTGCGACGGATAGTTCCGGTGACAGTCACGGTGCTACCGAGGCTGAGTGCCGGGGTGTTACCGTTGATATAACAGGTTACACCGTCTCCGGCAAGCACCCAGTCCGAACGGCTTACCGGGGGCGAACCATACCCTCCTTTTAACCCGATATACACACCACTAACGGTCACTCGTTGCCCCACCATCGGTGCGCCACTGTTGACTACCTCGCGCAGGGAAACCTCCTGTGGGCTGCCGGGGTTGCCTCCCCCACCCTCATTGCTTACCATCACTGTGACTGCTGCGGGAACCTGTCCCAAATTTTGGCTACTCGGTGTCAGAAACGCCATCAGGCGATATGCTCCCGGACGGGCATTCTCTGGTACTACCCATTTGGTGGTAAAGGTGCGTGTCTCACCCGGTTGGAACGAGAGTTGCGTCAGTGCCATCGCATACACTTTATCGCGGGAATCCGTCCAAACTATCTGTCCGTTGGGTGCGGTGGCGTTCATATCGAACTGTTTTCCCGAACTGAAGACATAGATAAACTGTGCTTTGCTGTTGTTTTTGACGTTGTAGGTGAGCGTTACTTCCTGACCGGGACGAACTCGCGTATCACTTGCGCGTAGTGATGATGCAAAACTGTCTTTGCTCGGTGGGTTTCCGCCGCCCGGTAGCCCCGGATAGCCGGGACGAGGGTTTTCGGGTTTCCCCGGATTGGGGTTTCCCGGATTTTCCGGTTTTCCCGGTAAGGGGCGTGGATTGCCGTCGCGGTCAGAGAGAAAAATCTGCGTTGTTACCGCCTGTTGTGGATGAATTCGTGCCTTAATTACATAGACTCCTCGCGGGAGCGGTTTTCCATTGTCATCGCGTTGGTCCCACAGTTCACGGTAGGTGCGTGTCTCTCCGGGACGCATGGAAATAGACACGGGGCGAATCGGTTCCCGATGCTTCGAGAGGGTAAAGACCGCCTTTTGGGTGCGTCCCTCTCGAACCACAAAATCGTACTCGCGGTTTCGCTCGGTATAGATGGTATTGGGAATATTTCCTAAATAGGTGAGGAACATGGTTATCTGTACCGCTCGGTTTGCACTATATTGGGTGCGGTCTGTGTATAGACTGGCTTCATAGTTCCCATTCGGACGGCGTGTGACGGCGGTGTCCCCTCCGATTTGGGCATAGGCAGGCATCACGGTTCCCACCAATGTTATCCCTAACACCCATCCTAATCCAACCATAAAACTCTGTAATCGTACATTCACTGTCTGTTCTCCTCCGAACGAACTGCGGACGTTTCACGGTGCTTGTCCTGCTTCTCGAATGACTTCGCTTCTTGCCAGAAGGCTTCCATCTCTTCCAGAGTCAGGGACTCCAACGCACGGCTTGCCTCTGCGGAACGTTGCTCAATATGGTGAAAGCGTCGCTTAAACCGGGTCAGTTGTTCGCGCAAGGCAAGTTCTGGGTCTATCTCGAATTTTCGCCCCACATTGACAAGGGTAAAGAGCAAGTCCCCTAACTCATACGCCACTTTCTCACGCGATGTCCCGGCTTCAATCTCATGGCGCAGTTCGGCGAACTCCTCTTCCACTTTGTCCAACACTCCGCCCATATCCGACCACTCAAAACCGACTTTGACCGCCCGTTTGCTGACCTCTAAAGCCATCATAAGGGCAGGAAGACTCGTTGTGATACCGTCCAGAATAGATACGGGGGTTTCCTTCCCCTTTTCGGCTTTCTCAGTGGCTTTAATCGCTTCCCAGTTGGTTAGAACCTGCTCTGCCCCAGAAACCTTCACTTCCCCGAAAACATGGGGGTGGCGGCGAATCAGTTTTTCCACTATGGTAGCGCATACATCATCGGCTTCAAAGAGTCCCTCCTCAGAGGCTAACTGGGCATGAAAAACCACCTGTAGAAGCAAATCGCCGAGTTCTTCGCAAAGGTCGTCCGGGTCGTCTCGGTCAATCGCTTCCACCACCTCGTAGGCTTCCTCTAAAACATATTTTCGCAGGGTTTGATGGGTCTGTTTCAAGTCCCAGGGACACCCGCCTTCGGGGTCGCGTAGCCGCGCCATGACCCGCACTAAGTCGTAGAACGATTTACGACGTTGTTCAACCGGCAGTTCAGGAATCCATACCGAGGTCAGGTGGTCATGGTTTGGGTCGCGGTCTAATGTATAAAGCGGTACTTCCTGAACCGTTTCCTGTCCCGGAATCCCGGCAGAGCGGATGATGGTTACTCGAAAGTCATCGGGGTATCCGGCGTGCATTAGGGCAAGCTTGGTTTGCGAAGCCACCTCACGGGAGTGTACCTGATAGAGCAGTAGCGGGGAGCCGGTGCGAAGCACCTCTGCGGGAGCCGCCTCTTCGGGGTGTAGCGTTAGCGCATCTACCACCTGTAAATTGCTTGTTACCGCAACCCCTATCGCTTCCAAGCAAGCGTCTACAAATGAGGGTGCGCCGATAATCCGTGTGGGAATCCCGGCTTTTCGGGTGGTTTGCAGTAGACGTTCTACTGTGGTTTCGCCCAAAAGTGGATGGCCGGGAACCGCATACACCATCTCTCCCTGTGCCGCATGAACTCGAAGAACTCGTGCGACAATCGCATTGTACGTATCGTCGAAGGTGGGGTTCTGTTCGTACTCATCGTCCAATGCGCTGACAGGAAGACGCTGCAAAGCGGTTAGGAGTGGGTCAACGGTGAGTACAGGGTGTCGTGCTGTACGAAGTAGCACGGGCAAACCAGAAGTAAGAAGCGCGTAGGCTTGGGTGGGAAGACGCTCTGCATCTCCCGGACCCAAGCCCACAATATAAATCGGCAGTGACGAACTCACGTCCTTTGCCACGCTTAGTTGGTCTTTGCCGCTCCACCGGGGGCACCAGGGGCAGGAGCCACAGGCGCGGGTGCTTCCCCTGTGGGTGCTGGAGCCATTCCTCCGGTAGCAGGGACTTCTCCGGTAGCAATCTTACCAATTCCGGCTTCCTGTGCCTGCTTCTTGATGGATTCCCAGACATCTTTGTAGGCTGGTTTTATTGGTTCAAAGGTTGCGTCCATCTTGGTTTTCATGATTTCGTCGCGAACCTTAGCATTAGCACCATCCATAATCTTTGCCTGAACAACTTGCCGAGTTACATCAAACAGGGCTTCATCAAGGGTAACGGTGTAGGCAGGCAGTTTCTTCTCAATCTTAATCCATGCCTTAGCCGGAGGTGCGCCCTGTGCGATGTTGAAGTCCACCGGTCCAAAGTAGTCACCATCGCTCTTCTTTTGTACTTCGGTTTGATACTTCGGATTGATTTGAGAGATCGGGGTTGGTTGGGGGAGCAGACCACCCGTTCCGACAAGGTTCGGCAGGTTCACTTTCTTTGCCACATCGTCGAACGGAATCTTTTCCTTAAGCTGTTTCTCGGCTTCTTTGTACTCCGGTGAGTTCGGGTAGGCAACAATGAGGCGGAGGAGAACCCGTGCCGGAAGGTACTGCCCCTTAAACTGCTCGAAGGTTTTCTGGATTTCGTCGCGTCCTACATTCAACCGCTTGGCATAGACATTGGTTTCTGCGAGTTGGTACTTGATTTCGGTTTTGAGTTCCTCGGCGGTACTCCCCTGTTCCTTCATCTGGTCTTCAAACTTCTTGTTGGGGAACTGTGCTTCAAAGAGTTTTTTGCGGAACTCATAGTAGTTGTTGACATCGGCTTCGGTGGGGAGAACGCCTAATTTCGAGGCTTCGTCGAGGATAATTTTCTGCCCAATGATTTGGTCTAAAACAATACGCCCTGCATTGATTGCGGACTGTCCAACCTGAACCTGTTGACGCTCTAGGGCTTTGATATACTCTTCGGTGGTAATGGGCTTGCCGTTCACTTTAGCGAACGTGTTGTCACTGCTACAACCAGCACTAAACGACATTACTATCGTCAGCATCGTTGCCGCGACCATGCTTACATATCCGCCGCCCATCAGACGAGATTGGGGGGCTATTTGCCCCAATGACATACGCTTCAAAGGAAGTCTCCTGCTATAGGTAGAATTTATTGCGTGGGAACTGACACCGTTTTACAATTGTTGTTTCGGTCTTGGCAGTGCGAACAGACAGTGAGAGAAAAAACCCAGACAACACTATTCGTAGTTACGTTGGAGACTATCCAAAAGATTCCCAAACAATTCGGTGAAACTTTATAGAGGTCTTTACCAACAAAACGGTTGTTCGGTTGCCAATACCCATATCTTGACCGGGACAATCCTACCACAACTGCTATTCTCTGTCAACGACCTTAAGAAGCGTTGAGAAGCGTTGCAAAGTGGTTTTTTTCGAGGAATCTGGTATCTTTTTGTTTGTTTCGCCTCAAAAACGGTTGTTACTTTTGTCACGAATGATACAATAGCCCGGCACGGCGGTTGAAGTCCCTCTATCAATCCCTCAGGGAATCGGGACTTTGGCAAAACGCCGGGCTTTTTCGTGACATCACATACAAGGTTTCGTTGCCTTTTCGGTAGTGAAATTTTGGACAAGTGAAAGAATAAACTACAACTGTCATAAGGATTAGAAACACAAATCGCAATGGCTGTCGAACGAACCTATATCATGGTCAAGCCGGACGGAGTCCAACGTCGCTTGACCGGTGAAATTATCCGCCGCTTTGAAAACCGTGGTCTGAAGTTGATTGGTCTCAAACTGCTCATTCCCCCGCGTGAAATCGCCGAAAAGCACTATGAGGTGCATCAGGAAAAGCCTTTCTATGGCGAGTTGGTGGACTTTGTAACCTCGGGGGCAGTGGTAGCAATGGTCTGGGAAGGTCCCGATGCTATCAAAATCGCTCGCCAGATGATTGGGGCAACCAAACCCCTTGAGGCGCAACCGGGAACTATCCGTGGTGACTACACCTGCGACATTATGAGCAACTTAATCCACGGTTCGGATGCTCCTGAAACCGCCGAAGCAGAAATCGCCCTCTGGTTTGAACCGTCGGAACTGACCGTATAACCGACTTTTCTGAGAATTTTGAGGAGAAAAAGCCGCTTTTTAGTTGACACCCCTTATGAACTGGGTTAGAATCTGCGGAACATAGGGCAATGTAGAAATCGGTACTAAGATTGATGGCAAAAGTATCTGTGGAAACGGAAACGGTATCAAACTCAGTAGTATCTAATGCAGGAAATTTGGAACCTGTTCTTCTCTCGGATTATGACTATGAATTGCCACAGGAACGCATTGCTCAAACCCCGGTGGAGCCAAGAGATTCGGCGCGACTTCTGGTGGTTCCGCGAATGTCTCACGGAGCAGGAAGTCTTCAGCACCGAATTTTTCGAGAATTACCGGAACTCTTACACCCGAATGACCTGTTAGTAGTAAATGAAACCCGTGTTTCGGCAATACGCCTATTCGGGGAAAGACCGGGGGGAGGCGCAATCGAAGTTTTGCTGCTACGTCCGGCGATAGAGTTTGGCGAGACTGCCTACTCGGCGTTGGTGCGTCCGGGGCGACGAGTGCGTGAAGGAGATTTATTACCGTTTCCTGATGCGGGATTGGTTGCAGAGGTACTGTCCCCGACTCCTGAGGGAGGAAGGATTTTGCGCTTTGCATCTCAGGAACATTCGTCAGGAGAATTTACGGAGGAGACACTCATCCGTGTGATGGAGCGGTTAGAACAGGCGGGCAGGGTTCCCTTGCCACCCTATATTACCGAGCCGTTGCGAAACAAAGAACGCTATCAGACCGTCTATGCTCGTGTACCGGGTTCGGCGGCGGCTCCGACAGCCGGGTTGCACTTTACACCGGAGTTATTAGACTGTATTACCGCAATGGGGGTACAGATAGCGCGAATTCAACTCGATGTGGGTTTGGGAACCTTCCGCCCAATTCGAGAAAACGATGTTCGGCATCATGAAATGCACGCAGAAACTGTCGTGGTGTCGGATGCGGCGGCGGAAGCCGTCAATGGTTGTACGGGGCGTGTTATCGCTGTCGGTACGACCACCTTGCGTGCGCTGGAAACAGCCGCAGAGCAAGCTCAAAAGCAGGGAAAAACCGAGCGGGTTTGTGCCTTTCGCGGAGAGACTCGCTTATTTGTCTATCCCGGCTTTGTATTCGGTGCAGTGGATGCGTTGATAACAAACTTCCACCAACCACACTCTTCGCTGTTGCTGTTGGTGGCAGCCTTTGCCGGAAAGGAGCAGATGCAAGTGGCGTATCAAACCGCTCTTGCGGAAGGCTACCGTTTCTTGAGCTTTGGTGATGCCATGTTTATCAGTTCGGCTTTCGAGTAGGAGAAAAACACAATCGGGCATCGGTGAGGGATGTGGAGACAAATCTGTTAAGTAAGGATGGGTAACGGACTTGCCAAGTCTGGATGAATATAACAAGTTTATCGAAACAAAGGAAGGCAATACGGCTTCTTCAGGTAAGACGAAGGGTAATGGTGTGCTTCCAAAAGTGCGATACGTTCTACGGAACGGCATCACAGTCACAGAACCAATCAATGAGGGCGAAACGACCTCTGTAGGAGCAGAGGGAAACGCCAACGGAACGAACGGAGTATCGGAAACTATGTCGGGAATGGAATCGGATGCGGAAGACCTCGCCATGTGGCGACGGTTGCCACGGCACATCCAACTGCTTGCGAGTATCTCGGATGTTGAGGAAGAAGAAGTTGCACGAAAATACTACACTCGTGACTTCAAGGAAACCCGCCAGCAGTTAATTCAACGCCTCCTTAACCCGACCCTGACATTAGAAGAGACGGCTCGTGTTCTGGGAGTCTGCCCGGCAACTGTGCGCCGCTACACCAACCGAGGTGTTCTGCCGCACTACCGAACCGTGGGTCAGCAACGCCGTTTCCGTCTCTCGGACGTGTTGGTCTTCTTGGAACGACAAGAACAGCACCAATCAGACCGCCGCAAGCGGGGACGAAAGGCTGCCGTGTAGATTGCCTGCACGTATGGGTTCGCTGGTTCACCAGAAGACGGGAACCGTGCTTGCCCCACAGGCAACAATTGCAGAAGGGTTTTTCCCGCAACTTATCGGTTGGATGGGAAAGCAGACTCTACGACCCGATGCCGCTTTAGGCATCGGGTCGTGCAATTGGGTACACACCTTTTTTATCGCTCTCCCGTTGGATTTGGTATACTGCGATAGGGACGGGCGTATCTTGCGTGTTGTCCGCGCTGTTGCCCCGAATCGCTTGGCTCCCTGGGTGTTGGGAGCGACAATGGTTTGGGAGATGGTGGCAGGTCGAATTCCCGAAACCGTTGTACCCGGAGACGTTTTAGAGTTCCAAGAAACACTCCAGTAGTTCTCCTTGGGCAGTCGGGAAATCGGAGGGAGAGAAAGTTGCGAGTCGGTCTTTTTACCGAAAGTTATGACCCTGTGATTAACGGGGTTTCGACATCTGTTAAGACATTAGCCATTGAGTTAAATGCCCTGCATCACAACCCAGTGGTAGTTGCGCCCGGTTTCCCCGGTTTCTGGGACGATGATACCGATGGGATTGAGGTACGTCGCCTCCCCTCTTGGCATACCGCCTTCAACCACGGCAATCCCTTTGCTTACCCTCCGGTGGGTCCCACGCCCTCCGCGCTTCGCAAACTTTCGATGGATGTGGTTCACACGCATCAGCCTTTTGGTATCGGTCTGCATGGTAAACGGCTGGCACGAAAACTAAATATCCCCTTAGTGTCCACGTTTCACACCCTCTACACTGAGTATGTTCACTACTTCCCCTTTGCTCCGCGTGCTGTCTCTGTAGCCGTCCTAGAACGGTTCCTGCGACGCTATCACAATGCCTGTGAGGGAGTGATTGTGCCATCACGCGAAGTCAGCCGCCGGTTGGAGCGGATTGGGATTTCCCGTAAGCGTCTGTTTGTTGTTCCTACCGGGGTTCCTGACCCTCCAACGGTAACCCCTGACCAAATTGATAAAATTCGGGAGAAGTATAAACTACCGATTGGCGCACCTGTGGTTCTCTATGTGGGACGTTTGGCTAAGGAGAAAAACCTCTTCCTACTGATAGATGCCTTTGCCGAGATTTGCCGCGAATTTCCGAACAATGAACGCCACCCGATTTTAATGTTGGTCGGTAGCGGTCCGTTTGAGGAGGAGTGTGAACTTCGGGTGGAAGCCGCAGGGATTGAACAGTGGGTACGCTTCGCCGGGTTTGTTCGCCGAGAGAATTTAGACCCGTTCTATCGTGCCGCCACGGTTTTTGCCTTTCCATCCAGCACGGAAACACAAGGGGTCGTTCTCAGCGAAGCACAGACACATGGCTTACCTTGCTTGGTGGTTGAGGGGGGTGGAGCATCTGAATTTGTGCGGCACGGGGTGGATGCGGTGGTCGTTCAGCCGTCTCTGCCTCCCTTTGAGCGTGCGATGCTCGAACTATTGAATGATGCAGAACTACGTCGTAAGTTCGCCGTTGCTGCCCTCAAAAGCCCACTTCGCCCCACTCCCCGCGACATGGCAAAGAAGGTCTTAGAGGTGTATGAAGCCGCACGCGAACTGATGCCTGCGAACCGGAGCCGCCTGTTTGGGATAGAGATTGACTAGACTTCCCCCTTCAACCTCCTCTATGTAGAAAGGTTGAAGGGGTTCGCCGGAGTTAAGATAACTGGTAAACAGCGCGATACTTCGTGTTGAGGTACTGCAAATAGGAGCGCGATTGTGCGGGTTCCCCACAGATATGCTCGACCAGTTCGCTTGGCAGATAGCGTCGCCCCGGACGATGTACCTTCTCCCGAAGCCAGCCCAACAGACTGGTATACTCCCCCTTCTCCAAATCGGTGGTAATGGTCGGGTTATCGCGCAGTGCCGTCTCGAATAACTGCGCTGAGAGCAGAGTTCCTAAAGAGTAAGTGGGGAAGTAACCAAAAAGGGCTTCTGACCAGTGAACATCTTGCAGACACCCCTCGGCATCATTGGGGGGGGTGATACCTAGATACTCCTGCATCTTGACATTCCAAATCGCCGGAACATCGTCCACCGCAAGGCTACCATCAATCAGTGCCTTCTCTATCTCGAAGCGAAGCAGGATATGCAAATTGTAGGTCACTTCATCTGCCTCTACGCGAATCAGTGACGGTTCCACTTGGTTGATTGCGCGATAGAATGTCTCTAGCGAGACATCATCCAATGTGGGCGCAAAGTGTTGTTGTAGTTCGGAGTAGAAGACGTTCCAAAACGCCTGAGAACGCCCCACAGTATTTTCCCAAAGCCGGGACTGCGACTCGTGGAAGCCGAGGCTGGCGGCTCCGGCACGCGGGGTATCATCGTCGGCGGGGTCAAATCCCTGCTCATAGAGGGCATGCCCCACCTCGTGCATTGTTCCCATAAAGGCGCAGGGTAGCCAGTTGCGGTCAAAGCGGGTGGTGATTCGCACATCGGTTCGGTCAAAGCCCGCACAAAAGGGATGAACTGCCACATCCAAGCGTCCCGCCTCAAAGTCGTATCCAAAGCGGCGAGCGACCCTTTCGCTAAATGAACGCTGTTTCTCCTCAGAGAAATCGCGCTTGAGGCAGGAGTTATCAATCGGTGGCGCACCCGCAATCGCCTGTACCAACTCGACCAAGCCGGGGCGCAGTTCGTCAAAAACCCGTGTCACCTGTGCCGTAGTCATCCCCGGTTCATACTGGTCTAACAAGGCATCGTAAGGGTGTGCGGTATAGCCTAAATAGTCTACCATCTGCCGGGTGAGATGAAGCAGGTGTGCAAGAGCCGGGCTAAAGGTTTTCCAATCGCTCTCCTGCCGCGCCTTGACCCAAATCTCATGGGATTCGGTGGCGGCGTGTGCCATCTCTGCAACCAATTTTGAGGGAATCTTGGTGGATTGGTCGAAATTGCGCCGGACAACCCGCAGAGTCAGGGCTTCATCACTCTTGGCAGGGAGAGAGGATGTTTCGGCTTCTGCCTCTTCCAAAAGTCGCTTCGTATCGTCCGCGACAAACATCTCATGGGTTAGTTTGCCCAGAGTGGCTAACTGCTTGGCACGTAAGGCTGTCCCTTTTGCGGGCATATTGCACTGTTGGTCCCAACCGAGCAGACCCGCAGCCGTGCTAAGGTAGCCAATTTCCGCTAAGCGGGCAAGTAACGCCTGATAGTTTTCCAAAGTTCTGTTTCCTGACTTGTTCGGTAGTTTTGTGCTATTCTATCGCACCGACAAAAGGAACCGAACGAACATCATCGTCGGGGTCGTAACCTAGAATAGCCCGCGCCGATTTGAGGCTTGCCCATTGGGGGTCGGTGTGGGAGGTGGCAAAGGCAACCCCATAGCCGATATGGGAAGCATCTATGGCAAGACGGAAGAACTTGGCACAATCCCCCGAACTAAGCCAGAGGCGGCGAAAGTCTTTATTGGTTTGCAAGAAGCGCAGGGTATGTTCTGGTGAGGCGTTGTGCCAACCGATTCGCACTCCGAGGAACTCAATTCCATAGGTTTCATGGTACCAACGCCCTAAAATCTCGCCGAAGGACTTTGTGGCTCCATAGATAGAGAATGGGTTCGGAGCATCTTCGATTTCAACGACTTTATCTGCGGGATAGCGCAAGACGGTCTGCACCGTACTGGCAAAGAGAATCCGTGAGACTCCTGCAAGCCGCGCCGCCTCAAAGGTGTTGTAGACACCAATCAGGTTGTTAGGAACCAGATTTTCGATAAAGGGTGCTTCTACCGGAGTTGCCGCAAGGTGAATTAGGGTATCTACTCCCGTCATCGCCTCTTGTAGCACCGCTAAGTCGCTGAGGTCGGTAACAACGGCTTCGGGGACATCGGGGGTTGGGATTCTGTCCAGACTGCGTATGATGTAGCGGTCACTCAGCCGTTTTCGCAGGACAGTTCCTATCCCTCCCGCCGAGCCGGTAATGAGAATTGTTTTTTGCATAATTATTTGGTCATCAGGTCAATGGTTCATTGAGGAAATTGCATATCACCCTTTAACACACGGGTAGGGGCGACCCGGCAACCGATACCCGCCGCCGCGTCCCGTTATACTCTTTAACACAGGGGGAGGGGCGACCACGAGGGGTCGCCCCTACAGGGAATGGTTGTGACCCAATATCCCCCTGCTCAAATGACTTTTTAGGGTTGGATGATGTAGACGATGCCTTCCCCGCGTTTCTGCCATGTGTAAAACAGTTCACGACGGGTGTAGATTCGCCGGACGGAGTCGCTTTTTCCTGCGGGGTCGTTTACCACGATATCTCCGTCCTCTGTAAAACCAATCACTAAAATCAGATGCCCATTCGAGCGGGAGATGGGGGCGTTACTGAGGTCACCGCGCTCCCAACGATGCGAGAGTACCACGGGACGCTTTTCGGAAATCTCACGCTCAATCTCATCAAAGCCACGCAGTTTCACCACGACTGACCAACCACCCAAAATCCGTGCCGCCACCGCCGCATTCACCGACCAGTTGCCATAGATTTTGGTTGCTTCATCGCGGCACGCCCACGCCACATCTACCGTGCGAAGTTTCTTACCGTGGTATTCCAACGCCATCGCTACGGAAGTCGGGCTACACACCTCGCCCCCGATATCCGGGTTTTCGACATCGCGTTGCGCCCTCTGTGGGACATCCAAAATAGTCCCCCATGCCTTCGGAACCGTGGGACTCTCGGTGTAGCGGCTGTCACTACGCTGGTAGTGCGTTACTGCCAGTGCTGTTAGTTTTCCCTTGCCTGTGGCACGCACCTGAAATGCCGAGGCTTTTGTCTCTCCCCGCACCAATAGCGTATCAATTTCCAGTTCCACGGGGAGGCGGTTTCCGGGAAGGTCGGCTTCGGTTCCCTGTGCGCTACGCGATTTGTTCCCCTCGATTACTCCCATCAGGGCATACGGAGTCCATTCCGAACCGATACGCAGACGCAGTTCTAAGCGATAGTTTCCCGTCCCGTTCCATGAAAGCACCGCCCGGTCAAACGGAGCCACCTCCACCACAGAAGAGACCTGTGTCGGCGTGGTGGGAGAGGGACGTAGTTCGGTCAGCAAGGGCGAGGGAAAGCGTCGCCCCTGTGTCACTAGTTCGATTTGATTTTCCACGTTCATGGCTTCTGATGAGGACGGTTATACAGCGATACCGCGTTTGGTTTCATATGCCGTGATAGCATCCGCATATTGCAGGGTCAGACCGATATTATCCAAGCCTTTGAGGAGGCACTCCCGACGGAATGGGTCAATCTCAAACGATTCGTCAAACCCATCCGGGGCAGTAACACGACACGCTTCCAAATCCACGGTCACGCTAGACCCCGGAGCCGCCTGTAACCGTTGCATCAGAGCGTAGACCACCGGTTCGGGCAGAACCACTGGCAGAATCCCGTTCTGAAAGCAGTTATTGTAGAAAATATCGGCATAGGACGGAGCAATAATGGCACGAAAACCATAGTCCAGCAATGCCCACGGGGCGTGTTCTCGCGACGAGCCACAACCGAAGTTTTTTCCCACCACTAGAATCTGCGCTCCGGTCAGTGCAGGAGCATTTAGTTCAAATTCGGGGTTCGGGGTCTTCCCATCTTCATGGTATCGCCAGTCGAAAAAGAGAAACTGCCCAAATCCGGTTCGCTCAATCCGCTTGAGAAACTGTTTGGGAATAATCTGGTCCGTATCCACATTGACTCTATCCATCGGGGCGGCGATGGCGGTCAGGCTAACAAAAGGTTCCATGCTTTAGATTATAGAGGAGAGCCGCGCCCCTGTCCAACGGATAATTCCAATCGCACTGATAGGCAGAGGCTATCAGATGGCACGAAAAAAGCGAATCGGATTGGCTATTTGCTGTGTAGCAGTTCGTATTGGACATACGGGCGAGTCTGCTCTTTGACTAAGCGGAGTTCGGAACCTGCCGGAGTCATGCCCAATTTTTCCATGACGCGAATAGAAGCCGTGTTGTCACGGTCTGCCCAAGCCACAATACGGTTTAACTTTAGGCATTGAAAACCCCATTGTACCGTGAGGGCTGCTGCTTCGGTCATAATCCCTTGTCCCCAATAGGGCTTTGCCAGAAGGTAGCCTAGTTCCGCCAATCCGCGCTTGGTGGTTAGGTCCATCAAGTCGGTGGAGCCAATCACCGCACCCGTTTCGCGATGTACAATCGCAAACCCCACCGACTCTCCCCGCTTGCGTCGCCCCACTTGCTCTTCCAGAAACGGGACAACGGTTTTGACACTGGGAGCCGGTTCCCACGGCAGATACCGAGTCACCTCGGCATCACTCACAAAGGTAAACATGGCTTCGGCATCCGCGACGAAAAGGGGGCGCAGGAAAATCTGCACTCCCTCCAGTACCACGTCCTCATAGTTTGCGGGTTTTCGTAGTCGCCAGAACATCCATTCCCTATCCCATTAGAGGGATTTCGGCTTCCGTTAAACCAATTCGTTGCCCCAATGCCACCACCTGACGGTGCAAGGCTTTTAGTCCCGAAACGGTTACTTCGGCATCCTCCAATAGGGCTTCTAAGAGAAAGTATTGAGCAAAGCGTTTCAGTTCGCCTGCTCGCTCCGAGGAGATTCCCAACTGCTCTGCCAATAGCGTGAGGCGTTCCGTTTCGCTCTCGGTCAACTCCTCATTGGTTAAGGCTAATCCCCATGACAACATAAGAATCGTTTCCCCAACCGGAGTTTCATAGATGTGATGTAGGTCGTTGATAGAGAGACGCGCTCGTTTGAGAAGAGTTTCCACAGGCTCATGGTCATGCCCTAAAAATTCGTCCAGAAAACCCTGCTCCTCGGCATCTATTCGCCCATCAGTGCTTGCTACTTCCGCCAATGCCCGCACCAATAGTACCCGGTCTTCGGGGTCAACAATAGGGGCAGAGCGCATCTGCGCCACAAAATCCGCCGACAGGGGTTTGGCTATTTTGGGGGAAGCAGGTGGGATTGCCTCACTTCCTTGCGGTAGTGATTCCCACTGCCCCACCTGTTCATTCCACTGAAAGAGATGGCGCACCTGTCGGAAGGCTTGTAGCACCGCTTTCTGCAACTCCAACGGCGCGTGTTCGGGGTCAGTTTCGATAGTGATTGGGGAATCTGTCCCCTTTTCCCTGCCGAACATCTGCGCTAATGCGCCAAAGACCGCACTGCGTCCCTTATCAAAAAAACCGTTTTCGGTCACACTTTCCGGTTCCCCTTTGCGGGGAAGCACCTGCAAATCGGCAACTAACCATGGGGGAATCTCACTACGACTCTCCACCAAAAATCCCGTGACGGGACAACGAAATGTACAGTAAACCGTATTGGCGCGAACTTGCTCCGAAGCGATGAGCGGACGTATGGATTCATAATTCAGGGCAGACATCTCTATTCTCCGACCTCAATAAGAGGCTCTCCCTGCATCGTAAGGGCAGGGAAGCCAGTCGTATTTACAGTAGTATATGATACAAAATCACCCACATTCCGCTACTGTTAAATTCGTTACTGTAGCACCCTCCAGACGGGGGAATCTCCCTCCAGACGCACGGTGTAGCCTTCCTTCCCGTCCTGCACCGTCATTGTACCGTCTTTGATAGTTAGATAGGGACTCTTATAGACTCCTCCTCCCGCCCAATTTGCCCAGTCAATCGGTGTGCCGTTTATCTCCCCGGTTGCGCGAAGCCCTGTCGGTTGGTAGGTCATTTTGAGCGTGACTCCCGAAAGGGATGTCACCGAAAACTCGCCTGCCTGAAACTGACGGCGGAACTTCTGAGTGTACTGCTCACTAAAGCGGGATAAAGCCCCTATATCTCGTCGCCCCTTCCACTCGTGTGCCTCCAGAGCATACCCACTATAGCCGCCTGCCCCTGCCGGGATGACCAGTATCTTGTATTTTTCCAGAATTGCCATCTCTTTGGGAAGGTTTTTTGTGGGGGGGTCTATCCAATAGGGTTTTCCCCCGATGGGAGTTACGGCAAGAAAGACACTCTCCTGAAACCCGGTGCTTCCTCCGTCTATGTAGTAGCACCCTCCTGCCTCCAACACTCCATTTTTCCCCTGATTCGACTTTTCGACCCGCCGGGGAACAAAAAGCCAAGACGCATTGGACTTCGGGGCGTTTGCCCACCACTCGGTCAGGTCTTTTATCTCCATGGAGGCAGGGGGAGGCAGGTCTATCAGGTTTTCTTTCGTGTTGTCCTGCCGAGATTTCTGCTCTCGGTTTGGTTCCGCCACCATCTGTGTCGGCGCAGTGACCAGAAGCAATGTGCCTTGTTTTTGAACCACTTGGGTATAGGGGCTATGTCCTTCCGGGTGACGAAATCGGGGTTGCCCTCCCCCAAAAACCAACGACCCACCTTCATCTTTACACACCAGCGACCACACTGTTTGTTGGGTAGGGTTATCTACCTGAGTCATCGCCACACTGCCGAGGGCAAAGTTCTCGGAGCAGTAGAAAGTCTCTTGAAAAGCGTTCTTATCCTTAGAATGGTACGTCGGGCGAGCGATTTCTGCCTCAAAGGGGAGGGGGACTTTCTTCTGTATTAGGTTGCACAGCACCCGGTTGGGGCGGTATATCGTGGTCATCTGATGCACCGAAGTGACCAGATTTGGGGCAGGCGGAATCGTGGTCTGTGGAACCCATGCCCACACATGGGAGTCCATTCCGTCTCCCTGAAAAAGGTCTCCATCCCCTGCCCATCCCCGCTTGATTGCCCCGGCATGAAGCCCATTGAGCATCTTCAAGCCGTAGCCTGCCATGTAGTAATCGAGCATCGCTTTGGCGAGTTGTTTGGTTTTGGGGTCTGGGGAAAAATCGTAGAGATTGAGATAGCCAACCATCGCATGAGGGTAGTAGGTGGAGGAATCGTACTCCCCATTCCCCACGGTCAAGATAGTCTGCAAGAACCCGGTCAGCATCGGGGAGATAAGACGAATCGCATCCCCGGCAGGATACCCAGAGATACGAGCATCGTCCCCAAACCACTGTGCATAGAGCAAACCGGAGGTGCGCCACATCGTTTTGTGATTTTCGGTTCCTCCTGCCTCCACTGGACCCCCAAGCAGTTCACCGGGAACCCCGATGAAGTCATGCGGTTTGGGCAAGGGAAGATTCTCCCGCGCCCCATCGGACGGGCGACGGCTTTCGCTGTAGGTAGCAATTGCCGCACGAAAATCGCGCTCCCACTCCGCAGACATCTTTTTTCCCATTAACGGGTAAAAGCGACACCAGTTTACTGCCGCAAAATGGTACTGTTGGCGCAGAGAGCCGGGAATCGTCAAGAACGCCTTTAGTGCAGTGTCTTCCTGTCCCATCAAAAACCGTGCAATCGCCGGAGGCAAGTCACGCTTGAGGGGGTCTCCGCCAAAGGCTTCAATCTGCCCATCTGCGCCCCGCTTCTTGGGTCCAAAGTAGCCTGTTTCCCCTTGAATATACTTGCGTCCGGTATAGGGGGAGATAATCTCTTCCCCCTGCACCGCAAATATCTTAACGGGTAGTCCCGTATCAGGGCAGGTAGAGTTTGCCAAACACTTCACCCCAACCGGTTCTTTCGCCAAGCGCACTATCATCGGCGTAATTCGCTGTTGGAACCCCTCTTCATCAGGGTAGGTTGCGTTCTCCCACGGAGAAAGAGGTTGCGCCCCTGCCCCCATTGCCATTACAGGAATACACAGAGCCGCTACCATAGTGTTTAACAATATCTTCATGTGGCAAAAACCTACAACCCTTTACTTGTCAGGTAGTCGAACGAGGAGCGCAGGCAGTCGAATGGGTCTCGGCGGCAGACATCCTGCTCTACGGCGTACCATTCGGTTCCGGCTTCGCGACACGCTGTGAGAATCCTCTCCCACGGCATATTCCCCTCCCCGATTGCCGCCATCACCGGTCCCTCTTTGACCACCTCACGGTCTTTGAGGTGAATTACGGGGGCACGCCCCGCACAACGTCGCATCAGGTCTGCCGGGTCTACCCCTGCATGCCATGCCCAGTACAGGTCGTTCTCCAAGTAGTAATCTGCGCCCCCTTCCTCAATTACAATATCCCAAAGTGTTCGAGGGGAATCGGGGGAGATACGCTGAAACTCATGGGCATGGTTGTGATGCCCGAACCGAATCCCGGCAGATTTCAGTTTTGCGATAACAGGTTGCGCCTCGGCAACAAAACGATGGTAATCGTCGGCACTATCGCGGTCATACCCCGCCGGGATTCCCCCGATTGCCACAAAGTCACACGCCAGTGTCTGGTGAAATTCGATTTCCTCATCGGTCTTTTCGGCTAACTGGCTCCATGAACGATGGGTTGCAATACACCGAAGCCCGTTATCGTCCAACATCTTCTTGGCAAGTGTCACATCCACCTCTGGGGATTCGCTGTCAATAGCGTTCATCGCCCCCACCGCGGAGAGTTGCACCGCCACATATCCTATCTGAGCAATCTTCCTGAAGGATTCTGCAAGGTCATTGGCGGTCTTGGTAAAATCTCGCACGGTATACATCTGTACGGCTAATTGAGACATCGTTCTTTCCTTCGTTTTAACAGGTCGTTTTTTACTGGTAGGTTCGTGCTAACGAAAGCACTCCCCTTCCCAAAAAATCTGCCAACCGTTTCGCATCTTGCCAGTTCTACGGAACGCTCCACCTATAAGGGGCGCGAACGCCCCCTTGCGTGGCTCTTGGGAATTGCGGTGCGGCGATGGCGAGATGCCGGAGGATTGTGTATGCTGATTCCCATTGGGGCAATGCTTGGATTAGCGATAGCCGGGTGGCGTAAGCGAGTTCCGGTAAACGTGGCGGTGGTACGTGATTTCCGTAAAATTGCAGTTCCAATGGCAGGTTGGTTGCTTCTGGGCTATGCTTTAGTCGTCACGATTGCCGCTCTCTACGACAATCAAATCCGTACAGACCTCAAAGAGATGGTACAGAACGAAGCCCAGTTCCACGCAAAAATCGCCAATAGCAAAAATCGTCCCCCCAGATTCCTCTGGCTCCCCCTTCGTCGCAGTGAGAGTAAGGGATTTCGGTCTTCTCTATTGGTCAAATCTTTCTTTGTGCGGTGCTATAATGGTTCCATGCCCTGCCTGTTATCAGAACAAGGCACAAGGGCTATAGGACAAGCAAGAGAAAGAATAATGTCTATGAAATATCCCGAAAGTCGGGTGGAGGATACTGTCGAGGTTCTGCATGGTGTTCCTGTGGCAGACCCATATCGCTGGCTGGAAGACGCGAACAGCGACGAGACAAAGGCATGGATAGAAGCCCAAAATACGGTAACAAATGCCTATTTGGAGACGATTCCCGAACGCGAAGCGATTCAGAAACGTCTGACCGTCCTCTGGGACTACGCGAAATACTCACTCCCCTATCGGGAAGGCAATCGCTACTTCTTTGCCAAAAACGATGGTCTGCAAAATCAGGCGGTTCTCTATGTGGCGGAGCATTTGGAGGCGGAACCGCGTATCCTCCTTGACCCAAACACCCTCTCCCCTGACGGAACGGTTGCACTTTCGGGAACGGCGGTAAGTGAAGATGGCAGGTATTTAGCCTACGGTCTGAGTGAAGCCGGGTCGGACTGGATGGTTTGGAAGGTACGTGACATCGAAACGGGGGAAGACCTGAGCGACTATCTACAGTGGGTGAAGTTTAGTGGTGCATCGTGGACAAAGGATAGCAAGGGCTTCTTTTATAGCCGCTATGCGGAACCACAACCAGGGCAAGCCTACCAAGAGACAAACTACTTCCGCAAACTCTACTACCATCAGGTCGGGGAAAGCCAATCACAAGACATCCTGATTTACGAACGCCCCGATGAGAAGGAGTGGGGAATCAACGGGTATGTCTCTGAAGATGGAAACTATCTGGTTCTCTATATCTCTGTGGGAACCGAGCGCAAGAATCGGATTTTCTTGAAAGACCTAACCCAACCGGATAGCCCAGTGGTGGAGTGGTTGAACCAAGCCGATGCCCTCTACAACGTGGTGGATAACGACGGTAGCCGGTTTTATGTCCTTACGGACAAAGATGCGCCCAAGCGTCGGTTGGTAGCGATAGAGTTCGATAAACCGAACGCCCAAGACTGGACAACTCTGCTTCCCGAATCCGACGATACCCTCTTGGGAGTGGATTTATACCAGAGCCAGATTATTGCAACCTATCTTAAGGATGCCCATTCCCAAGTGCGGGTTTACGATTTGGACGGCAACTTTATACGAAGTGTCGAACTGCCGGGAATCGGGTCGGTGAGCGGGTTGGGAGGGAAGCGGAACGACCCAGAGCGGTTCTACTCGTTCTCCAGTTACACCACCCCACCGACCATCTACCGCTACAACATGGAGACGGGGGAATCTATCGTTTATCGCCAAGCGGAAGTGGCATTTAATCCTGATGACTACGAAACCACACAAGTTTTCTACATCAGCAAGGATGGAACCCGTGTCCCGATGTTCCTCACCCACAAAAAGGGATTGGTTCGGGATGGAGCAAATCCCACTTTTTTGTATGGGTATGGTGGCTTTAATATCCCGCTCACACCGGGATTTTCTGTGGCGGCACTGGTCTGGATGGAGATGGGGGGAATCTATGCCGTAGCGAATCTGCGCGGGGGGAATGAGTACGGCGAAGAGTGGCATCAGGCAGGGATGAAGTTAAAAAAGCAGAATGTCTTCGACGACTTTATCGCGGCAGGAGAGTATCTGATTGCCGAAGGCTACACCTCTCCGGCAAAACTCTCTATTCATGGTGGATCGAATGGGGGTTTGTTGGTAGGAGCCTGTATGGTACAACGTCCCGACCTTTTTGGCGCGTGTGTTCCGGCGGTAGGGGTACTGGATATGCTACGCTTCCACAAATTCACGATTGGGTGGGCATGGGTTTCGGACTACGGTTCCCCAGACAACCCGGAGGAGTTTGCCGCTCTTCTCGCCTACTCTCCCTACCACAACCTGAAACCGGGAACCCGCTATCCGGCAACTTTAGTGGTCACCAGCGACCATGATGACCGAGTGGTTCCCGCGCACTCGTTCAAGTTTGCGGCAGCACTGCAAGCCGCACAAGCCCCGGACGCTTCCCCGACGCTTATTCGTATCGAAACTCGTGCGGGACACGGGGCAGGCAAACCCACGACCAAAATTATCGAAGAAGCCGCCGACATCCGCGCCTTTCTGGTACGGGAATTAGGCATGACCCTCCCAGATAGTTTTGGACGATAAACCTTTTTGGTTCTTCCCCTGCTACTCCCAATCGGTGATGCTGGCAGGGGAAGAGTTTGTCACACTCCCAGTAGGTTTTTGACGGTGGTAAAGGGGTCGGGTTTTTCGTCGGCAAAGAGGGCTTCGATGGCAATATGGAAGCCGGGAACTGCAACAAAGTTCAATTCCCCAGAGGTCAGAAAGGCTTCGTCGTAATCGTCCGCACTCTTACGAAGTTGTCGAACCCGCTTCCGGCGCGGGTCAATAAAAACGATTTCGGGAACACCGAGCGAACGATAGTCTGCTTCCAACGGAACGAGGTCCGAGGGACGGTCATTGTCCGAAACAATCTCCACCACTAAGTCAGGAACCCCATAGATAGCATCATTATGGATAATGCTCAAATTCTCTTGCCGCACAAAGACCAAATCGGGAAGCCGCCCGTCATGATCAGAGATTTTCACTGCCGTTCGTGACCCCAGAACCTTTCCCAAGTTTTGATGCAGAACAAATGTACTTAGCGTATTTGCCAGCCACATAAAAATCCATTCGTGGGGGTATTGTGCGGACATTTTGGGAAGCATTACTCCTCTCACGAGTTCGCTATCCAGAGTTTGCGAGAGTTCCAACCACTCCGGGAAGCGGATGGGAGCATCTGCCGCGTAGATTTTGCGGTCAAATTTTTCAAAGTGGGGACGTACTAGAAGTTCACTCACAGCCAACACCTCATTGAGAAGCGGTTTGTTACATCTAATATTGTACCATGCAGTTCCATCTCTCTGTCGTTGCAAGTCAGGCGAAACGCCTCCGAGATTTCATGCGCCCCAAGATAAATACGGATATTTTGTAGTAGTCGCAATTTTTTTTCGGCGATTACACCAAAACGATTGACAAAAAAATAGTTTTGGGGAATACTCTCCACTAAGCAGGTAACAGGGACTGTACTAATCGCAACAATTGCTTTAAGCATGCGAAGTTTTAATGTTTATTAAGCGATTTTTGCGAGAAATCTGTTACCAACTACCTGTTGGGTTCTCCATGACAATACTTTCTCTAGTAAGGAGGCGGTTTATGTATCAGCGTCAACGCCAAACGGCGTTTACCCTCATCGAATTGCTTGTCGTTATCGCAATCATCGCGATTTTAGCCGCGATTCTGTTCCCGGTCTTTGCACAGGCACGCGAAAAAGCACGGCAAACCTCGTGTCTGTCTAACATCAAGCAGATGGGCATCGGCATCCTGATGTACACGCAGGACTACGACGAACTCTTCCCACAAGCGTTCACCAATGCCAACGGACAGTGGCTCACGAACTTCTGGCACATGGTTCCCCCAGAATGGTCAAGCGATGTGGGACATCCGGCGGTTATCAACTCGCCATTCTTCTGGGCAAACTCGATTCAGCCCTACATCAAAAACTACGGCATCTATGTTTGCCCGTCTGGCACCCCCTTCCGCCCTGCTCCTGCTCGCTTCACCTACAACACCCCGCGAGTACCGCCGATTCCGGTCTCCTATACCTTCAACGGTCTGCTGAACACCTTCTCGCAAGCGGGGGTTGTTGCCCCAGCATCGGTTCCTCTGGTGTGGGAAGGTCGCGGCAAGGTACAAGCCCTCGGTGGCGCACTGCCCAACCCCATCCTCACCTGTACGGATGGCAATGCACCGTGTGTGTACCGTCCTTGTACACAAAATCCTTGTACTTCCAGTAGCCAGTGTCCCGCAGGCAATGGAGGTCGTGGAGGAGCGTTTGGGGTAGATGGCACAGTCTGGGTGCATAACAACGGGATGAACTTCCTGTTTGCCGATGGACACTCGAAGTGGCGACGCTTAGGTTCGCAACTGTCTCCGGCGAACACAGACCCGTTTGTTGACCCGTACACCGGCTATAACGCATCAGGGGTTCCCGGTTTTGTCTGGACAAACTGGTGTCACCCGTTCCTGTTCCGTCCTGACTTAGAGCGATAGTCGGTATAGTAGGTCAGTATAAGGCGAACACACGATTCACTCCGAAGGGAAATGAAGGAATGGTACAAAAGATTGGGTTGTTGATTGCGGTTTTGGGAAGCCTTGTTGCACTTGCCGGGTGCAGTACCCCGGAAGAACCCGCCGCTTCCACCGAGACGAAGCCTGCGGCTGAGGGTGTTGCTCCTGCGGCAACTTCGGCAGACGGCGGGGCGGCAGCGGCTCCCGCAGGGGGAGCCGGAGGAACTGGCGTACAACCGCAGTAAGACAATCCTTACTAAAACTCTCTCTACTCTGCGAAAAGCCTCTGATTGGAATATATCAGGGGCTTTTTCCTAGTTTAAGAGACCGGATTCCTACACGGTTGTTTGAGAACGCTACACGAAGTTTACTTGAGAGGAAACAAGGATATTTCGTTCATTCCCCGAACCTAAACCCATGAAGAAAATTGCATTTGTCGGAGCCGCGCATATACATACGCCCGGCTTCGTTCACACCACTGCCAAACGTGGCGACATACAGTGTAAGTATGTTTGGGACCATGACATGGCACGTGCCGAAAAGTGTGCCGCAGGGCTACCCGGTGCGGAGGCAACTCCCGCTCTGGATGCGATATTAGCCGACGATGAGGTGGAGGCTATCATCGTTTGCACCGAAACCAATCGGCATGAGCAAGTTGTTATTCCCGCCGCAAAAGCCAAAAAGCATCTCTTTGTCGAGAAGCCATTAGGATTTGGGGGGGCGGATGCCTACCGTATGGCACACGCGATTGAAGAGAACGGTGTCCTCTTCCAAACAGGCTACTTCACCCGTGGAACCCCCATCATTCGGTATCTTAAAGCACAGGTGGCGGCAGGAGCCTTTGGTAAAATTACCCGTGTTCGGGGGAGTAACTGCCACAGTGGGGCGTTAGGGCGATGGTTTGATACAGATTGGCGTTGGATGGCAGACCCCACTATCGCAGGGTGTGGGGCGTATGGCGACCTCGGCACACATATGTTGGATATTTTGCTCTGGTTCTTCGGCGATGTGGAGAAGGTGACCGCCCAACTAGACCCCGGAACCAATGCCTATGAGGGCTGTGATGAAACAGGGGAGGGTATTCTGCGCTTTACCAACGGGATAATTGGAACTCTTGCCGCCGCATGGGACGATGTTGCCGACCCGGTTTCCTTCCTTATCTCAGGAACGGAAGGACACGCCGCGATTATCCACGGCAAACTACATTTTCAGAGCCAGCATCTCCCCGGTATGGACGGGAGCGCACCCGTGCGAAATGCCGAACTT
>Ga0224722_1000407_pt1 | contig 25085 bp, 26 predicted proteins | sample Balambano_FR1_Me_FD_161646 | JGI IMG/M metagenome (GOLD analysis project Ga0224722, IMG submission 161646) | Freshwater sediment microbial communities from Lake Towuti, South Sulawesi, Indonesia - Balambano_FR1_MetaG | ecosystem: Environmental > Aquatic > Freshwater > Lake > Sediment | place... | reverse complement strand
GTTCCGGTGATCAGCGCGGTCGGCAGCGTGGTCGGCAAGCGTGGTGTCGGTCTCGTGCCCGACCGCGCTGATCACCGGAACCGTGCATTCGGCGATGGCGCGCACCACCACCTCCTCGTTGAAGGCCCACAGATCCTCGATCGACCCGCCGCCGCGCGCGACGATCACGACATCGGGGCGCGGAACCGGACCGCCGGGTGCGAGCGCCGCGAAGCCGCGCACCGCACTCGCCACCTGTTCCGCCGCGCCCTGCCCCTGCACCAGCACCGGCCACACCAACACGTGCGAAGGGAAGCGATCGGCGAGGCGGTGGAGAATGTCGCGGATCACCGCCCCAGTGGGCGAGGTCACCACTCCGATCACCTGCGGCAGATAGGGCAACCGCCGCTTGCGCTCGGCGGCGAACAGGCCTTCTGCGGCAAGCCGCGCGCGCGTCTTTTCGAGCATCGCCAGCAGCGCGCCCTCGCCCGCCAGTTCGAGGCTGTCGATCACGATCTGGTATTTCGAGCGGCCCGGATAGGTGGTGAGCTTGCCGGTCGCGATCACCTCGAGCCCGTCCTCGGGCACGAAGCCGAGGCGCTGGGCGGTGCCTTTCCACATCACCCCGTCGATCACCGCGCCTTCGTCCTTGAGCGCGCAGTAAAAGTGCCCCGAGGCGGCGCGCTTCACTCCCGACAGCTCGCCCCGCAGCCGCACAAAGCCGAAGCGGTCCTCGACCGTGCGCTTGAGCAGCGCGGATATCTCGCTGATGGTAAGCGGCTGGGCGTTGTCGCCCGCGCCCGCGCGCGCTACCAGCCCGGCATTGTCATCGCTGATCGGCGGAGGGGCCATGAATATCCTGCTCGTGGGCTCGGGAGGCCGCGAACATGCGCTGGCGTGGAAGCTGGCGCAATCCCCGAGCCTCACAAAGCTTTACGCCGCCCCCGGAAATCCCGGCATCGTCGAGGAAGCGGAATGCGCGGCGCTCGATGTGAGCGATCACGCCGCGGTGATGGCCTTCTGTGCCGCGAAGGACATCGGCCTCGTCGTGATCGGCCCCGAAGCGCCGCTGGTGGGCGGCCTTACTGATAGCCTGCGCGCGGCGGACGTGCCGGTTTTCGGCCCCTCGAAGGCCGCCGCGCAGTTGGAGGGCTCCAAAGGCTTCACCAAGGACCTGTGCGCGCGCGCAGGCATCCCCACGGCGGGCTATGTGCGCACATCCTCGCCCGAAGAGGCGCGCTCCGCACTTGCCCGCTTTGCCGCGCCCTATGTGCTCAAGGCCGATGGCTTGGCGGCGGGCAAGGGCGTGGTGATCGCGGCGAGCCTTGAGGATGCCGAGGAAACGCTTGCCGATATGTTCGGCGGCGGCTTCGGCGCGGCGGGCGCGCAGGTGGTGATCGAGGAGTTCATGCAAGGCGAGGAGGCGAGCTTCTTCGCGCTCACCGACGGCACCCACATCGCCCCCTTCGGCTCGGCGCAGGATCACAAGCGGGTGGGCGACGGCGACGTCGGCCCCAACACCGGCGGGATGGGCGCCTATTCCCCCGCACCGGTGCTGACGCCGGAGTTGCAGGCGCGGGTGATGGCCGAAATCATCGCGCCCACGGTGCGCACGATGCGTGAGGAGGGCAATCCCTATCAGGGCGTGCTGTTCGCCGGGCTAATGCTGACCGCGGACGGCCCCAAGCTGATCGAATACAATGCCCGTTTCGGTGATCCCGAATGCCAGGTGCTGATGATGCGCCTCAAGAGCGATCTGGTGCCGGTACTCCTCGCCTGCGCGCAAGGCACGTTGGAAGGAGTGGAGATCGCCCTCGTCGAGGCAACCGCGCTGACAGTGGTGATGGCCGCCAAGGGCTACCCCGGCACCCCCGAGAAAGGCGGCACGATTGCGCTGAACGATGCCGAGGCCGACGGCGCCAAGGTCTTTCACGCCGGCACCGCGCTCAGGGACGGCGCGCTGGTCGCAAACGGCGGGCGGGTGCTTGCTGTCACCGCGACCGGCGCGAGCGTGACCGAGTCGCAGGCCAAAGCCTATTCGGCAGTCGACAGGATCGCCTTCCCCACCGGCTTCTGCCGCCGCGACATCGGTTGGCGCGAGGTCGAGCGCGAGACGGAGCGCGCGCAATCGCGCGCGAATTGATCCCGATCAAGGACGCCGCCCCGGCGCGGACGGATAAGGCCACCATGCCCCGCCGCCCCATCCTGCTCATCGCCTTCGCCACCCTCGCCGCCTGTGCCACCGCGCCCGGCACCGGCAACCCGCCGCCGATGGTGGGCAAACCGACCTCGCCCTCGCCCGACACGCGCGCGCCGGCCTTTGTCGAGGCGGCGTGCGGGGGGTGTCATGCGGTCGAGCCGCCGTTCCTGTCGCCCAATCCCGCCGCGCCCAGCTTCCTCGCGATCGCCAACCGGCGGGGCCTGTCGGAAAGGTCGCTCGCCGACTGGCTGGCGGACGCGCACAATTACCCCGAGGACATGGACTTCACCCTGACCCGCGCCCAGATCGACCAGATCGCGGCCTATATGGTGAGACTGCGCAATGCCGGTTACGTGCCGGGCGGGTGAGCCGCGAGGGTCAAAGCCGCTCATCCATCAGCTTGAGCATATCCGTCTCGGGCCGCGGGCCATAATGCGCGATCACTTCGGCAGCGCAGATCGCCCCGCGCCTGAGACACCGTTCGAGCGGCTCGCCCTTGACATAGCCCGACAGGAACCCGGCGGCGAACTGGTCGCCCGCGCCGGTGGTGTCGACCACCCGTTCGACCGGCTCGGCGCGGACGTGGGCGCGCTCGCTATGGGCAATGGCAACCGCCCCTTTCTCCGAACGGGTTGCGACCAGTACCGGCACCTGGCCCGCCACCGCCGCGATCCCGGCCTCGAAATCCGCCTCGCCGGTGAGTGTCGCAAGCTCGCTTTCGTTGACGAACAGAATGTCGATCAGCCCCTCGGCAATCAACGCGAGGAAGTCCGCGCGGTGCAGCGCAATGATGAAGCTTTCGCTGGCGGTGAAGGCGATCTGGCGCCCAGCCGCGCGCGCCGCGCCGATCGCCCGGCGCATCGCCGCGCGCGGTTCAGGCGGATCCCACATGTAGCCTTCGAGGTAGAGGATCCCCGCGCTCGCGATCAGGGCCTCGTCGATCGCCTCGGCGTGCAGGAACTGGCTCGCGCCGAGCAGCGTGTTCATCGTCCGCTCGCCATCGGGCGACACCAGGATCAGGCATTGCCCGGTCGGCACGTCGCCGCTCCTCGCGGGCGTATCGAAGGCAATCCCCCCGGCGCGGATATCGTGGCGGAAGACCTCGCCGAACTGGTCCTGCGCGACCTGCCCGACAAAGGCGCAGCGCGCGCCGAGCGCGGCCATCCCCGCCAGCGTGTTGGCCGCCGATCCGCCCGAACGTTCGGTCGCCGGGCCCATCGCGGCATAGATTACCCGCGCCTTGTCCGCATCGACCAGCGTCATCCCGCCGCGATTGAGGCCGAGCGCGGCGATCGTGCGATTATCGCACGGCGACAGCACGTCGACGATCGCATTGCCGATCGCGATGACGTCGAAACGGGGCGGGGCGGTGGTGGGCACGGGCGGGTTCCTTGGCTGAAGCGTGGCCGCCGCCTAGCCGCCTTCGCTGGCTGCGCCAAGCATCTGTGTGCGCGGCCTGCGCCTTGCGTTGACTTCGCCCGCGCCGCCCCGCATCGCACGCCGATGGATAGCCGCGCGCCCCGCCTGTTGCTGCTTGTTGCCGGAGCCGGAATGCTGGGCGCCTGCGCCGCCGCATCCGCCCCGCCGCCGTCCGCCCCCGCCCCGCCGCGAAGCAGCGTGATCCGCGTGCCCGAGGCGATGCCGCCCGAAGGCCTTGAAGGGGTGATCGGGTCGGCCGCGGGCCCGCTCACCGGCCGGTTCGGCACCCCGCGCATCGACCTTGCCGAAGGCGATGCGCGCAAGCTCCAATTCGCCGGGCCGTCCTGTGTGCTCGACATCTATCTCTATCCCATGAGCCCGGGCAGCGAGGCGGTCGCATCGCATGTCGAGACGCGGCTGCGGCGCGGCGGGGCCGAGATCGCGCGCGCCGCCTGCATCCGCGAGGTCGAGCAGCAGCACGCGGCGCGGTAACCCGGTTTTAAGCCCGTTCGTGGCATGGCTGACAGAACAGCGAAGGATCACTTTCAGCCATGACCACGCATTTCATCGAACTCGCCCAGCGCGCTGCGGCCGACGGCCAGGTGACCGCCGACGAGCTGCTGGCGCTGCGCCGTCAGGGCTGGGGCGACGGGATCATCGCCCGCGACGAGGCCGAGGCGCTGTTCGCGCTCAACAATGCGCTCACGCTGCGCAGCCCCGAATGGTGCGATTTCTTCGTCGAGGCGATCGGCGAATTCGTCCTGAACGGCACCGCGCCGCGGCTGCAATGTTCGGACGACGAGGCCGCATGGCTGATAGCGCAGATCGATCACGACGGCGTGGTTGAAAGCATGGTCGAGCTCGAAACCATGGTGCGGATCCTCGAGCGGGCCGAGAACACCCCCGACCGGCTCAAGAACTATGTGCTCGATCAGGTCGAGCGCGAGGTGCTGACCGGCATCGGCCCGACCCGCTGCGGCGGCGCGCTCGCCGCGACCCATATCAGCGCGGCCGAATGCCGGATCGTGCGCCGGGTGATCTTCGCAAGCGGCGGCCACGGCCCGGCGGCGGTCAACCGCTTCGATGCCGAGATGCTCTGGCGGCTCAAGGACGAAACCCTTGCCGACGAGAACGCGCCCGAATGGGACGAGCTGTTCATCGACGGGATCGCCAATTATCTCAAGGGCTTCACGCTCCAGAACGCACAGCTTTCGCATGAACGCCGCCGCGAACTCGAAGCCTTCATCGCCGACAACAGCGCCAGCGTGGGCCGCTTCATGGGCCGCGTCGCAAAGGAAGTGGCGCAGGTCGCCAATCATTTCGGCAAGGTGTTCGGGCGCAAGGCAGAAGCCGGGCCGGATTATGCGGGGATCGCCGCCGCGGGCGAAGCGATCACCGATTATGAGAACGCGTGGCTCGAAAGCATGATCGACGCCGATGGCGAAGTGGACGAGCTCGAAAGCCGACTGATCGCGCGCCTCGCCGCCGAAGACTGAGCCGCGATCACACCATGAAACTTTCCCCGCAGCCACAGGCCCCCTTGGCGTTGGGGTTTTCGAACACGAAACCGGCGGTGAAATCGTCCTCGCGCCAGTCCATCGTGCTGCCGACGAGATAGAGCACGCTCGCCCCGTCGATATAGAACACCCCGCCGGGGGTGACGATCTTTTCGTCGAACCTGGCTTCGGCGGTGACGTAATCGACCGAGTAGGCAAGGCCCGAACAGCCGCGCCGCGGGGTCGAAAGCTTGACCCCGATGGTGTCGGCCGGGGCCTTGGCCATCAGCGCGGCGATACGCGCCTCGGCGCTGGGCGTGAGGAGCACGGCAGCCTTGGGCGCGGGGCGGGTGGTGGCGGCGGGTTCGGTCATCACAGCATCCCCAACTCGAGCCGCGCCTCGTCGCTCATCTTGTGCGGGCCCCACGGCGGATCCCACACGAGATTGACCTCGGCATCGCGGATTCCCGGCACGCTTGCCACGCGCAGTTCAACCTCGCCGGGCATTGATTCGGCGACCGGGCAATGCGGGGTCGTCAGCGTCATGGTGACGGTGGCGTCGGCGCTGTCATCGACCTCGACCCCGTAGATGAGGCCAAGATCGTAGATATTGACAGGGATTTCAGGATCGTAGATTTCGCGCAAGGCCTCGATCACCGCGGTCTGGAGGTCGCTGCCTTCACCCCCCACACCGTCGGCAGCGGGCTTGGCGGCGAGGAAGCCGTCGAGATAGTCGCGGGTGCGCGGTGCCTCGGCAGCGGTATCGAGGGCGTCGGCAACCCGCGCACGCGGCGGCTTGCTGGCGGCCATTTCCGAAGGCTCGGCGGAAGCGTCCATCGCTCTTATCCTTTTCCAAAAATCCGGCGGGTGCGGGCGATCCCGGCGAGCAGCGCGTCGATATCGGCCTCTGTCGAATAGAGACCGAAGCTGGCGCGGGCGGTAGCGGGAACGCCGAGATAGTCCATCAGCGGCTGTGCGCAATGGTGCCCGGCGCGGATCGCAACATGGGCATCATCGAGGATCGTGCCGAGATCGTGCGGGTGAACCCCGTCGAGCGCGAAGCTGACGATCCCGGCGCTGTCGGCGGGGCCGAACAGCGTGACATCGTTCATCGCCCCGAGTTCGCGGCGGAGTTTCGCCACCAGCGCCTGCTCGTGGGCATGGATGCGTTCCGGGCCGATGGCGCTGACGTAATCGGCTGCGGCGGCAAAGGCGATCGCTTCGGTGATCGCGGGGGTGCCGGCCTCGAACCGTTGCGGCCCGCCGGCGTAGGTGGTCTTGGCAAAGGTCACGCGGTCGATCATCGCGCCGCCGCCCTGATAGGGGGGCATTTCGGCGAGGATTTCCGGCTTAGCCCACAGCGCCCCGATCCCGGTGGGACCGTAGAGCTTGTGCGCGGAAAAGACATAGAAATCGCATTCGAGACCGGCAACATTGACGGCCATGTGCGGCGCGCTCTGGCACCCGTCGAGCAGCAGCTTCGCGCCGACCTTGTGGGCGAGGGCTGCGGCGCGCGGGGCATCGAGCACGGCGCCGGTGACGTTGGAGACATGCCCCAGCGCGACCAGCTTGTGCTGTTCCGTCAGGATCGCCTCGGCGGCGTCGAGGTCGATCCGGTGATCATCGGTCAGCGGGCAGACGTCGATCTGTGCGCCCACCGCCTCGGCCACCATCTGCCACGGCACGATGTTCGAATGATGCTCGGCCTGCGAAAGAAGGATGCGATCCCCTGCCTTGAGGTTCGCGCGGCCCCAGGTCTGAGCGACGAGGTTGATCGCCTCGGTCGCGCCGCGGGTGAAGACCAGCTCGTCCTCGGATGCGCCGATGAACCGCGCGACCGTGCGCCGCGCGGCCTCATAAGCCAGCGTCATCTCGGCCGAGCGGGTGTAGACCCCGCGGTGGACGGTGGCGTAATCCTCGCCCAGCGCCCGCGCCATCGCGTCGATCACCGCGCGCGGTTTCTGCGCGGTGGCGGCGGTGTCGAGATAGTGCCACGGCTTGCCGTCCGCCGTGACCAGGCCGGGGAAGTCCCCTCTCGCATCAAGGTGCGCGCCCGCGCAGGCGGCGGCCTCCGGCGGCCAAGCACCCTGCGGCCTCAGGTCCCCACCTGCGCGGGGATTCGCGAGATCGGGGGTGCTCACAGCCGCGCCCCTTCCAGCGCCGCCAGCGCGGCATCGAGCAGCCGCTCGCGTTCGCCCTCGTCCTCCAGCGCGACGAAGGCATCGCCGATGAAGGCCTGCACCAGCAGGCGCTGGGCCGTAGCCGGATCAACCCCGCGCGCCATCATGTAGAAGCGCGCGGCCTCGTCGAGCGCGCCCACTGTGGCGCCGTGGGCGCATTTGACGTCGTCGGCGAAGATTTCGAGCTGCGGGACGGCATTGGCGCTCGCCACGGCTTCGAGCAGCAGGCCCTTGAAGTCCTGCGCCGCGTCGGACTTCTGCCCATGGCGTGCGACCTTGATTTCGCCGAGGAAGTTGCCCGTCGCCCCCGCCCAGTGGACCGCGCGGACAGTCTGGTTGCTGGTTGCCTCGGGCTCGCCATGGACGACCTGCGTGACGAATTCGCGGGTCACGCCCGCCCCGCCGATGGTGACGCCGCCGAATTCGAAATGCGCACCCCGCGCGAGACGCACCTCGACTTCGACGCGGGTGTAATCCCCGCCCGCATTAGTGACGAACAGTTCCGCCCGCGCGCCCTCGCCGATTGTGAGCCGGATGCGGTGCAATTCGGGCGAGTCGGAACCGACCACCATCGCGTGCCGCCGCACCTCGCCGGGCGCGAGCGCGATCTCTTTCCACTGATCGAGCGCCCCCGCGCCGAGCCGCGCCAGCGCGTCCATGTCGGCATAGCGCCATGCCTCGTCGCGGCGGGTGGGGAGGGTCGCTATGCTCACGCCGTCACCGCGTCATAGCCCTCGGCCTCGAGCCTGAGGGCGAGTTCCGGCCCGCCGGTCTCGACGATGCGGCCGCCCGCGAGGATGCTGACCTTGTCGGGCTTCACGACGTCGAGCAGGCGCTGGTAGTGGGTGATGAGGAGCACCGCCTTGTCGGGCCCCCCATTTTCTTTGGCGCGCATGATCGCGTTGATCCCTGCGCCCACGATCCTGAGTGCGTCGATATCGAGGCCGCTGTCAGTCTCGTCCAGCACCGCGAAGGCGGGATCGAGGATGCCCATCTGCACCATCTCGGCACGCTTCTTCTCGCCGCCCGAAAAGCCGACATTGACCTGCCGTTTCAGCATTTCCATGTCCATCTTGAGCAGGCCGGCCTTGTCCTTGGCGAGCTTCAGGAATTCGCCGCCGGAGAGCGGTTCTTCCCCGCGCGCTTCGCGCTGCGCGTTCAGCGCCTCGCGCAAGAACTGGACATTGGACACACCGGGGATTTCGACCGGGTATTGAAACCCGAGGAACAGGCCCTTTGCGGCGCGCTCGTGAGGTTCGAGCGCGAGCAAATCCTCACCCCCAAACTCCACGCTGCCGCCGGTTACCTCATACCCCGGCTTGCCGCCGAGCACGTTGGCGAGGGTCGATTTGCCCGCGCCGTTGGGGCCCATGATCGCATGGACCTCGCCCGCAGCGACGTGTAGCGAGAGGCCCTTGAGGATCGGCGTTTCGCCGACTTGCGCGTGGAGGTTGGTGATCGTCAGCATCAACGTCCCTCCTCGTCCTGTTCGGCGGCGGCGCTGGCATCGGTGCGCGCCTTCACCACGCTTGCATCGCGCAGTTCGATCACCAGCCCCTTGGGACGGTTTGCATCATAGGCTTCGGTGGCCGATGCCGCGCCGGTCATGCGCGAGGTGAATTGCTGGTCGAGATCGCGCCCGCGCGCGACATGGATGCGCCCGATGGCGTCGAACAGCCTCGCCACCTCGTCCGGGCTGAGCGTGGTCGCCGCCCCGCCAAGCGCGGCATTGGCGGCAGCGATATTGGCCTCGCGGCGGTCGGCGCAGCGGGCGAGGTCGGCGGCGTGCTGGGCCTCGAAATCGGCCTTGCCGGCGATGCGGCGGTCGGTCACCGTCAGGCAGCGGCGATAGTCGCTCACCTGCGGCTGAATCAGGCGCGGATATTCGACGCTCCAGGTTTCGGGATTGTCGTTCCTGATGGCGCTGGCAGCCTCGCCCATGGCCTGAACGGCAAGGGCAGGTGCGACGAGGGCGCTGAAGATCACGGGCGGCTCCGGGGTTTGGGGGTGTCGTGGCGCTCGTCCCCGCGCGGGCGAGGGCGCGAATAGGTCTGCCTGGGGTTGGCGGCCTTGTGCGCACGGGCGGCTTCCTTCTTCGCCGCGATCCGCTCGCGCATGGCGAGGGTGAGGCGCTGGAGCACCGCGTCGATATCGGTGATTATATCGGCGGCCGCGATCCGCATCACCTGAATGCCGACGCTCTCGAGGCTCTTGTCGCGGCGCTTAGCGAGGGTGTCATTCTGCCCCTCCTCGTCGATCGCGATGGCGAGGCCGAGGTTGTGGCAGTTGAAATCGACGATCGCGCTGCCGACCACCGCGTGGCGCTTGAAGGTGTAGCGGCCCATGTCGGCGGCGGCGAACCTGGCGGCGAGCGCCTTGTGCGCCTCGGACGAATGCCGACGCAGCTCCCGCGCCTGTTCGTGCAGCGCATCGAGCCGCTTCTCCGAAATCTCCCACCCGCGCCCCTTCTTCTTGAGCGCGGGGGCTCCGGCGGAGGCGGCCTCGGGGTTGAGGGCGAGGGTTTTACGGGTGGTCATTTCACACGTTCATTTCTTTTCTCGGCGATCAGACCGACGGCAAGACTGCCTTGGAGTTCATCGTATTGCTCGACTGTAGCCTCGAACACCGGAACTGCCTTAAGGCTCAAAGCTCTGACTCGTTTGCGCGAGCACTCTTGTTGGACGCGTTGGGCCTGCTCCTCCACCGTGCCGGAGCTGACGTCCGAAGCCTTGACCGCCTCATCAATGCAGCGCGCATGAGCCAATACAGCAGCCTGCGTCTGCTCGAAATCGGGCTTCGGATCCGAAGAACAGGCGGCAACCGGTAAAGCGCCAACGATTGCAAGAGTTAGATGGAGCCTCACCCCACGCTCCCCTCAAGCGAAATCGCCACCTTAAGCCCCTCACCTTCAGGGGAGGGGTTGGGGTGGGGGCTATCCTCGAGCACCATGCCGCGATCAATAGCCCCCATCCCTTCCACCGCTGCGCGGCTCCTTCCCCTCCCCTCAACGGGAGGGGCTTTGAGGGCTTCACCGAGCATGAACATCACGCCTTCAATATTCTGCATGACATCGGGATTGCCGACATGCAGCACTCTGACGCCGAACTGGCTCAGATACTTGCCCCGCCGCGCATCCTTGTCGGGGTCCGAGTGCGTGTCGCCGTCCACTTCGATGGCCAACCCGGCCGACGGGCACCAGAAATCGACGATGCAACGACCGATCACTTCCTGTCGGCGGAACTTGAAGCCTTCGAACCGGCTGCCGGAGAGTTCACGCCACAGGCGCTTCTCCGGTTCGGTGGGATCCTTGCGCATCTCGCGGGCGCGGCACTTTAGTTCGGCCATAGCGTCGGCGGATAGCCCCCACCCCCGGCCCCTCCCCTGAAGGGGAGGGGAGTTTGTGCGCTTTGCCGCATCGTTCGGGGTCAGGTTCATCCAACCGAACCTTCCAGCGAAATCGCCAGCAGCTTCTGCGCTTCGACCGCAAACTCCATCGGCAGCTCTTTGAGCACTTGCCTGGCAAAGCCGTTGACGATCAGTGCCACGGCTTCCTCTTCGCCGAGGCCGCGCTGCATCGCGTAGAACAGCTGTTCGTCGCTGATCTTGGAGGTGGTCGCCTCGTGCTCGATCTGCGCACTGGGGTTCTTCACCTCGATATAGGGCACGGTGTGCGCGCCGCATTGATCGCCCAAGAGCAGGCTGTCGCACTGGGTGAAGTTGCGCACGCCGCTGGCCGTCGGGCCGACGCGCACCAACCCGCGATAGGTGTTGTTCGACTTGCCCGCGCTGATGCCCTTGGAGATGATCGTCGAGCGGCTGTTCTTGCCGTTGTGGATCATCTTGGTGCCGGTGTCGGCCTGCTGGTAATTGTTGGTGACCGCGACCGAGTAGAACTCGCCCACGCTGTCCTCGCCATTCAAGACGCAGGAGGGATATTTCCACGTCACCGCCGAGCCGGTCTCGACCTGCGTCCAGCTGACCTTGGACCGGTCCCCCTGGCACAGCGCGCGCTTGGTGACGAAGTTGTAGATGCCGCCCACCCCTTGCGCATTGCCGGGATACCAGTTCTGCACGGTCGAATACTTGATCTCGGCATCGTCCAGTGCGACCAGTTCGACCACCGCGGCGTGGAGCTGGTTTTCGTCCCTCATCGGCGCGGTGCAGCCTTCGAGGTAGCTGACATAGCTGCCCTTGTCGGCCACGATCAGCGTGCGCTCAAACTGCCCGGTGTTCTCGGCATTGATGCGGAAATAGGTCGAAAGCTCCATCGGGCAGCGCACGCCTTCGGGGACGTAAACAAAAGTGCCGTCGGAAAAGACCGCGCAATTCAATGCCGCGAAGTAGTTGTCTCGCACCGGCACGACGCGGCCGAGCCACTGCTTCACGAGGTCAGGATATTCGCGGATCGCCTCGGAGATCGAGAGGAAGATCACGCCCGCGCGCTTCAGCTCCTCGCGGAAGGTGGTGGCGACGCTGACCGAATCGAACACCGCATCCACCGCGACCTTGCGCGCGCCTTCGACCCCGGCGAGCACTTCCTGTTCCGCCACCGGAATGCCGAGCTTGTCATAGACCGCCTTGATCTCGGGATCGAGTTCATCGAGGCTGGCGATGGTCGCCTTCTTCTTGGGCGCGGCGTAGTAATAGGCGTCCTGATAGTCGATCGGGGGATAGTCGAGCTTGGCCCAGTCGGGCTCCTCCATGGTCTGCCACAGCCGGAAGGCCTTCAATCGCCATTCGAGCATCCATTGGGGCTCGTTCTTCTTGGCGCTGATGAAGCGGACGGTGTCTTCGCTCAAACCCTTGGGCGCGAATTCGGTGTCGATTGCGGCCGACCAGCCATGCTCGTAATCGGCGACTTTCGCTGCCGCCTCGCGCGCTTCGCGGTCTTGAATGTCGATATCATCGCTCATGCCACATGGTCCTCGACGAGTGGGGTCGGCGCAGCGACCAGTCCGCGCAACTGTGCCAGCGTGATCCCCGCCAGCGCGCCGCGCAGGGCATTGTTGATGACCGGCCAGTGTGCGCGCATGTTGCACCCGGCCTCGTAATCGCAAGCGACATGGTCGATACAGGCGGTGAGCGCGATGCGCCCTTCGATCGCCTCGACGATGTCCGCCACCGTGATTGCCGCAGCCGGGCGGCCCAGCTGCAACCCGCCATGCGCGCCCCGCACCGACCGCAGCAGACCGGCCGCGGTCAGCTTCGACACCAGCTTCTGCACTGTCGGCACCGGCAGCCCCGCCTCCGCCGCGAGTTCGGATGCCGACACTCGCGCCCGGCGCCGCTGGTCGCGATCGCCCAGCGACCCTTCGCCGCAATGCGACGCGGCCTGGCACATCGTGATCACGGCGTAATCGGCAAGGTTGGACAGACGCATTGCGAGCGGTTCTCAATTCGGAAGGATTCGATCCGAATTGCAAATACGATCATCGCGTTCCGATTTCAACTGCAATCGGTTGTCCGATCAGCCATCCTGATCGCGCAGCAGAAACGCCGCCGCATCGCCGTGCCCGCCGGGATCGAGCGTGCCATGGGTAAGCGCGCGCGCGCGCAGCTGGGTGGGGGTGCGCCCGGTGTAGCGGCGGATGTCGCGAATGAGGTGGGCCTGATCGAAGTAACTGGTGAAGACTTCGTCTCGCAGTTCGTCGGGCAGCGCCGGATTGGCCAGCACAATCGCCGCGCGGATCGCGCGGTAGCGTTTGAGCACCTGCGCCGGGGGCACGCCGTAATAGCGGCGCGAAATGCGTTGCAACTGCCGCCGCGAGACGCTGACGCTTTCGTAAAGTTGCGAGAGCGTCGGCGTGAAGCCGCTCGACAGCCATTCGTTTATGATGTGAACTGCCGCAACATGGTCGGCCCGCCCGGTGTAGCGCGTCGCGGCCATGATCGCGCCGAGCTCGCCCGTCAGCGCGCTCGCCGGTTGCAGACCGTCGCGGCAGGCGGCGATCAAGGCTTCGAGCCGGGCGAGCGGCCCCGCATCCAGCACCGATCCGAGCGGGACGAGGGTGTCGTGCACTTCATCGACGGGAAGGTTGGTCAACGCTTGCCAGCCGATCGGGGTCAGCGAGACCCCAACCACCACCGAGGGGCCTTCAAGAACGCAGGGCGCCGCGCGCAGCTGCGGCGCGTTGAGCGCCAGCGCGCCGATATCGCCGAGATTGCCGTCCGCATGGGCGATCGACAGCCTCCCGCGCACCACCACCAGCAATTGCGCCGAATAGGCCGGGATGATCTCCTCGATCGGCAGATGGCCGGTCTCGATGATGTAGAATGTGTTGATCCGATCAGCCAGGTCCGCCGCTGGCGCGATCATCTGAAATTGGAACTGCAACCCACCATGCCCCCCGACAAGCGAGGTTCCCCCTTAGATCGGCGCGACCCCGGGCATCGGCGCTTGATACCCGTGTCGGTTTCATGTTACAAAAGGGTCGGCATTGTCCAGTTTTTTCTGCCATTTTCAGAGCTTAGAAAATCGGGGTTTGGTCAATCCGCTGCACGATCGCGTGGCTTTGCGCCGATTTCCGGCAGAACCCGGCCAAAAAAGAGGCGGCGTCCCTGAGGAACGCCGCCATCTGAGTTGAGGAACTCATTGCATCGCTGCACCGAGCCCTTCGGGTCGCATAAAAGGCTTAGCCTGCGAATCGGTCGGCGCATTGTATGCAAGCGACATGGGCGGACCCGGCGTTCCTGTTTTCTTGCGCAAACCCTTGTAATCCGTTTGCAACATTGCGGGTATGGGCGGCGTCCGGATTGCCGGTCTCGACATCGTCGGCGCGCTGCCATAGGCCCACCCCCCAATGCTGTTTCGTCTTGCCCGACCTGCCATCTTCGCGCTTGACCCGGAAACCGGGCACCGGATTGCCATACGCGCGCTTGCCGCCGCGCCGCGCGCTGCTCCAATGCCGGCGCCTGCGGCCCTAGCGATGACGGTGGCGGGTCTGCGCTTTGCCAACTCTGTCGGGGTCGCGGCCGGGTTCGACAAGGATGCCGAGGTCCCCGATGCGCTGCTCGCGCTCGGCTTCGGCTTCGCCGAGGTCGGCTCGATCACCCCGCGGCCGCAGGCGGGCAATCCGCGCCCACGCCTGTTCCGGCTGGTCGAGGATCGGGCGGTCATCAACCGCATGGGGTTCAACAATGGCGGGGCCGAGGCGGCGCTGGCGCGGCTGATGGCGCGGGCCGGGCGGCCGGGCATCGTCGGGGTCAATATCGGTGCCAACAAGGACTCCGCCGACCGCATCGCCGACTACGCGGCGATGGCGCGTATCATGGCCCCGGTATCGGATTACCTGTGCGTCAATGTCTCCAGCCCCAACACCCCGGGGTTGCGCGCGCTTCAGGACGAAGGCGCGCTTGGGGCGCTGATCGATGCCGTGATCGCGGCGCGGGCCGAGGCGGAGTGCCCGGGCTTGCCGCCGCCGATCTTCCTCAAGGTCGCCCCCGATCTTGCCCCCGCCGATATCGACGCGATCGCGCGGATCGTGCTCGACAGGCGGCTCGGTGCGCTGGTGGTTGCCAATACCACCATCACCCGGCCGCCGCTGCTGCGTTCGCACCATGCCGCCGAGACCGGCGGGCTGTCGGGCGCGCCGCTGCGGGCGCTGGCGCTCGAACGGCTGCGCGATTTCCGCAAGGCCACCGGGGGAGCGATCCCGCTGGTCGGCGTCGGAGGCATCGCGACCGCAGACCACGCGTGGGAGCGCATCCGCGCCGGCGCGAGCCTGGTGCAGCTCTATTCGTCAATGGTTTACGAAGGGCCCGGGCTCGGGGCGAGGATCGTGCGGGGGCTGGAGGCGCTGATGCGGCGCGATGGCTTTGCCACCATTGCCGAAGCGGTGGGAAGCGAATAGCTTTCGCCCGATGCGCTATCTGCCGATCCTCGCCGTCCCGCTTTCCCTTGCCCTGTCGGCCTGTGCCGGAGGTGATGCCGATGCCCTGCGCGGCCCGCCGCTGCCGCCGCAGCTTGTCGCGGCCCCGGTTGGCGTGCCCGCCGCAGTCAGCAGCGCCGATCCGCGGGCGAGCGCGGCGGGTGAGGCAATCTTGGCGCAGGGCGGCTCGGCGGTCGATGCCGCGATCGCGGTGATGCTGGCGCTGACCGTGGTCGAACCGCAGAGTTCCGGCATCGGCGGCGGCGGGTTCATGGTGCGGGCCGACGCCGCGGATGGCACGCTCGTCACCTATGACGGGCGCGAGACCGCGCCGCTTGCGGCAACGCCGACCCGCTTCCTCGACGCGGACGGCAAGGTGCTGGGCCGCGAGCCCCGCGTCTTTTCGGGCCTCAGCGTTGGGGTGCCAGGCAATGTCGCACTCGCCGCAAGGGCGCATGCCGAACATGGCACGCTGCCTTGGGACAAGCTGTTCGAGCCCGCGATCGCGCTCGCCGCAGACGGCTTCGTGATGAACCGGCGGCTTCACGAATCGCTCAAGGGCAGCAAGGGCCGTGCCGACAAGTCCGATGCTGCGCGGGCCGTGTTCTTCGGCACGGATGGCGAGCCGCTGCCGGTCGGCGCGCTGGTCCGGGTGCCACAACTTGCCGAAACCTTCCGCGCCATCGCCGCCAAGGGCCCCGAGGCGATCTATGGCAGCGTCCCCGCCGCTGCGCTCGCCGATTATGTCGCCGCCGCGACCCCCCAGGACGGCCGGATGACGGCGGCCGATGTCACCGGCTACACCGCCAAGGAGCGCGCCCCCGTCTGTACGCGCTACCGCGTTTTCCGCGTCTGCGGGATGGGCCCGCCGTCCTCGGGCGGGATCGCGGTGGCGCAGATGCTCGGCCAGCTCGAACGCTTCGATATTGCCGCTATGGGTCCCGACAGTCCGCAGTTCTGGCACCTGTTCATCGAGAGCCAGCGGCTCGCCTATGCCGACCGCGAACTTTACGCGGGCGATGCCGATTTCGTCGCGGTGCCGGTCACGGGGCTGGTAGATACCGCCTATCTGGCGCGCCGCTCGGCGCTGATCGATCCGGCCACCCGGCGCGCCCGGGTCGAGGCCGGGGTGCCCCCCGGCGCCCCGCTCGCCCGCGGCGACGGGCCCGAGGAGCCCGAAAACGGCACCACCCATTTTTCGATCGTCGATGCCGCGGGCAACGCGGTCAGCTACACCTCGACGATCGAGGGCGCGTTCGGATCGGGGCTCTATTGGGGCGGGTTCTACCTCAACAACGAATTGACCGACTTCACCCTCACGCCCGAGGCCGATGGCAAGCCGGTCGCCAACCGGGTCGAGGGCGGAAAGCGCCCGCGCTCCTCGATGGCGCCGACCATTGTTTTCGATGCCGAGGGCCGGGCGGTGCTGGTGATCGGCGCGGCCGGGGGGCCGACGATCCCGGTGTCGGTGACCCGCGCGATCATCGGCGTGCTCGATTTCGGCCTTGGCGCGCAGGAGGCGCTGGGCTTGCCCTTCGCCATGGCCTTCGGCGATACGGTGCTGATCGAGCAGGGCAGCGCGCTCGAGGCAATGCAGGCCGATCTTGGCGCGCGCGGCCATGGCGGGCTGCGGATCGCGCCCGCGCCGATCAAGGTCAATGCGCTGGGCCGCCGCGCCGATGGCAGCTGGGAGGTCGCGACCGAGCCGCGCCTCGCGAGCGTGGTCACGCCCTGATCAACCGCGCCGGGGGCAGCGAGATCGGGGTTCTTGCCGCTACGGTCTTCGCCTTATAGTCTGACAGCCGAGACGGAGCCCGCGCGCGCTCCGCACCACAAGTCCGAAGGGATCAGGATCCTTTGCCAGTGCATGCCCCCACCTTGCCTTCCAGCAACCCCGTTGTGAACCCTGCCGACGATCCGCTGCTGCAGGACATTGACGGGGCGCGCAACCTTGTCGCACTTTTCCTCAAACGCGCCGATGAAAAGGGCGATGCGCCGTTTCTCGGCCACAAGGCGGACGGGCGCTGGGTCACACAGAGCTGGCGATCGGCGGCCGAACAGGTGTGCCTGGTTGCGCAGAACCTGCGCGCCATGGGGCTCACCGATGGCGACCGGGTTGCGCTGGTCTCGGAAAACCGGCCCGAATGGTGCATCGCCGACCTTGCGATCATGGCCGCCGGGTGCATCACCGTGCCGACCTACACCACCAACACCCGCCGCGATCATGCCCACATCCTCGACAATTCGGGCGCGCGCGCGGTGTTCATCTCGAACGAGAAGCTGCTTGCCCCGCTGGTTGGCGCGATCGGGCAGACCGGGCTTGTCGAGCACGTGATCGGGATCGACGCACTCAAGGCCCGCCAGACCGGCAGCTTCGCCTATCACGGCTGGGGCGCGCTGGTGGACGGCGATGCGCCGGCGGCGCGTGCCGCGGTCGACGCGCGCATTGCCGGAATTGCGCGCGTGGACACCGCCTGCCTGATCTATACCAGCGGCACCGGCGGTGCGCCGCGCGGGGTGATGCAGCATCACGGCGCGATTTTGTGCAACGTTGCGGGTGCGGCCGAGGTGCTGATCAGCGATTTCGGCATTGCCGACGAACGCTTTCTCTCGTTCCTGCCGCTCTCTCACGCCTATGAACACACCGGCGGGCAATATCTGCCGATCGGTGTGGGGGCGGAAATCTACTATTCCGAGGGGCTCGAAAAGCTCGCCAGCAATATCGAGGAGACCCGCCCGACGATCATGGTGGTGGTCCCGCGGCTGTTCGAGGTGCTGCGCACCCGGATCATGAAGCAGGTGGAAAAGCAGGGCAAGCTCGCCGGCTTCATGATGGACAGCGCGATGAAGATTGCCGAGCATTCCAGAGAGGGCAAGAAACGCCTGCGCGACCGGCCGCTCGATTTCCTCGTCGAGAAAGCATTTCGACCCAAAATCCGCGCGCGTTTCGGCGGGCGGATCAAGGCGATGGTCTCGGGCGGCGCGCCATTGAACCCGGAAGTCGGCAATTTCTTCGACGCGATGGGCCTCACCATGCTGCAAGGCTATGGCCAGACCGAGGCCGGGCCGGTGATCAGCTGCAACCGGCCAAAAGTGGGTCTCAAGATGGACACCGTCGGCCCGCCGCTGCGCGGGGTCGAGGTGCGGATCGCCGAGGATGGCGAGATCCTGGTGCGCGGCGAACTGGTGATGCACGGCTACTGGCGCAACGAGGCGGAAACCGCGCGCACTTTGAAGCCCGATCCGGAGGATCAAAGCGGGGCGCCGTGGCTCCACACCGGCGACATCGGCCATTTCGATCACAAGGGCCGGATCAAGATCACCGACCGCAAGAAGGACATGATCGTCAACGACAAGGGCGACAACATCGCCCCGCAGAAGGTGGAAGGGATGCTGACCCTCCAGCCCGAGATTGCGCAGGCGATGGTGAGCGGGGACAAGCGGCCCTATGTGGTCGGCTTGATCGTGCCCGATGCCGAATGGGCGCTGGAATGGGCGCGGGCGAACGGCGAGAAGTTCGACCTTGCCGCGCTCCAGCAGCTCCCCGCCTTCAAGAACGCGGTGCGCGCCGCGGTCGATAGGACCAATGCCGACCTCTCGGTGATCGAGAAGGTCCGCCAGTTCGCCTTCGCCGACGAAGCCTTCACCATCGAGAACGAGGAAATGACGCCGTCGATGAAGATCAGGCGGCACAAGATCCGTGAGCGATATCAGGAACGGATCGACGGGCTTTACAGGGGGTAAGGGCCGACGGCGGCCATCAATAGGGCGGCTTGGCCCGCTCCCGCTGCGCCTTTGCCGCTGCGGTCCACCACGCCAGATCGTCCGCAAAGCGCGGGAACTGCCGCTCCAACGCCGCCCCGCCGCTGCCGGTGGGCTGACCGTCCTCGCCGAGCGTGTCCCCAATCGGCCCGACCGCAATCGTGCTCGAGACCACCACCATCCCCATCTCGCCGAGGATGTCGCGCCACGCCAGCGCCGCCCGCACCCCGCCAAAGCGCCCGGCCGAATAGGAGGCGATGGCGGCGGGACGCCAGAACCACTCTTCGAGGAAATGGTCGGTGAGGTTCTTGAGCCCCGGCTGCACGCTCCAGTTGTATTCGCCGACCACGAACAGGAAGGCGTCCGCCGCGCGGATCTTCGCCGCAAGCGCTTCGAGCGCTGCGGGGGCCTCGCCCCGGGGATACTCCTTGTACATCCAGTCGATCATCGGCAGGCCGAGCGCCTGGGCGTCGATCAACTCCACGTCCGCCCCGCGCGCGGCGAGCTGTCGCACGCAGTAGTCGGCCAGCCGGATCCCCTGCCGGTCGCGGCGGTAGGAGCCGTAGAATAAGAGAATGCGGTCAGCCATCGGGGTCTCCATACCAGGCTCGGCCTACACCCAATGCGCGGCGCGCGAAATGCCGATGCGCGCGCGGGCGCGGTCTAGGGGACGATCGTGGTGAACAGATAGGTGGCGAAGATCACCAGATGGATCACCCCCTGCACCATCGTGGTGCGTCCCTGCCCCAACGTCAGGCTTGTCACCATCAGCGTCAGCAACAGCAGCACAAGTCCCCCCGGTGCCAAACCCAGTTCGAGGTCCAGCCCCAGCACCAGCGCCACGATTGCCACGGCCGGGATCGTCAATCCGATCGAGGCCAACGCCGAACCGATCGCAAGGTTGAGGCTGGTTTGCACCCGGTTCGCCTTGGCTGCACGCAGCGCCGAAAAGCCTTCGGGGGCAAGCACCAGTGCGGCGATGATGATCCCCACCACCGCCTTGGGCGCGCCGATCGCATCGACCCCGGTCTCGATCACGGGCGAGAGCGTCTTGGCGAGCAGCACGACGCCGACCAGCGCGGCAAGCAGCAGTGCGGCCGCTGCTCCCGCCTTTGCGCGCGGCGGCGGTGCCAAATGGGCGCGATCGTCGGTGTCCGCGATATGATGAATGAAATGATCACGGTGGCGGATCGTCTGCGCCACCACGAAGGTCACGTAAATGATGAATGATACCGCCGCGACAAACAGCAGCTGGCCTTCGGTATAGAAGGCATTGGGCGCGCTGGTGGTGAAATCGGGGAGCACCAGCGTCAGCACCGAAAGCGTCGCCAGCATCGCAAGTCCAGCGCTGATCCCGGCCTGCGTGTATGCCTGTTCGACATGGCGTTTGCCGCCGACGATTAGGCACAGGCCGATAATGCCGTTGATGGTGATCATGATGGTGGCGATCAGCGTATCGCGGGCGAGCACCTGCACGTCGTCACCACCTGAAAGCATAATCGCGACGATCAACGACACCTCGATCACGGTCACCGCCAGCGCCAGGATCAGCGTGCCGAACGGTTCGCCGACAAAATGCGCGATGATCTCCGCGTGATAGACTGCCGCCAAGATCGCCGCTCCGAGCAGCGTTGCGAGCAAAGCAATGGTGGCAAGATCGCCAGGCTTGCCGAGCCCGAGCGCCGCAATGCCGAGCAGCGGGGCGATGACGGTCCAGGTCGGAAGCCCGAAGGTCCAGCGTGGCCCGTTGGCCGGAGCGGCTGCGGCAGTCATTGGTTCTTCCTAGCCGATGGGCGCAGCGTGGCAAGTCCGCTCCAGCGGCCGGCCCTCAAATCTTCGCTGATCCCCGGGGCGCAAAAGCGTGTATATTCAGCGGCCAGCGCGAGTCGCTGTCATAAGTTCAACCGGGGGGGAGAACGGGCATGCCAACCATCCGCATTGCGACCTTTAACTGCGAGAACCTGTTCGCGCGCTACAATTTTCGCGACAGTCTGGAACCGCCGCGGGACGGCTTTTCGATCAACGATCTCAGCTTCGATTTCTACGACATGCGCAGCAAGCGGATCACCGCCGCCGCGGTGAAGGAGACCGATGCCGACATCATCTGCCTCCAGGAGGTCGACAACCAGCCGGTGCTCGACCGCTTCACCGGTGAATTTCTCGCCACCACTGCGGCAAAGCGCTATCGCCACCGGGTGCTGATCGACGGCAATGATCCGCGCCACATCGATGTCGCCTTCCTCTCGCGCTATCCGATCACCGCGATCCGCACCCACCGCCATGATCGCAATGCGGCGAACACTGCGGCGCTGTTCTCGCGCGATTGCCTGCGGGTCGACATCGATGTGGCGGGCGAGGTGCTGACGCTCTACGGCAACCACTTCAAATCGATGATGGGAGGCCGCGCGGCAACCAGGGCCCGGCGTGTCGAACAGGCCGACGGAATGCTGGCGATCCTCAAGCGCGACTGGGGGGACAGTCTTGCCGGCCAGTTCGCGGTGCTGGGCGATCTCAACGATTATCCCGAGGCCGATCCGAATGGCACCACCACCGGGCTTGGCGCTTTGCTGGACCATCCGGGGCTGATCGACCCGATAACCCGGCTCGATCCCCAGCACCGCTGGACCCATTATTTCGCGCGCGAGCGGGCCTATCGCCAGCTCGATTACATTCTGATGTCGCAGGCGCTCGCCGCCAAGTCGAGCGGCGATGGCAAGCCCGGGCGGGTGCTCAAGGGCCTGCCGTGGCGGGCGGACCGCTACACCGGCAACCGGTTCGACGATGTCGGCGAGGATACGCCCAAGGCTTCGGACCACGCGCCGTTGTATCTCGATCTCGATTTGGGGCCGGTGGAGGTGTGATCCCAGCCACGGGCCGTCCCCCCCGGGGCGCCCTCAATACATGTGCTGCCCGCCGTTGATGCTCATCGTCGAGCCGGTCATGAAGGCCCCGTTCCTGCTGGTCAGGAAAGCGACCGCCCGCGCGATCTCCTCGGCCATGCCGAGCCGTCCGACCGGAATCTTGGCGACGATCTTTTCGAGCACCGGCGCGGGCACTGCGGCAACCATGTCGGTATCGATATAGCCCGGCGCGATCGCGTTCACCGTCACCCCGAATTTCGCGCCCTCCTGCGCCAGCGCCTTGGTGAAGCCGTGGATGCCGCTTTTGGCAGCGGCGTAATTGACTTGGCCATACTGCCCCGCCTGCCCGTTGATCGAGCCGATATTGACGATCCGGCCCCAGCCGCGCTCGCGCATTCCGGGGAAGGTCGCCTTGGCCATGTTGAAACACCCGCCAAGATTGATGCGCATGACATCGTTCCAGTCGGCAAAGCTCATCTTGTGCAAGGTGCCGTCGCGGGTAATCCCGGCATTGTTGACGACGATGTCCAGGGGCCCGTGCGCGGCCTCGACTTCGGCACAGCCAGCCAGCGTCGCCTCGTGGTCGCCGACGTCCCACTTGTAGGCGGGGATGCCGGTCTCGGCGGTGAAGGCGCGCGCCTTTTCCTCATTGCCGGCGTAGTTGGCGATGACGGTGTGGCCCTGACGCTGCAGGCGCTTGCAGATCGCGGCGCCGATTCCACGCGTACCTCCGGTAACGATGGCTACCCGGCCCATGGCATTCTCCCCTCATGTTCATCTGTTCTGGGCTATCAGACTAGCGTTGCCGCAGGGTCAGGGGAAGCGCTGAATAAAGGCGTTGTGCGATACGGACGGGCTGGGCAGGGGGAGAGGCGATCCGGGACCGGACCGGGCGCGATCAGAACTTGATCTGGGTTCCCACATAGACAGCCTGGCTGTCCTGCTGCGAATTGGTGAGCGGATCGAGCCGCTCGCGCTCCTGCGAATAGCGCACCCCGGCGGTGACATTGAGGTTGGGCGACAGCCGGAAGCTGCCGCCGACCCCGACGGTCTGTGCCCCGATCGCATCGAGCGTATTGGGCGAGCGCCCGACGATCGCGCGATCTTCGAGCTCGATCCGCGGTTGCAGGCGCGACGGCTTGTCATCGGCGCGCGGGCGCGAGGGTTCGAACTGGGCGAGATCGGGCAGCGCCATGCGCCGCACGTCCGAGGGTAGCTCGAGCGGGCGGGCAAAGCTCTTGTAGCCGCGCGCGGTGCCGAGCTCGAACCGGCTCGCCTGCAATCCGGCCAGCCCGGTGACGCGTCCCGGCGCGGCTTCGATCGACTTGCGCACGGTGATCGCGCGCGCTTCATCGCCGTCAATCCGCACCGCCACGGTGACCGTGCGTGCGCCTGCGACCGGCACGGAGCGCGCCGGAGTGAAGCGGATGCCGCGGGTCCGCGCCTTGTCGGCGATCCGCGCAGCAAGGTCGGGATCGACCGAGGCGGGGGTGAACACATCGAGCCCCGCCGCCCCGAAGGCCACCGCCGATGCCGGCGCGGCGCTTCCGGCGAGCGCAAACCCGGCCGACGGCACCGCCAGCGTCACCCCGGCACACGCCGCAGCCAGCGGCAGCCAGCGCCGCGCCTTTGCCGTCGGATGATGCCGTGTCGCCGTCACTGCCTGTAGCCTTGCCTTACCTGCCCTGTTTACGCGCTGCGCCTCACCATACCCGCCCCCGGGCGATCCGCCGCTTTCTCAACCAGCCCCGGGATGAACCTCGCGTGAGTCGCGAATCTTTTCCACAGGCTGGTGATAGGCACGCGATGCCCGGTTGCAATGACCTTGCGATGACAATCCCGGGATTCATCCGCGACCTGTGACATCCGGCACACAGATCGGTGACGAAGCGTCGGGAAACAGGACGAAATCGCGGGGTTCAGGCGCGGTAAACCCGGCGTCGGCTGATGATCGCGAACCGATCAGTCCGCGCGGGCCCTACCGCCGCGCCCCGTTGGTGCTTGCCGCTTGGAGCGCGCGGGCTATAGAGCGGAAACTTCGTTAGACGAGAGGATTTCACGGCAGTGACACGCGCCCCGATTGCCCTTCCCCGCCCGGTCCGCCGCCGCACCCTTGGCCGGATGCTCGGCCTTGCGCTGGCGGTCGGCGCGCTCGCCGGGCTGGCCGCGTGCGGCGGGGGCGGACGGCCGCGCACCGAATTGCAGGCAGCCCAGATCAACACCATTGGGGTCAACGCCTATCTGTGGCGCGCCGCGCTTGAAACCGTCAGCTTTGCGCCGCTGCTGCAGGCCGACAGCGCCGGCGGGGTGATCGTGACCGACTGGTATGCCAATCCCGCCAACCCCAATGAACGGGTGAAGGTGACGGTCACGATCCTCGATCAGGACCTGCGCGCCGATGCGCTGAGGGTGGCTGCGGCGCGGCAGGTGTCGGAAGGCGGCAACTGGGTCGAAGCGCCGGTGCAGGCGGCGACCGTGCAACGGCTTGAGGACATCATCCTCACCAAGGCTCGCGACCTGCGCCGTCAGGCCCTCGCATCGTAATCCCGCCCTTCCACGGATAGGCTTTCATGACTGAAACCCGTTTCGATCCGTCCGTTGCCGACGGGCGCTGGCAGCGTGCCTGGGCTGAGGCCGGGACGTTCACGGCCGACAGCAACAGCGAGACGCCCAAAAGCTATATCCTCGAGATGTTCCCCTATCCTTCGGGGCGCATCCACATGGGCCATGTGCGCAACTACACGATGGGCGACGTGCTGGCGCGGTATCAGAAGATGCGCGGGTTCGAGGTGCTGCACCCGATGGGCTGGGACGCCTTCGGAATGCCGGCCGAAAACGCCGCGATGGAAAAAGGCGTGCACCCGGGCGGCTGGACGCGGGCGAACATCGCGCAGATGAAGGCGCAGTTGCAGCGCATCGGCTTCGCGCTCGACTGGACGCGCGAATTCGCCACCTGCGATCCTGAATATTACGGCCACGAACAGGCGCTGTTCCTCGATCTGTATGCGGCGGGGCTGGTCTATCGCAAGGAATCGACGGTGAACTGGGACCCGGTCGACATGACCGTGCTCGCCAACGAGCAGGTGATCGACGGCAAGGGCTGGCGCAGCGGCGCGGAGGTTGAGAAGCGCAAATTGAACCAGTGGTTCCTCAAGATCACCGACTTTGCCGATGATCTGCTGGAGGGACTGGGGAGCCTTCAGGACTGGCCCGAGAAGGTGCGGCTGATGCAGGAGAACTGGATCGGCAAGTCGCAGGGGCTGGAATTTTCGTTCGAGCTGTCAAAGCCCCTTCCCTCGGGGGAAGGGGTGGGGGATGGG
>Ga0224722_1000406_pt1 | contig 25137 bp, 22 predicted proteins | sample Balambano_FR1_Me_FD_161646 | JGI IMG/M metagenome (GOLD analysis project Ga0224722, IMG submission 161646) | Freshwater sediment microbial communities from Lake Towuti, South Sulawesi, Indonesia - Balambano_FR1_MetaG | ecosystem: Environmental > Aquatic > Freshwater > Lake > Sediment | place... | reverse complement strand
CCGTTGACTGGCGCTTCACCTGCCAACACGCTCGTCAGCACTTACGCCTTTACCCATCTTAATATGTTTGGTCGTCTAGTAGGTATTTCGCCCAATCAGGGTAAAGAAGCGGTTGGGGCGGTTGATGATCTCGTTTTCGGTAAACAAGTTGAGTAACGGTCTATAAGTCGTGTTATCGCCACCGCCGTTGTTTCGCATGTCCAGCACGACGCACTCTATGCTTGTCTCATTTTCGGTGATAAATGTCTCTAATTCACGGCTGAAATCGCGCAGGGTTTCACCGTCGGCATCTCTTGAAAGAACCGCGTTGAATTGAACATAGAGCGTGCCGCTGTCCTCCAGAAATGTATACCAGAAATTTTCGCTGCGGTGACGCTGCAAATACAGTGCATTGGGGCGCTCAGGAAAGCCGAAAATGTTATCCTCATTCCAGTTGATATAGTCAGCGCCGGATTGTGGCTGCGGGGTGAGTATGAACTGGCTGCCGTCTGGACGTTCAAACACATATTCGGGCGTAGTCATGTCCTCGACAATGCCTAGCGCATGAAGCACTTCCGGGATGACGTAATAGAATGTGATCATCAGGTCAACATTTGCCGGGTTATCGTTCCATGCCAGCGGCGCGAGGGCGGCATATAATGAATCTGTGTCCGTGCCGTTAATACTGATCAGCCGGCTGCCAATCGCCTCCGCATTGGCGGGGTCTGCGTCCACGACCACCATATCATCGCCAAAGCGATAGAAACGCAGCGGGTAGGCGGTGAAACTGATGGCGTCCTGAAACGCGAAAATGTAGGAATGTCCGTCAACGAGCGACACAAAACGAATCAATTCCACCTGGATTTGCTCATCGCTCAGGGTGGGAATTGTCTCATACAAGTCATCAAAAGCGGCTTGAAAAATGGTTTCATCGTAACGCCAGTACAGGTTGGGATGTATCGCTTGCATCTGATCGTAGAGGTATGTCAAGTCTTCACGCCAGGCGGTGATTGAGTCGTCGTTCTGTGGCAAATTCTGGGCTGCACTACCCTGAAATGCCAGCACTATCATGATGATACCGGTGAGTCGTCTCATGGTTGCCTCGCGTGGCCGTCCTGTTGATAATAGGCATTTCCCTTCATAAAAGTTCGTTTGTGAAAAAGTGGACATTCGACACGCCATCCGCTAAAATAGGACATCTAATGTTGGTCGTTTTGCGTGGTGGTGAGCGCCGCGCTGAAGTTTACGTTTATTCTCTATCAGTGTTCCAGGAGAACCACATGGCGGAAATCTCCAACGATATTTTTCAGTCCTTTCTCGATCAGGTCAAAAGCTACAGCCCGACGATTGAGGCATCTGAAGTTGGTTTTGTCGAGGAAGTCGGTGACGGTATCGCTCGTGTAAGCGGGTTGCAGAATATCCGTTTCAGCGAATTAGTGCGCTTCAGCAATGGGTCGGCGGGTATCGCGTTCAATCTCGAAGCAGATAACGTCGGTGTCATCATCATGGGTGAATACGACACCATCAACGAGGGCGATGAAGTGCGCCCGCTGGGTCGTATCGCCTCTATTCCCGTTGGCATGGGCATGGTCGGGCGCGTGGTCAACGCGCTGGGCGAGCCGGTGGACGGGCGCGGCAATATCCCCTCCAGCGAATTCTACAATATTGAACGAATCGCGCCGGGCGTGATGCAGCGTAAGAACGTCGGGCGACCTGTGCAGACGGGTATTGTCGCTATTGACTCAATGACTCCGATTGGGCGCGGGCAGCGTGAACTCATCATCGGTGATCGTCAGACGGGTAAGACGGCGATTGCGATTGATACGATTCTCAATCAGAAGGGCAAAGACCTCTACTGCATTTACGTCGCCATCGGCAAACGTCGCGGCGAGATTGCGCGGTTGGTCGCGCAGCTTGAAGAAGCTGGCGCGATGGACTATACCACCGTCGTTGTTGCTTCTGCCTCCGAATCGGCGGCGTTGCAATATATTGTGCCGTATTCCGGCTGCGCCATCGGCGAATGGTTCATGGAAAATGGCAAGGACGCGCTCGTCATTTATGATGACCTTTCCAAACATGCGTGGGCATATCGCCAGGTATCGCTGCTCATGCGCCGCCCACCGGGCCGTGAAGCCTATCCGGGCGACGTGTTTTATCTGCACAGCCGTTTGCTGGAACGCGCCGCGCAGTTAAGCGACGCTCGCGGCGGCGGCAGCCTGACGGCGCTGCCGATTATCGAGACGCTGCTTGGCGACGTATCCGCTTATATTCCCACAAACGTGATTTCGATCACGGACGGGCAGATCTTCCTCGAAGGCGATCTGTTCAACGCGGGGCAGCGCCCGGCAATCAACGTTGGTATCAGCGTGAGCCGCGTAGGTGGTGACGCGCAAACGAAGGCAATGAAGAAAGTCGCCGGTGGTTTGCGCCTTGATCTTGCACAGTTCCGCTCGCTGGCGGCATTCGCGCAGTTCGGCTCTGACCTGGACAAGGCGACGCAGCGGCAACTGGATCGCGGTATGCGCCTGACCGAAGTGCTGAAACAGCCGCAGTATCAACCGCTGGCGCTTACCGATCAGGTGGCATTACTTTACGCGGGTACACGCGGTTATCTGGATACCATTCCTAACAATCGTGTCAAAGAGTGGCAGTCGGCGTTCCTGCGAAGCTTTCACACGACTTATGCGGCGCTCGCCGACGAGATCGAGAATAACAAGGTTGTCTCAGATGACGCGGAAGCGCGGTTGAAGCAGGCGATTACGGACTTTAACGCGAGTTGGAGCTAACGCAGGCGCAGGCTGCGCCAGGAGGGTTACATGCCAACCGCAAGAGAAGTTAAGAATCGAATCCGCAGTATCAAAAATATCGGGCAGATCACGAAGGCGCTGGAGGCGGTGTCCGCCTCTCGCGTTCGCCGCGCTCAGGCGCGTGTGCTTGCCAGCCGCGCCTATTCTGAAAAGGCGTGGGAAATACTGCTCAATGTGCAAAGTGGTGCCGCGACCGGCACCGCGCTGCACCCGCTGCTGACGCCGCGCACCGAAGTCAAAACGGCGATGGTCATTCTGGTCACGTCCGAGCGCGGGCTTGCAGGCGCGTTCAACACCAACGTGATCCGTGCCGCGCTGCGTTTCGGCGAACGGCTGAAAGTTCCCGTTCGTTATGTCACCGTTGGACGCAAAGGGCGCGACTCGCTGATTCGCATTCGCGCCAACGTCATTGCAGAATTTTCCAACCCTGATGAAGCGGGACTGGCGCAGTATCGCCCGGTGATTAACCTGGCGATTGACGAGTTTCTCAATGGCACGGTGGATCAGGTGTTCGTCGCCTATACCGACTTTGTGAATACGCTGACGCAGCGCCCGCGTGTGCTGCGCCTGCTGCCGTTGTCTCCGTATGAGACGAACGATCAGGTTGCCGCCGAATATATCAAGGAAGCGCCGAAAGTCAGCGAGGGATCGCTCAAATATGAGTTTGAACCCAGCCCTGAGGCGATCCTTGAGGAAATTGTCCCGCGTTTTACGCAGTTGACGTTCTATCAGGCGATCCTGGAGAGCAAGGCGAGCGAGCATTCAGCCCGAATGGTCGCCATGCGGAACGCGACGGACAACTCGGAAGGCCTGGTCGTGGACTTGACGTTGGTGTACAACAAAGCGCGTCAGGCGGGCATCACCAGCGAAATCCTGGACATTGTCGGCGGCGCGGAAGCACTGCAAGGCACTTTGGACAAGGCGGCGGATCAACTTCTGGCGCTGCACCAGCAGCAATTGCTCGCTCAGCATTCCAACGGAAGCGCTGCCGCAGCCGCGCCCAAGCCAAAAAAGAAGAAGACAGCCAGTGCCGATGATCTGACTCGAATCGAGGGCATCGGACCGAAGCTGAGCCAGGTTTTGAAGGCGGCGGGGATTGATACCTTCGCTAAACTTGCGACATCCAGCGAAGGCGATATTCGTGCTGCGCTCACCGAAGGCGGCATCAAGCTCATTCCGCCCTCGATTCTGTCATGGGCAAACCAGGCGGAAATTGCTGCACGGGGTGATTGGCAGGCGCTAGAAGCATTACAGGAAAAACTCGTCGGTGGGCGCGAAGCCTAGCGCGACAAACGTATTCAGGAGATAAAGATGGCTGAAATACAAGGACAGGTTTCGCAAGTGCTAGGGGCGGTCGTTGACGTGCAGTTTCCACACGGCTCGCTGCCGGACATTTTCGACGCGATCCGCGTTCCCCGTGAAGGTCAGGAAGAACTGATCCTCGAAGTCCAGTTACAACTGGGCGACAGCGTGGTTCGCACCGTTGCGATGGATACCACCGACGGTTTGCAGCGCGGCGTGGATGCGTTCGCAACCGGTTCGCCTATTCGCGTTCCCGTTGGTACGGCATCGCTTGGGCGCGTGTTTAACGTGCTGGGGCTGCCGATTGATCTGGGCGAAGCGGTGCCTGCGGATACGGCACGCCGCCCGATTCACAACGACGCGCCGTTGTTTGAAGAGCAGACGACTCGCATTGAAGTGTTTGAAACGGGCATGAAGGTTATTGACCTGATCGCGCCGATGACCAAAGGCGGCAAGACGGGCATCTTCGGCGGCGCGGGCGTTGGCAAGACAATTACCATTCAGGAACTCATCAACTCGATTGCGACTGAACATTCCGGCTTATCAGTATTCGCTGGTGTGGGCGAACGCACCCGTGAGGGGACGCAGCTCTACTACGAAATGCAGGAAGCGGGTGTACTGCCCAACCTGGCAATGGTGTTCGGTCAGATGAATGAACCGCCCGGCGTGCGCCTGCGCGTTGCGCTAACAGGCTTGACGATGGCGGAACATTTCCGCGATGAAGGCAAGGACGTGCTGCTGTTCATTGACAACATTTTCCGCTACTCGCTGGCGGGTGCGGAAGTATCGGCATTATTGGGTCGTATGCCCTCCGCCGTCGGTTATCAGCCGACGCTGGCGGATGAGATGGGTCAGCTGCAGGAACGCATTACCTCCACGCAGCGCGGCTCGATCACGTCAATGCAGGCGGTGTATGTGCCGGCGGATGATTACTCTGATCCCGCGCCAGTGGCGGTGTTCACGCATCTTGACGGAACGATTGCGCTGGAGCGCTCGATTGCGGCGCGTGGCTTGTACCCGGCGATTGACCCGCTTGGCAGCACCAGCAAAATTCTTGACCCACTGGTTGTCGGTGAGGAACACTATCGCACCGCCCGCGACGTGCAGCGCGTACTGCAACGCTACAAGGAATTGCAGGACATCATCGCCATTCTCGGTATTGACGAGCTGTCGGACGACGACAAGCTGCTGGTCGCCCGTGCGCGTAAGATCGAGCAGTTCCTCAGCCAGCCGTTCAAGGTGGCGGAACAGTTCACCGGGCGCGAGGGCAAGTACGTGAAGGTGAAGGACACCGTGCGCGGTTTCCGCATGATCCTGGATGGCGAACTCGATCACGTTTCCGAGCAGCTTTTCTACATGGCGGGTCCGATAGAGGATGTCCTCAAACGCCACGAAGACTCGCTCAAAGAGCAGTAGAAAGGTGCGGCGATGCCGATTGAGGTAGAGGTCGTTACGCAGGAAAGAGTGATTTTCCGCGAGCCGGAAGCGGATATTGTCGTCATTCCAGCGGCGGAAGGTGAAATGGGTGTGCTGCCGCATCATGCGCCGACCCTGACGGCGCTTGGCTTTGGCGAACTGGTCATACGCAAGGGAAAGGCGGAAGAACGCTTCGCCATTTATGGCGGCGTGGTGGATGTGCGCCCGGATAAAGTGGTTGTGCTGGCGGATACGGCGGCTTCATCGTATGAACTGGACGAAGCGGCGGCGGAAGCGGCACGGGTGAACGCGCAGCGCCTCAAGGAGCAGGCGAAGGATCAGGAGGAACAGTATGCGGCAGCGGCGGAACTGCGCCGTGCTGAACTGACGATCCAGATCAATCGCAAGGTCAAAATGCGCGGGCAAAGCCTGCGGATTATAGAGCCGAAAGAAGACCAGTAAACAGCATAATGCTAATAACTCGCTTTGCTGACAACGCCCGACAGCGACACCCGCTGTCGGGCGTTTTTTGTATGCTATAATCTTCCCCATTTCGCGTATCTCACTTAGGATGGATGCAGCAGCGCATGGGACTTTTCGATAAGCGTTTAGGCGTAGACCTCGGCACGGTGAACGTGCTGATCTATGAAAATGAGCAGATCGTTTTACAGGAGCCGACGCTGGTTGCGCTCACGACAGAAGATGAGCGAATCGTCGAGATCGGGCAGCCCGCACGGGAAATGCTTGGCAAGGTGGACGACGAAGATATTCAGATTATTCGCCCGCTGCAAAACGGTGTGATCGCTGATTATGAAGTGACCGAAGCGATGCTCAGACATTTCTTTGGCAAAATCGCCGGGCGGGTGCGGTTTTTCAAGCCGACGGTCATGATCTCGGTCCCGTTTGGCGTGACCAGCGTTGAAAAACGCGCTGTGCTGGAGGCGGCGCTGTCAGCCGGTGCGCGGGAGGCGTTTCTGATCTGGGAGCCATTAGCGGCGGCAATCGGTGCGGGGCTGCCTGTCGGTACGCCAGCCGGCGATATGGTCGTTAACATCGGCGGTGGAATCACCGAAGCGGCGGTGCTGACGATGAACAACATCGTTCGCGCTGAAAGCGGGCGCATGGGCGGCTTGAAAATTGATGAAGCGATCCAGAATTACACCCGGCGCAAATATAATCTGACCATTGGGCAGCCGACAGCCGAATCCGTTAAGATTCAGATCGGTGCTGCACTAAGTCAACCGGATGAATATTCGATGGATGTACAGGGGCGCGATAATGTGAGCGGGTTGCCCCGTGTGATTACCCTGACGACGGGTGAAGTCGTTGAGGCGATTGCCGAGCCGCTGAACCAGATTGCCAATGTCGTCAAAGCCGTACTGGGCAACACCCCGCCGGAACTGGCGTCGGACATTATTGATCGGGGTATCGTGCTGACGGGCGGCGGTGCGCTGCTGCGCGGCATGGACACCTATCTCACCCGCGAAACCGGCGTTCCGGTGTATCGCGCCGATAACGCGCTGATCGCTGTGGCGGTCGGGGCGGGCCGGGCGCTGAATGACCCGGCGATATTACGGCGAATTCAGCAGAATTAGTCTAGCGCGGCACGTTCACCCGCCGCCGAATCTTGCCATCCTTGTAGACATGCGTTTCGTGCGTCTTGGCGTCGTTCTTGGCAATAACGGCGTAAACCTGCTCGACGATCTGGTCAATCTCAATACCGCTGGCGAAACACACGCCGAGCGCCGTCACGACCACATCGGCGCATTCTTCGGCGATATGCGCTTTGTCCGTGCCGTCCAGCGCCGCCTGTACCAGTTCATACACTTCTTCGTTGAAATTGGTGATACAGCCTTGCAGTTCGGGCGTTACGCCGAACCGTTCATAGAAGGCGGTGGTAGATGCCGCCAGATCGCGGAGTGAATCTGTTCGAGAGTCACTCATCATTCACCGAGATAGTAGGTCATGCGCTGAAGATGCAGCACCGGGTCAATATATTGAACGTGAACATCTTCCGGCACTTTCAGATTGATCGGCGCGTAATTCAGAATTGCCTTCACGCCAGCCTCTATCAGAATATTGGCAACGTCCTGAGCGTGTTCGGCAGGGACGGCGACCATCGCAATGCGGATTTTATGCGCCGCAATGACCTTGCCCAAATCGTTTGTGGATTGAACACCGAAGTTACCCAGTTTTTTGCCAACTTTATCAGGTGAACTATCGAACACCTGCGTGATGTGAAAGCCGCGATCCGAAAAACCCCGATATCTGGCAATCGCGCTGCCGAGATCGCCTGCACCCACGAGGACAACTTCCCATTCTCGCTCAACCTTCAGCACCTGCCGAAGCTGGTCTTTGAGAAAGCCAATTTTATAGCCAGTTCCCTGTTTGCCGAATCCGCCAAAGTGGGACAGGTCTTTGCGTATCTGCGCTGAACTAATGCCCAACTGCTTGCCAAGTTCGTGCGAAGACGTGACTTCATGCCCTTCCTGCGACAAACGTTCCAGCGCCCGCAAATAGACGGGCAGGCGGCTAATGACAATATCAGGAATGGTGGTTGGCATGTCGGACACTGTTGTTTCGTGCCTCGCTCATCAAGTCATTTGTGAAAGATAACACAGTTTAATCTTAGCACCTTGTGAGAGAGAGCGCTAGAGATGTTTTAAGACTTGTACAAGGAAACCTTAATCTACACGCGGATCATTGAATATGGCTGCATCAGGTAAATTCTGTGTAAACGGGCTGTTCCTGTATTGAATGTGATCCCCTGTCCGTTTTATGATGAACGTGCATTACACAGTCGTCAGGAATCCATGTCCATTCGCCGTTCAATCATTGTGCTGATTATCATTACGCTGGCGCTGCCCGCGGTCTTCTTTGCGGTTCGGGCGAATCGTGCCGCCAGTCAGGATGCGCCAGCGTCACAATTACAGCTTTATACCGTCGGGCGCGGGGATGTCGAATTAACGGTATCCGCAATCGGTCAGATTGAGGCAGATCAGGAGACGCGCTTGAGTTTCAATGGGGCGGGGCGCATTATCGAACTCCCCGTTCAGGTTGGCGATAACGTCATGATTGGAACGCTGCTTGTCAGACTGGATGACAGCAATCAGCGGGTTGCATTAGAGCAGGCGCAGTTAAATATGGATATGGCGACGCTCCAGCGCGATCAACTGCTGGCGGGACCGAACGAGGCGCAAATCGCTTCGGCACAGGCGGGCGTGGATGCGGCACAGGGAGCGGCGTATGCGGCTTCCAGCACAGTTTCAGACGCGGATATTCAGTCCGCGCAACTGGCATATGATGCCGCGCTGCAAGCCGTAAGTGATGCACAACTGGCGCGATCATCGGCACCGGGCGGGCAGCCACAGGCGTATTATGATCTGCTCGACGCGCAGATTGGGCAGGCGACCTTCAACGCTGAGATCGCCCGTTTGCAATTGCAATCGCTCCAGAATGGCAACCCGGCACAGGTCGGCTCTGCCTTTGCACAGGCAGATCAGGCGCAGGCGCAGTTGGATCAACTGCTGGCAGGTCCCACGCAGGCGCAAATTGATCAGGCGGATGCGGCGATAGCGCAGGCGCAAATTCAACTGGATGCTGCACAGCGCGATCTGGAGCGACGACAGTTATCAGCGCCGTTTGATGGCGTTGTGACCGCTGTCTCAGCAGAAATTGGCTCACTTACTGCACCGGCTGTCCCTGTAATCACGCTCACGGACATGACTCCGCTGCGCCTTACTGTTCAGGTGGATGAAATTGATGTGCGAGAAATTACGGAGGGCATGGCGGCTCGTATTCGGCTGGATGCTTTGCCTGGCATTACCCTGAACGGAACGCTGGAACAGATCGCCGTCATTTCAACCGATCAGGACGGGATTGTGAATTACGATGTCCTCGTTCGGCTGGACGAGACACACCCGGATGTGCGCGTGGGTATGACGGCGGAAGCAGCCTTTATCAGCCAGTCCGTACAGGACGTGCTGATTGTACCAAACCAGTATATCCGTCTGGTTCGGAATAACGACTCCGCCTATGTAAATCTGTTACAACCTGATGGTTCGCTGCTGGAAGTCGAAGTGACGCTTGGCTTTCAGGGGCGGGATACAAGCCAGATTCTGTCTGGTGTAAGTGAAGGAGACGTAATTGCGGTTGATCTTGCGGGCGATAGCTTGTCGCTGTTCGGTGGATAGAAGCTGATGTGGAAATTTCTCCGCCGCGTTCTGACGTATGGCTTGATCATTCTGATTGTGGGTGGCTTGCTGCTGGGTGTGCGCCAATACTGGCAGAATAACCGCGAAAACCTGCAAGAACAGAATGTCGAGATTCTTGACGAAACAACTGTCGAGCGTGATACCCTGCGTGTGACCGTTGGCGCAACAGGAGCAATCACGCCGAATCGTCAACTGCCGCTGGTGTTTGAAGTTCCCGGAATCGTCGCCGAAGTGCTGGTTGAGGTGGGTGATGTTGTTCACACGGGAGACGTGCTGGCAAGGTTGGACACCGCCGATCTGGAAACTGCCCGCGACAGCGCACAGGTGGCACTTGATACACAGTTGATCGCGTTTGACGCGCTGACCGCGCCGCCGCGTGATGCGGATATTGCCGCGGCACAGGCGGCGGTGGATGTGGCGCAGGCTGCCCTGTATGCCGCCTATTCGACGGCTCCATCGGATGAACAGGTGGAGATTGCCCGCCTACAGGCTGAACTTTCGCGCAACCAACTGTGGCAGGCGCAGTTACAGCGTGATTTGAGCGCGGCGAGCGCAGGGGCTTCACTGATAGATATTTCGGGATTGATTCCGGACGATGTGGATATTCCGCCAGAAACGATTGATCAGGTTAATCAAACGCTCTCAGGTTTGCTGCCGCAGCAGACGGGCTCAACGGGGAATCCTCAGGGCGCACTGAACCAGGCGGAATATGGCGTGGAAATCTCTGATTCGCAATACAACGCGACGGCAGGGCGGGGTGCCAATGCAGGGAGTATTGCATCGGCGCAAGCCGCGCTTTCCTCGGCACAAGCCGCACTGGATCAGCTCATCAATGGCGCGAACGATACGCAGCTTGCGATGGCTGAGATCAATATTCGTCAGGCAGAACTGGCGGTGGAACAGGCGCAGTCGGCGATTGTACGCGCTCAAATCGTCGCGCCGTTTGATGGCATTGTCGCGCAGGTGAATATCAGCGCAGGCGAACCGCCGCCGACGACGGGGCTGACTGCACCGATTCTGCTGGTGAACACCGATCAAATGCTGCTGGATGTGGCGATTGACGAGACGGATATTGCCGATATTGAGGTCGGACAGACGGTGCAGCTGCGTTTTGACGCCCTGCCTGACGCTGAGATTGTTGGTGAGGTCACGCGGATTGACCCCGCGCCGATCATCGCCGGGCAGTTGGTGACGTATCCCGTGCGCGTTGTGCTGGAAGCGACGGATGAACCTGTTCGTCTGGGGATGAGTGCTACGGCGACGATCATTATAGATGAATTGCAGGATGTACTGGTTTTGCCGAATCGCTTCATTCGTATTGACCGTAGTACACAGCAGGCATACGTGACGGTAGAACGCGGTGAAGGACAGTATGAGGAAATTCCTGTTGAACTGGGGCTGCGAAATGAAACGCAAACGCAAATCCTCAACGGGATTGAGGAAGGTGATCGAGTCGTGCTGCTGCCCCGTGAAGCGTTCAATCCGATTGCTCAGAGTACCGGGCGGTAGCCAAGCATGGTGAAACTGTTCAGCCGCAATGGAAAACACGCCCCACTGCCTATAGATGAATTTGGGCGCAAAGCCGTCATTGATATTCGTGGCATTACCAAGATGTACAAAATGGGCGAGGTGGATGTTCATGCGCTTCGCGGCGTGAACCTGACGATATTTGAGGGCGAATTTGTCGCCATTATGGGGCCTAGCGGCAGCGGAAAAAGCACGCTCATGAACATTCTTGGTGCGCTTGATCAGCCAACAGATGGCGAATACTTTCTCGATGGCGTCAACGTGAGCAATCTGAGCGAAAGCGAACTGGCGAAGGTTCGCAACAAGAAGATCGGCTTTGTCTTTCAGAGTTTTAACCTGCTCAAGCGGACAACGGCGCTGCGACAGGTGGAACTCCCGCTGATTTACGGCGGAACGGGCAATCGCTCCAAACGGGCGAAAGCCGCGCTGGAGTCGGTTGGCTTGGGTGCGCGGCTGGATCATCTGCCGAGTGAACTTTCAGGCGGGCAGCAGCAGCGTGTGGCGATTGCCCGTGCTCTGGTGAATGAACCTGCCATGATCCTCGCCGATGAGCCGACGGGTAACCTCGACTCGCGCAGCGGTATCGAGGTGATGCAGATTTTCCAGCGTTTGAATCGTGAAGACGGCATCACGGTGATTTTCGTGACGCATGATCCATGGATCGCCCGCCACTGCAAACGGGTGGTCATGCTGCGCGATGGCGTGGTGATCGCAGATCGGGTTGTGCCGAATCCGCTGGTGGCAGGCGAAGCTGAACGCCCATCCGAAGCGGATGAAATGGAAGCGATTCTTAAGGACACGTATTACGGCGGCAAGAAAGAAGAATACAGTTAGTGAATATGAGTTGATTTCTTCTGATAAACACTAACGAAATAGGAAGAAAAACTTCTATTAAGATGTCCCAATAAAATCTTGACTGAAATTCTGCAATGAATCTGACTGAATCCTTTCGCATCGCCATAACAGGGCTGCTGACAAATCGCCTACGGGCTTTGCTGACGACGCTGGGGATTATCATCGGCGTGGGGGCTGTGATCGGGTTATCCAGCCTGGGGCGGGGCGTGGAAAATTTCGTTGCCAGCGAGTTTCAGGCGCTTGGCTCGAATGTGCTGTTCGTATTCTCTTCACGCCCGACCAGCGAAACGCGGACGACGATCCAGCCGATTTCGACGCTGGAAGGTGAAGACCTCGCCAACCCGATTATCGCCCCTGCTATCAGCGCAGTAGCGATGGAAACTATCGTCCCGGCGCGAATCGTGAACGGCGGACGGAGCGTACAACTGACAATCAGCGGCGTGACGCCAAATTATGTGGATGTGCGTGATTGGGATGTTCAGAATGGCGTGTTTGTCAGCCAGGATGATCTGGACAATGCCTCCCGCGTTGTTGTGCTTGGCACAACCGTTGTCGAAAAGCTGTTTGGCGATAAGACGGTTGATCCTGTCGGGCAGGAGGTGCGGATCAATGATCGCGTGTTTACCGTCATTGGCGTGATGACGGAGCAGGGTGCGGGGATTGGCGCTCTGGGCGATCAGAATGAGGTCGCGTTCATCCCCATGACGACGGCGCAAACACGGCTGGATCGCGCCCGCACCCGCGACGGCGGCTATCGAGTGGATGTGCTGCATGTAGAGGCGGTATCGGAAGCCGCGATGGACGCGGCGACGCTGCAAATCGAAACCTATCTCAGCGACGCGCACGGTGTGACGTTTCAGGGAGAACAGGACTTCACGATCATCAATCAGAAAGACCTGCTCACCTCGCTTGGGCAGGTGACGGGGATTCTTACGGTGTTTCTGAGCATGATCGCGGGAATTTCGCTGCTGGTGGGCGGAATCGGCATCATGAATATCATGCTCGTCTCGGTGACGGAACGCACCCGCGAGATCGGCTTACGCAAGGCAGTTGGAGCGCGGGGGGCAGATATTCTCTCGCAGTTTTTGATCGAGAGCCTTGTGTTATCCCTGATTGGGGGCGCACTCGGTATCGCGCTTGGCGGGCTAATCACGATTATCGGCGGGATTCTGGTGCCTGACCTGCAACTGACGATCACGACGGATGCGATCATTCTGGCAACCGGCGTGAGCAGTTTTATCGGCGTGTTTTTCGGGTTGTATCCCGCTAGTCGCGCCGCCCGTATGAAGCCGATAGACGCGCTCAGGTTTGAATAGGTCATGATCGCGCCGATTCTGGAAAATATCCGCGTCGCCTTTGTCGGGCTGCGCTCGAACAAGCTCCGTGCTGCCCTGACAATGCTCGGAATCACGATAGGTGTCTCGGCGGTGATCGTGTTGGTCTCGCTCGGTCAGGCGGTGGATAATTTTGTGCGCGGGCAGTTTCTCGGCTTGGGGACGAACCTGATTGTCGTGTTCCCTGGCGAGGACGAACGCGGGAATACGGTGCCGCTGGTGTTGAACGACGCCGAAGTGCTGGCGGATATTGCCCGCGTTCCTGACGCGCAGGCGGTGATGCCGCAGATTGGGTTTACCCGTCCCGTCGCGGCGAACGGCTTGGAGGCGTTAGGGCGAATTCGCGGTGTGACCGAGCATTTTCCGACGATGCGAAACCGCGAAGTGCTGGAAGGGCGCTTTCTGGAAGCCGAAGATGTGGATGGTATTGCCCGCGTCGCCGTGATCGGGTTGACCGTCGTTGAACGTCTGTTTCCCGATACGTATCCCATCGGGCAGGATATTCGCATTGGCGACATCAACTTTCGCGTGATCGGCGTGATGGCGGAAGTTGGTGGTACGCCATTTGGCGGGGATGATAACGATTTGATTTTCGTGCCTGTGACGACGGCGCAGACCCGTTTAAGCGGGGTGCGCGATCTCAGCGGGGATCGCCCCCTGACGAGTATTCTGATACAGGCACGGGATGAGGACAGTGTGGATGTTGTAGCACAGCAGGTGCGGCAAACGCTGCGCGAGGAACGGAATATCGCCTTTCGGGATGAAGATGATTTCCAGATTTTCACACAGACGGATTTGCTGTCCTCGCTGTCGCAGATAACGAACCTGCTGACGATATTCCTTGCCATTATCGCGGGGATTTCGCTGGTAGTGGGCGGGATCGGCATCATGAATATCATGCTGGTCACCGTGACGGAGCGTACCCGTGAAATTGGTTTACGAAAAGCCTGTGGCGCACAGAACCGTGATATTCTGCTGCAATTCCTGACCGAAGCAACCGTGCTATCGTTGGTCGGTGGCGGAATTGGCATCACGCTTTCGGTACTGGCGGCGTTGGCAATCTCCGCCGCGCTGCCTGAACTGGCGGTCTCGATTCAGTTTTCGAGCGTGCTACTGGCAACGCTGATTTCGCTAGGGATTGGTGTGTTCTTCGGCATTTACCCCGCTAACCGCGCCGCCGCACTCAACCCGATTGACGCGCTGCGTTACGAATAGGCGCAATGACGTTGCCTGTAACGGTCATTTCGGGTAAAATTTCAGAATATTCTAAACATTGCAAACGAACAACCCATTGAGGGGCAAGTATTCTCATGATAATGCAACCCAACGGACAGCACGATGCGGATGTGCGGCTCACTGCCGTGCATGACAGCATGCTGGATGGTCTGGGACAGCTTGCCGATTATTTCGGTTTCAGCAAAGTCACAGGGCAGATTTACGGGGCGCTGCTGCTCAGTCCCCGCCCGTTATGTCTCGATGATCTGGTGGAACGACTCGGAATTTCTAAAGCGAATGCCAGTATGACGATGCGAACGCTGGAAAATCTGGGTATGGTACGCGAAGTGTGGGTGCGCGGGAGCAGCGGACGGCGTAAATTTTACGAATCGGAGTCCAATTTCTGGCGGATTGTCACCAATATTCTGCAAGGGCGGGAAATGCGCGACGTGGAACGAGCGCTGCGCGTGATGGACGATAATGCCAAGAAACTGAACGGCGCGATGGATGAACTGGAAACCGATGATCGCGCTCTGGCTGACCTGTATCTGGAACGGATCGCGCAGATGCAGGGCTTGTTTCAATTCGCACAGTTCATGATCGAAGCAATTCTGGAGCAGGTGAATACCTCGCAGGAAGACATGACCGCGCTGCCTTCGTTTGACCTCAAAATGCCCGACGTTTAACCCTTGCCAATACCCCATGCCTGCCGTGTCGCGGCTCAATCGTCGCGCCCATGTGCGTATGCGCCTTCGAAGGATCGATCTGTAAATCGAATGTTTGCAGCACTCGCGCCATCACAAGTTTCGCCTGAATTTCGCCAAATGCTGCGCCAATGCACAGGCGGGGACCGCCGCCGAAGGGCAGATAGGTAAATTTCGCGGGCGGGCGACTCGCAAAGCGTTCGGGTCGAAACCCGTTTGCGTCGTCCCCCCAATGCGCCTTGAGCCGATGAGTCAGATAAATTGAATAGATGACCCGTGAACCTTCGGGAATTGGATAGCCATCAAACTCCAGATTTTGCATGGCGATCCGCGAGCCAAGATGAGCAGGCGGGTACAGGCGAAGCGTTTCCCTGACAATCTGATCAATATAGGTCAATTGCTTGAGATGATCCATCGTCGGCGGTGCGTCGCTATTGAGATCGTCCGATGGTGCGCCGAGAATGGCTGTGGCTTCATCTCGCGCACGTTCGTAAACGTCAGGGTGCTGACCAAGCATGTACCACGCCCACGCCAGAAGCGCCGTCGTCGTGTCATGCCCGGCGACCACCATCGTCATCATCTCGTCGCGTATGTGATGATCATCGTAGCCCGCGCTAATGAGGAGCCCGATCAGGTCGTTGTCTTCTGAGCTGGATTGCACTTGAGCGCGGCGGCGGCGAATGATGGCATACAGATATTCGTCAAGTTCCCGTCTTGCTTTGCTGTAACCGCGCTCCGGCGCACCTGACCAGATCATCCATAAGCCGGGCGAAATGAAGCGCATCAGGCGCAGAGTAGACCCCCAGAGCCGTTCAAGTTCGGGCGAGAAGTCATCCTTAAACAGCGCGTCGAAAACGATCAACAGGGAAAGTTTTCGCATTTCATTGAGTAAATCTACCGTGCTGTCATCGCGCCACTTCGCCAACGTTTGATTTGTGCCGCGCCACATCGCGTTGAGATAGGCGTGAATCATCGGCATGTGCAGGGCAGGGGTCATGACTCGGCGTGGGTCATCATGAACGAATCCATCGGTGACGAGCAGCCCGTTACCCAGCAGGCGGGTAATGGGGTCGGTATCCGAGCGCCAACGGAGGTTATCCTTTTCTTTGACGAGAATGAACTCATTTGCTTCTGCGCCCACCAGAACAATCGGGTGAAATCCCGGCAGTTGCAGTCTGAACACATTGCCCAACCGCGCATGAAATTCTTCAAATGCGGCGATCACGCTGCGTTCATGCAGCATGGCGCGGAGTGCGCTGAGTGAGTTGAGTCCATCAGGTTGTGGAATAACTTTCGGAGTCATTCGTTCAAATGTGACTGACAGGCGGCGGCTCAAAATGCGCCGCTAAACCGTGATTATAGCCCGCCATCCGCCACTTGTGGGGGCGAAATTCGTCCTCTATAATGCCCATACTCCAGCGGGGGAGTGGCGGAATTGGCAGACGCGCATGACTTAGGATCATGTCTCGCAAGAGGTGAGGGTTCGAGTCCCTCTTTCCCCAAAAACGTTCGTCATCACCAATAGAGATTTAATTCCCACGCTAATGCCATTCAAACGAATCTCGTTTTATGCTTAAGCCACCTTTATAATGGGCGGCGTATTCACTCTATCTCATTTGCAGGATGAAGCTCTTGAATATTCAAACCGAACGCCTGGAAGATCAGCACGCCGCACGCCTGACGGTAGAGATCGATCAAGAACGCCTCGACAAGGCGAAACAGAAAGCCGCAAAACAACTATCCACCCGTGCGAATATTCCCGGTTTCCGCAAGGGGAAAGCGCCGTATTCGATCATCGTGCGCTACTTTGGCGAAGCGGCGATTATTCAGGACGCCTTTGAACTGGTGAGCAATGACGTGTACCGCGATGCGTTAGCGGAGTCCGGCATTGAGCCGTATACATCCGGCGCGTTCGAGGATTTCAAACTTGAACCGACGCCCACGCTGGTGTTTACGGTGCCGTTACAGCCGGAGGTTGATCTGGCGGGGTATCGGAGTGTGCGCGTACCGTATGAAAACGCAGAAGTGACGGATACGGATGTCACCAATGCGATTAAGACACTGCAAGAGCAGAACGCGCTGACCGAAGACAGCGCTCACCCGGCTAAGCTGGGAGATCGCGTGACGGTAGATATTCACAGCCACTTCGTCGAAGAACATGAAGATGAGGAAGTGGAAGAGGATGCGTCTGAAAGCGAAGACGCTGAGCCTGCCGCAGATGAACACGAAGAACACGACCATGATGAGCATGACCACGATCATCATCACGGGCATGGCGATGATGAGGTGTTCATTCATGAGCATGACGCACCGATCATTTTCGACAGTGAACACGAGCCATTAGCAGGCTTTAACGAGGCGATGCTCGGCGCAAATGTCGGCGACTCACGCGAGTTCGACCTGACTATTCCTGATGACTCCGAGGAATATGAGGATGTGGCGGGGCGGCAGGTGCATTTCGGCGTGACGGTGAAGAAGATCGAGAATATAACGCTGCCTGCATTGAATGACGAATTTGCAGCAAAAGTGACCGCAGAGGAAGAAAAGCCGCTGACACTGCTCGAACTGCGGATTCGTGTGCGCGAAAATCTTGAACGCATGGCGGAAGAACGGCAGGATAATGAATATGCTCGCCAGGCGCTTGACGCGATGGTGGATCAGGCGACGGTGAAATTTCCTGAGGAGATTATCGCTGATGAAGTAGAAAATATGCTGGAACAGTTTGACCAACAGCTTCGCCAGCAGGGATTTACCTTAAAGGATTACAAAGCCCTGACGAAAATCAGCGACGATGATCTATTTACGCAGTATCGCCCGACGGCGGAAAACCGCGTCAAGCGTGGACTGGTCATGCGTGAAGTCATGGTAGTGGAAGCGATTGAGGCTGATGATGCGGCGCTGCATGTGGAAATTGATCGCCTGCTGGAGAATTTTGATCCCAGCCAGCGCGACAACCTGCGCCCGATGTTTGAAGAGCCGAAGATGCGCGTGAGCGTTCTCGATGATCTGCTGCGCCGCCTGACAACGGAACGGATTATCGCCATTGCAAAAGGCGAAGCGCCTGAACTGCCTCCCGCTGTTGATTTGGAGGTGGATGATGAAAAACAACCCAACGATAGCAGCAAGCCTGAAGTCGTGGAAGCCGTGAACGAAGAGATCAATCAAAAAGGAGAAGCTGTCTGATGTTTGCTGTACCTCCCACCAATCTTGTCCCGATGGTTATCGAGTCCGGCAGCCGAGGCGAACGGGCTTACGATATATATTCGCTATTGTTGAAGGAGCGCATCGTTATTCTTGGTACGCCCGTCAATGACCAGATCGCCAACCTGACGGTGGCGCAGCTGCTGTTTTTGCAGCGTGAAGACCCGGATCGTCAGATTCAGATGTTCATCAACTCGCCCGGCGGCGTGATTTACGCAGGTATGGCGATTTACGATACAATGCAGCAGATCAGCGCCCCCGTCAGCACGACCGCTGTTGGCTTGACCGCGAGTTTTGGTACGGTTTTGCTGACCGCTGGCGTCAAGGGGATGCGCTATGCGCTGCCGAACGCGACCATTCACATGCACCAGCCTTTGGGCGGGGCGCAGGGGCAGGCATCGGACATCGTGATTCAGGCGAATGAAATTATGCGCCTGAAAGAACGGCTGAATGATGTGCTTGTCAAGCATACCGGGCGCGAACGTGAAGTGATTGAGCGCGACACGGATCGGGATGTGTATCTGAGCGCACAACAGGCAGTGGATTATGGCTTGATTGACGCGGTGCTGGAAGGCGCAAAAGCCGGTACGACGACCAACGGAAACGGTGGTAATCCGGTGACGGTGGCGGCCCGCTAAGAAATTATGGCATAGGGCGGTCATGCGCCCTGTGCTTACTCTTGTACTTCGATTTACGGAGGTTTGCGTGAATTTTACTCCTGGCAATCAGCGGTGTTCGTTCTGCCGCCGCAGCCACGATGAGGTCGAACGGCTCATTGCCGGACCAGACGGTGTGTTTATCTGCGATAACTGTGTTGAACTGTGCCAGCGGATTCTGTTTGAAGAAAATGGCGGTTATCCGGAAGAGACGACGACCAGTGAATTTGAACTCGAACACCTGCCAGCACCGCGTGAAATCATGGCGCACCTGAATGAGTATGTCGTCGGGCAGGATCATGCCAAGCGGGTGTTGAGTGTCGCGGTCTACAACCACTACAAGCGTATTCGCAACGGTGGCGTCGCCAACGGCGTTGAACTGGAAAAAAGCAATATCCTCATGGTTGGTCCAACAGGCAGCGGAAAAACGCTGCTGGCGCAAACGCTGGCGCGGATGCTGGATGTGCCGTTCTGCATTGCCGATGCGACCTCTCTGACTGAGGCAGGCTATGTCGGCGAGGATGTTGAGAATATCCTGCTTAGGCTAGTACAGGCGGCGGACGGCGACATTGCCCGCGCTGAACGCGGCATCGTCTATGTGGATGAAATTGACAAGATCGCCCGCAAATCTGCTGATAATCCGTCTATCACGCGGGATGTTTCCGGCGAAGGCGTGCAGCAGGCACTCCTGAAAATTATCGAAGGGACGCTGGCGAATGTGCCGCCGCAGGGTGGGCGCAAACATCCGCATCAGGAATTCTTGCAGGTGGATACGCGGAATGTCCTGTTTATCTGCGGTGGCACGTTCGCGGGCATTGAAGAGGATATTATCAAGCGGATCGGCGGCAAAGGGTCAATCGGCTTCCAGTCGGAAAATGCCCGCGCTGAGAAGGACAAAGCGGCACTGCTGCGGCAGGTCAGCCCGGAAGATTTCATTCGTTACGGACTAATTCCCGAATTTGTCGGGCGGCTGCCAGTGCTGGTGAACGTCGAGCCGCTGGATCGGGATGCGCTCACGCGCATCCTCACTGAGCCGAAGAACGCACTGGTCAAGCAGTATCAGCAGCTCCTTGCGCTGGATAACCTCGAACTGGTGTTTGAGGACTCGGCATTAGGGGCGGCGGCGGATATTGCGCTTAAACGTGGTACAGGCGCACGCGGTCTGCGCTCGATCATCGAGACGCGCCTGCTGGATGTAATGTATGAGGCACCGGGGCGAAAGGACCTTGCCCGAGTCGTCATTGATGAGGATGTGATCAGCGGAGTAAATCCGCCCCGCCTGTACAGCCGCGATAATGTCCTGCTGCAATGGCTGGGACCTGAGGGGGATAGCAGTACGCTAAAGGGTGCGGCATAAACGCGAACATTTCAACATGAAGATTGAACAGGGGTGTACACAATACGCCCCTGTTATTATTCAGGCCACAGGCTGCTTGATGATGATCTCAGTGGCATTTGCGGCTTCTCTTTCGAGACTCAGTGCATTGACGCGATTAGTAAATTCAAAATTACACGGAATCGCCCAACGTGGTCGCATCATGGCGAGCGCCTGCGCTGCTTCGATAGGTGTCATACTGTCGCCGACGGGTAGTATCGCAATGTCCGGGTGCAGCGACGCCATTTCGGGAATCACGCCCGTTTCGCCCGCGTAATAAATATCGTAATAATCCACTGAAATAACGAAACCGAGATTTCCATTCTGGGCAGATGCCTGAGTATGTTCAGGGTGATATGCCGGAAAGCCCTTCACGCAGGTACGCCCGAAGGCAATACTCTGCCAGACGCGCAGCGGCTCGCAGCCGGGTATTTCTTTAGCGACCCGCTCGCTGCTGATGATACGGGTGTGCGGTTGGCGTAATTTGTCAATATCAGCAGGCGAAAAATTCGCATAGTGATCGTGGCTAATCAGGATTATGTCGGCTGGGGCAGGCGGGGAAATGATGCGCCACGGATTAATATAGATGACCGGGGACGTGGCGATACAAAAACTGCCGTGACCCAGCCAGTGAATCTGATTGATCATATTGACCTGCGAATATGCGCTGGCAATGCTGTGAAGTAGATTATCTGTTGACTTTAACGCAGCCGTGATGATTGCTCAAGCCCATTTCGGAATTTATTGTGCCGATTGTACAATCGCCTATATAATCGCAGATACGTCGCGCCGTCATTCACCTGAAAATGACTCGCCCGTCACGCTGAACGGGCAATTGAACGCGCTTATGCAGGAGTGAAACGTAGATGTCCAGTCCGCCGCGCCAACCTCTGAAAGGAATTTCCAGTCCGCCGCCTGGCTCACGCCCGGTAACGGGGGACTTAAGCGGCGCATGGATGCCCGCGCCGTTGAGCCGCCTTGAAGATACAGGTCTGAATCTACTCAATCTGGCAGACCTCGTGTTAAAGGTGTTGTACTTCGGCGGCTACATGCCGGGTCATGCGATTGCCGATATTGTTAAGCTGCCCTATACCGGTGTGCTTGAATATGTGATGGAATTTCTGAAAAAAGAAAAATACGTGGAAGTGCGTGGCACAGGTGGTCTGGGTGAGGCGGGCTTCCAGTATCTCATCTCTACCGCTGGCGCGAACAAGGCGCGTGAGGCGCTGGAGCGTTCGCAGTATGCCGGGCCAGCGCCTGTCACATTACAACAGTATGTGAATGCAATGCGTGAGCAAAACCGCGAACGCCTGATCGTGCATGAAGATGACATGAAGGGCATCATGCGTAATCTGGTCATTTCGGATGAAATGCTGGGGCGCATTGGTCCCGCTGTGAACTCCGGCAAGTCCATCTTTCTGTACGGACCGCCGGGTAACGGCAAAACGACGGTTGCTGAAACGGTCGGGCGCATGGTTCTGGGCGGAAATATCTGGGTGCCGTATGCCTTCGATGTGGATGGGCAGGTGATTCGCGTCTTTGATAACGTCAATCACGAACTGGCAGACCCGGAAGAACGCATCCGTCTTGGTGTGGGTATGACACCCGATCCGCGCTGGCTGCGTATTCGCCGTCCGATGATCATGGTTGGCGGTGAGTTGACGCTGGCGGGGCTCGATCTGGTTTATGATGACGTGAATAAATACTATGAAGCGCCCTTTCAGGTCAAAGCAAACGGCGGCATGTTCCTGATTGACGACTTTGGACGTCAGCAGGTACGTCCGCGTGACCTACTTAATCGCTGGATCGTGCCGTTAGAAAAAGGCGCGGACTTCCTGACGCTGGCAACTGGACGCAAGATCGAAATGCCGTTTTTCGTGCTAATCGTGTTTTCGACCAATATTGACCCGCGTGATTTGGTGGACGAAGCATTTTTACGCCGTATTCGCCACAAAATTGAAATCACCGATCCCACGCCGGAGCAGTTCCGCGAAATATTCAAGCGAGTGTGTATCGCAAAGGGCATTAAATATGACGAACAGGCATTAGCCTACCTCTACAAGGAATGGTATCTCAATCAAAATCGCAAGCTGCGAGCGGTGCATCCGCGTGACCTGATCAACCAGCTGATTGACATCGCCACGTATCTAAATAAGCCGCCGCTGCTGACCAAAGATATGATTGATCGCTCAGCAGCGTCGTACTTTGTGAACCTATGACCCGTCTTCACAGCGGTTCTGCTATCCCGCGCCACCAGCTTTTCGTGCTGGAGGACGGTAACCCTGTCGTTCAGTGGACGGAGTTTCGCGTTCAGGAGCTGCTGAGCGGCAGGTATCGCCCGTTCGATATTTCGCTTTTCGGGCATCCCGTGACCGACAGCGAACTGGAGCAGTTGAAGGCTACCGGCGCGGTTGAAGATTTCACACGCCAGTACGTCTGGTTGTTTGCATTGCCCGAAGAGAGCCGCTTCGGGGACTTACGCACCAATGACGGGGATGGCAATCCTCTGCGGGTCTTCTATATCAGCACCACGCTGCCTGACACCGAATATGATACGATACAAACGATGTTAAATCGCACGGGCATGGCGGAAAAGGTCACTGTCGGGCTGCGCGGTGGTATGGTGGCGATTTTTGCCAAAGGTGGCAAGCCGTACCGCCATCTTGAGGAAGCTGAATCCCTGCAACGCCAGTTAATGACCTTTTCTGCGCTATTTGGCGAGTCAGTGATTGCTTTTTTCGAGGGGGATGATGCACGGCGCACAACCAGCGAACTAAATGCGCTCAAGATTGAACTGGAGCAATCCGCGCCTGAACTGGGTTTTGATGATCTCGCTGCCAGCCAACACGCAACGGCGCTGACAGAAGGGAAGTGCGCGATAGTCGCCAGCAGCAGTGAGGAAAATTTACAGATCGCCGCTGAAAGCCTTGCCTCATTGCACATGCAGGTTCGCATCGCTCGATCCGCGACGGAAGCGCTGGAGCTCATGGAGGAGCAGGTGGAAGAGTGCATGCCCTCTATTCTGGTGATTGATATGGAGCTTGGAGATGTTCATGGCTGGGAACTGCTGCGTAAGGCGCGGGAAATCCCGCCGCTGTCGCATGTGCCGGTGATTGTGATAACGGGCATGGACACGAGCGATTCGGATCAGGCGTTTGCGCTGAAAGTGGCAGGGGTGCAGGCACTCCTCGACAGCCCCGTGAATGAGGCGCAGCTGCGCCTGCACGTCTATGAAATCCTGCAAGCGCAGGAGCGCCGAGCATAACTCAAGTGACGGATTCAAAAACAGTCTTTGTGACAGGGGCGACAGGATTTTTAGGTCGCCATCTGCTGCCCGCGCTGTGCCGCGCCGGTTTCAATGTGCGGGCATTGGTGCGGCAGCCCGCCGCCCACGACTGGTTGAAGCGCTACCCAAACCTGACTGTGATACAGGGCGACGTTCTGGATGCGGGGCGCGTACAGGACGCCATGCGTGGGGCAGGTGTGGTGGTGCATGGCGCGGGCAAGTTCCGTTTCTGGGGCGATCCTAGCGCATTTCAGCGGACGAATATTGACGGCGCGGATAATGTCTTTAACGCGGCGCTGGACATGAATATTCGGGCAGTTATCCATATCTCCACCATTGCTGTCATCGGCAACCCTGATCCTACTCGTATCGTGGACGAGACACACCCTCCACATCCTGCTGATCCGTATCAGGCGAGCAAACTGGCGGCGGAACAACATGCGCTGTCCTATCACACCCAGCGCGGGTTGCCCGTGATCGTGCTGCGTCCAGGTGCCTTCTATGGACCCCTGGGGACGTATGGCTTCAATCGCCTGTTTTTTCGTGACCCGATGCGCGGGATTATCATGCAGTTGGATGGAGGGAACTACATCATTTTCCCAGCGTATGTCCCTGATGTGGCGCAGGGGATTCTCAAGGCGCTGGAACACGGGCAGGCGGGCGAAATTTACAACATCTGTGATGATCCGATAACCCATAAAGAAGCCTTTGACATTGTGTGCGAGGAGGCAAATTTACGCTTCCCGCGCATGAAATTTCCGGGCTGGATGGGGATAACCACTTCGCGGGTCATGGAGGGTTTTTCTACGATCACCCGCCGCGAACCGTTCTACCCCCTCAATCTGCGCTCTTACGTGTATAATTACTGGCGCGTTTCCAGCGAAAAGGCACGTAGGCAGCTTGGTTTTGAGCCGACGCCATTTCGGATTGGAGCGCGGCGGACGATTGCGTGGTATCGCGCTGGTCTGCCCAAATGGACGACCGAAGCAGAATGTTGAGTAACGAAGCAAGACATGATTGATCAGGCGAAAATTTATGTTCGCAGCGGCAACGGCGGCAATGGCATGGTCGCTTTCCGCCGCGAAAAGTATGTACCGCATGGCGGACCCTATGGCGGCGACGGCGGTAAGGGCGCGGACATCATCATCCGTGTGAACCCGAAAATGAACACGCTGGGCAAATTTACGCGGCAGATTCACTTCAAGGGCGAACCCGGCGCACGCGGCGGCAGCGCGACGAAGACAGGTAAGAGCGCAAACAACATTA
>Ga0224722_1000405_pt1 | contig 25141 bp, 18 predicted proteins | sample Balambano_FR1_Me_FD_161646 | JGI IMG/M metagenome (GOLD analysis project Ga0224722, IMG submission 161646) | Freshwater sediment microbial communities from Lake Towuti, South Sulawesi, Indonesia - Balambano_FR1_MetaG | ecosystem: Environmental > Aquatic > Freshwater > Lake > Sediment | place... | reverse complement strand
ACTCGTCCATCGGGCACGGCATCCCCGACGACATCGTTATTGAGCCCGGCATGATCGTGCACTTCGACATGGGCCTGCGCAATGGTGATTACACCAGCGACCTGCAACGCGACGCCTACGTGCTGCGCGAGGACGAGGCCGAGCCGCCGACGGAGGTGCAACGCGCCTGGCACGCCTGCCGCGCCGCGTTGGAGGCGGGGCGCTCGGTGCTGCGGGCCGGTGTGCCGTGCTGGACAGTGGACAAAGCGGCCCGCGAGGCGCTGGAGGACTTCGGCTATCCAGAGTTCATGCACGCCTTCGGACATCACGTCGGGCGCAAGGTGCACGATGGCGGCAGCGTGCTCGGCCCGCACTGGGAGAAATATGGCGACCTGCCGGATCACTTGGTCGAGCCGAACAGCGTTTTCGCCATCGAGTTGGGCGTGATGGTGGAGGGTGTGGGCTATATCGGCGTCGAGGAGAACGTGCTGGTCACGGCGCAGGGCGCGGAGTACTTGAGCGAGCCGCAGCACGAGTTGATCGTGATTTGAGTTTAGAATCCTCAAGGTCGGAGGTGACGTATGACAGTTGTTTTGGAGAACGTTGAGGTGAAATTGACGCCGCAACAAGTAATCTCCATCATCAAGCAACTTACGACTGAGGAACAGGTCGAGGTGCGCAACGCATTGCTCGAACAGGTCGAAGACAAAGACGATTGGAAGAGTGCCTTGGAGAAACTCATCCTTGACTTGAAGGAGCGCGAGCGAAGCGACCAAGACATTGTGAGTTTGCCGGAGTTGACCGACGACGAAATCGTAGCTGAAGTCAGAGCCGTTCGCAGGGAACGATATGAGCGAGAGCAACGAAAGCGCCCTGAGGGTGGTCTTTGACACGAACGTCTATGTAAGCTTTCTGCTTGGCAAACGCGTCACTGAAATGTTGCAGAAGCACCTGCAGGATCACAGAGTCATCATCGTTTCAACCACACGACAGATCGAAGAACTTGTTGATGTGCTTTCGCGCTCACATATTTCCAAAAGGCTCGACTCGCGCAAAGTTTCCGATCTTCTGAGTGCAGTGTCTTCCAGCTCTGAACAGGCTGCGCCTTCACTTGGACTACGCTTGTGCCGAGATGCCGCTGATGATTATCTGCTTGACGTGGCAGCTTCAGCAAAGGCCGCCTTTCTCGTGACCGGAGACAAAGACTTGCTTGATGACCTTGCGCTAAAGCAAAAGATGCTGACAGATTACGGCGTCGAAGTGATCACTACCTCTGAATTTTTGATGAAGTTGTGATCTGAGTGACTGTGACGCAAGTTCTAGCCCGCTCACGTTTCGACTCAACCTTTTGCCACAACCACGCGCCGCTCACGCACGTCACGATCATCGCCGCACCGAGCCATTGGGCCAGAGACAGGCGCTCGCCTAACAACAGGTAGGCACCGGCGATGCCAAACACTGGGATCAAGTTGAGGAAGATGCCTGCCGTGCTGGCCGTCACACGTCTCAGTCCGCGCAAGTAGAACCAGAACGCCAGAGCGTAGTAGAGCAGCCCGGACGCGATTGCCCACAGCCAACCGCTTGCCGGGATTGCGAATGAAGTAACCGGGCTGGCGATGAATGGCTGAAACGGCAGCAGCACGCACGCGAAGATTAGGGCGACCGTCTGTTGCAAGGCAATCACAAACACGGCTGGCAGCGCGGGGTCGAGGCGGCGCGACAGGACAGTGTAGAACGCGCAACACACCACGCCGCTCAAGATCAGCACGCTGCCGACGTGCGCACCGGTAGGATCAGCTTGCGAGAACAGGCCACTGACGAGGGCCACGCCCACCAGCGCCAGCGCGGTCAACACGACCAACCCGGCCGACGGGCGCTCTCTTAACAAGGGCCACGCCAGCACGAGGATAAAGGCAGGCTCGGCCGCCCACAACAGCGACGACGTGCTGGCGCTGACGGTGATCAGGCCGAGCAGGCTCAGCGCGTAGGACAGGCCGGGGTTGAGCAGCCCGAGGAGGCCGGGTCTAGCCCACTTGCTTGCGGCGGAAATGCGCACCCGCGTGATGGCAATGACGATCCACAGGAACGCGACACTGCTGCCAAGTTGAATCACGAGCAGGGTCAGCGGCGGCAGGCTGGCCAGCGACATCTTGCTGATCGAAGTTGCGACGCCCCAGCAAGCCGACGCCAGCACAAGCGCGAGGACGGACTTGGAGTCAAAGGTTTGATTGTTCATACGACCACTCAGTGAAAGAAGCCAAGTTGAAATCGGAGTGCGAGGCGCGACGAGACGGCGCGATGCGCGCAAGGCGCGAGCCGTCATCGTCACAGCAATCCGAACCTGGCAGCCTGAGTGGCCGCATGCAACCAAACGTGAGCATTCGTTAAAGTGTCTTCAAAGGACCTGCCCGCGCATCTTACGCCAAGCGATGTGCATTCACCACATCCCAATTGATCTCAAGTCCTAGTCCCGGTTTGTCGGGCAACGTGATGTAGCCGTCCTCCGGCTTCGGCTCGCCGGTTAAGGTCGTCTAGAACTGTTGAATCACGCCGGCCTACGGCGGATGCTGGAAACAAATCGTGGCTACATCGCACGTGGCTTCTCAAACGCAGATTGTTTCAACTGCTTCTGAATTTCGTAGATTGTGCCGCCGCTGACAGGGTTGGGCAGGGGAACGCGCACAGGCACGGCCGCCATGCGCGGGGCGCTGGTCGGCTCGCCGCGCAGGATTGTCGCGTTGAAGGCGTCCCACGATGCGCTGCTCATGAGCGGGAAAGCATCCACCGCGCAGTACTGGTGCAACAACAGCCGGCGCGGCCGTTTGGATGTGTTCGGCGCAGAGGCGTGCAGCGTGCGGGCATGATGGATCGAGATGCCACTGGCCCTGAGCTCGATCGGCGCAGCCTGGCTCGCGTCGAACTCGACCGTATCCACCGCGCCGACGAATGCGCCGTTGTGATGATGGCTATAGACCGGCCCTGTGTGTGATCCTGGCACCACGAGCAGACAGCCATTTTCGAGCAACATGTCGTCAATTGGGATGCCGACAGCCAGCAGGTCGTCGTTGGTGTGCGGGTAAAACGCCCAGTCCTGATGCCACTCGACCGGGCTGCCGAACTCCGGCGACTTCATGTTGAGCTTGTCGCCGTTGGTGCGGATGGCCGGCCCGATCAGTTGGGCCACGATGTCGAGGATGCGATCGTGATTGAGCATCTGCTTGTAAATGGCGTGCTGCGCGGCCGGGCTTTTGATGCGGCGCACGCGCGGCTGCTCCGGTGAATGCCCCGGCTCGAAGTCGTAGGCGTTGGTGTTGCTGCTGTGCTGGCGCGACTGTTCGACGAGATCGTCGGTGACGTGTTGCAACTCGGCGATCTCGTCCTCCGACAGCACGTTCTCGACGGTGAGATAGCCGTGTTGATGATAAAACGCCACTTGCTCCGGCGTCAGTTGCGCGGTCAATTCAGGTACGATCGCAGTCATTGTGATTCCTCCAAAGCAGTTTTGAAGTTTTGGACCTCTTGCAAAAGTGCGCGTCGAGGTGGACTCCACCTGACTTATGCAAGAGGTCTATTGTCTTGCAGGTTCCCCGCAACGCAATTGCTATAGTCCCCAACCATGAACGCCCTTCTCACCAACGCCAACGTCTATACGGTCAACCCGGCGCAGCCACGCGCCACGGCCATCGCCATCGCGGGCAACCGCATCGTGGCCGTGGGCAGCGACGCCGACATCAGCGCCATCATCTTGCCCAACGCGCAACGCATCAACCTCAACGGCGCGTTCGTGTTGCCGGGCCTGACGGACGCGCACGTGCACCTGGAGCACACCGGCTTTGCCATGCAGCGTGTGCCGCTGGACGAAGTGCCCTCGATTGAAGAAGCCGTTCGCCGCGTGCGCGAGCGCGCAACCAGCACGCCACCAGATCAATGGCTTCAGGGCTGGGGTTGGCAGCAAGCCATTTGGGGTGGCCAGTTCCCGACAGCCCAACAACTGGACGCAGCCACGGCCGATCATCCCGTGGCCTTGCGCGCCAAGAGCGGCCACGCCATGTGGGCCAATACGCTGGCGCTGCGCAAGGCCGGTATCACCCGCGAGACGGCCGACCCCAGCGGCGGCGAGATCGTGCGCGATGCAGCCGGCCAGCCGACCGGCGTGCTGCTGGAAAGCGCGATGGATTTGGTCTCGCACGTTCTGCCCTTGCCCACGCCGGAACAAGAGGAAGAGGCGACGCTGCTGGCGATGCGTGCCATGAACCGAGCCGGCCTGACGGGCGTGCACTGCATGGACGGCGCGGGCGGCATCGGCCTGGGCGGCATCGGCACGTTCGGCACCTATCAACGCCTGCGCGAACAGCGGCGCAGCACGCTGCGCGTGTGCAAGCAACTGCCGGTTGAGAACCTCGATGCCGTCATTGGCGCAGGCTTGCGCAGCGGCTTCGGCGACGCGTGGCTGCGCATCGGCGGGGTCAAGGTGTTCACCGACGGCGCGCTTGGCCCGAAAACGGCGTGGATGGTCGCGCCCTACGAGAACGAGTCGCACAACACCGGTATCCCCATCTGGGAGCCGGAGCAACTGGTCGAGTTTGTGCAGCGGGCGCACGCGCACGGCCTGTCGGTCACCACGCACGCCATCGGCGACCGGGCCAACCACGTCATCCTCGATGCTTACGAGCTAGGGAGCAGAGGAGCTGCTTCGCGGGAGCAAGGGAGCACCTCCGCGCCCCAACACCTCCGCACCTCTGCTCACTTGCGGGATCGCATCGAACACGCCCAAGTGTTGCTGCCCGAGGACATCGCCCGCTTCGGCCTACTCGGCGTCATCGCCTCGGTGCAGCCGATCCACGCCACGCAAGACATGTTCATGGTGGATGCCTACTGGGGCGCGCGCGGGCGGTACGCCTATGCCTTCCGCGACATCGCCAACGGCGGCGCGCGGCTGGCGTTGGGCAGCGACTCGCCGGTGGAGACGTTCGACCCGCTCGTGGGCATCCACGCCGCCGTCACGCGCCAACGCAAGGATGGCACGCCCGCCGGCGGCTGGTACTCCGATCAGCGTTTGACGGTGGAAGAGGCGATCCACGGCTATACGATGGGCGCGGCCCACGCCAGCTACAGCGAGCACGAGCTTGGTTCCATCGAGCCGGGCAAGCTGGCCGACCTGACCGTGCTCTCGCACGACCTGACGGCGATCTCGCCAGACGAGATTCTTGATGTCAAGGTCCAGCGGGTGATGGTGGATGGGGAGTGGATGCTTTAACCACGGAGACACGAAGAACACGGAGCGTGCTTTTCATCTTCGTGCCCTCTGTGTCTCCGTGGTTCAATAGCCGCATGCAAACCCGAAAACTTGGTTACACCGATCTGCACTTCAGCGTCGTCGGCCTGGGCGCGTGGGCCATGGGCGGCGCGGGCTACAAATTCAGTTGGGGCCAGCAGGACGATGACGACTCGGTCAAGACCATTCATCGCGCCGTTGAATTGGGCGTGAACTGGGTGGACACGGCCGCGATCTATGGCCTGGGCCACAGCGAAGAGGTCGTCGGCCGCGCGCTGCGGGAACTTGGCTCGCGCCAGCGGCCCATCGTCGCCACCAAATGTGGCCGGCGCTGGGATGAGGCAGGCACGCCCTACGGCATCCTCAAGCCCGACAGCGTGCGCAAGGAAATTGACGAGAGCCTGCAGCGGCTGGGCGTGGACGTGATTGACCTGTATCAGATGCACTGGCCGCAGCCCGACGAGGACATCGAAGGCGCGTGGCAGGTCATGGCCGATGCGGTCAAGGCCGGCAAGATTCGCTACATCGGCGTGTGCAACTACAACGTGGCCCAGCTCAAGCGCGTGCAAGCGATTCATCCGGTCGCGTCGTTACAGCCGCCCTATTCGATGCTGGTGCGCGGCGTCGAAGATGAGTTGCTTGGTTATTGCGCCGCGAACGCCATCGGCGTGGTGTGCTACAGCCCGATGCAAAAGGGCATCCTGACCGACAAGTTCACCCGCGACTGGGTGGCCAGCTTGGCCAAGGACGATCACCGCTCGCAGCTCGACCCGCGCTTTCAGGAGCCGGAGTTGAGCAAGAACCTGGCCGTAGTGGATGGCTTGAAACCCATCGCGCAAAAGGCCGGCCACACCGTGGCGCAACTGGCCATCGCCTGGGTGCTGCGTCGCCCCGAGGTCACGTCCGCGATCGTCGGCGCGCGCCGCCCATCACAAATCGAGGAGACCGTCGGCGCTGGCGATTGGACGTTGAGCGAGGCAGAGATTGACGCGGTGAATGCACTGCTGTGATGCGCACCGGATAAAGCAAACACGGACGAGAATGAACCTCGTCCGTGTTTGCTTATCGATCAGCCTGCTAGCTGGCCTACTTACACTTGGGTGAAGCGGCGCTGGCCGTCACGGTCACGCCATCCAGCGTCCACGCCAGGCTGCCGCTGAACGTGACGTTGAAGGTAAACGACTTGCGTCCGGTGTAGAAAACCGTCGTCTGCCCGCGATCGGCTGGCGCAGGCGCGAACTGATTGTTCGACCCGACGGCGATGATGGCCGGCGCGCTGTTCGGATTGCGATACCCGAAGTAGGCCACGTAATCCGTCGCGCCCACCTGCTTCACGCATTCCAGGATTGGCTGCACGGGTTTGGTCTGCGCGGGCAATGGCTTGACCGACACGTTGACCGTGCCGGTGGCCTCGCCGCCGTTGCCATCGCTGACCACATAGGTGAAGGCATCGTTGCCGGTGAAGCCGCTCGGCGGCGTGTAGGTGACCTGGTTGCCGGCGAACGTCACCACGCCACCCTGGGCGCTGGTCGCGCTCACGCTGTGCACGCCGATGCCGTCGCCATCGGGGTCGGTGTCATTGGCGATGAGCTTGCTGCCCGCGATCTGCAACGGCACGCCGGCGTAGGCCGTAGCCGCGTCGTCGCGGGCGATGGGCGCGTCGTTCACCGCGATGCCGATCAACTCGATCACACGGGTGACATCCGGCCCGTGGCCATCGTTGGCCGTTATCGTCAGAGGGATCACATCGAAGCAATTCGGGAAGGGTGTGTAGATCAACGCCGCCAGCAGCGCATTCACCTCGGCCAGCGGCCCGCTCACCTGATACACGCCCGCGACCGGATCGTAAGTCGAAGTTGTGCTGCCGGCCGTGCCGGTGCTAAGCGAGCCATAGGCCTGATCCACCACGATCTTCACGCTGATCGTGTCGTTCGGGTTCGGGTCAATCACGGCCAGGCCTTGCAGCGCCAACGGCTGATCTTCGATGTAGCTCTGGTTCTCGCCTGCGATGACCGGCGGCGTGTTCAGCTTGAGGCCAACGATCAGCGGGTCGTGATCGGACGAGCGATATGCATCCGGTGCGAACAGGCTGACCTGCTGACCTGCGCTCTTGAAGTTCAGGTTGTAGTCGAGCACGTTCGGCTCGTCGGCGTTGACGTGCCATTCGGCGACGCCGGTGACCTGGGCGGCCAACAATGGCGAGGCCAGGGCGTGGTCGAGATAACCCGACTGCGCGCCAAACACGAACGAGTAGGCGTTTGGCCCCAGGTATTGTTCGATCAGGTTGGTGTAGCCCGCGTTCAGTATCGCGGTGATGGGGTCTTCTTTGGCATACGAGTTCAGGTCGCCGGTGATCAGCACGTTGGGCGTGGCGATGCCGGTCGGGTTGGTCGCCAGCCACGCGGCCATCTCCTGCGCCGCAATCTTGCGGGTCAGGTTGCAGTTGCCTGCGCCATCGCCCAGGTCGGGGTCAGAGGGGATGGGGCTGAAGTTGTCGGCGCAGCCAGAACCCTTTGATTTGAGGTGGTTGGCGACGACCGTGATGCGTTCTGCGTTGAGCAGTTGCTCAAAGGTCTGCGCCAACGCCGGGCGGTTGCGTTGAATGGAGCCGGAACTGATTGTGCCGTTCGGCAACACCGTCTGCGTGATGATCTGGCCAAACGCGCCGGTGTTCAGTGCGGCAGTGTTACCCACCGGCATCACCTTGGCCGGCTTGTAGATCAGGCCGACCTTGATGGCGTCATCGCCCAGCGCATCCACCTGCCCCGTGCCTGCGTCGGCATCAATGTAGGCATAGGTGCCGGGCGCAGTGGCAGCGTTCAGGCGATTGACCAGGTCGGCAATCGCGCTGGCCGGGCCATAGCCGTCGTTCTCCAGTTCGCTCATGGCCATGATGTCGGCACCAGTGCCCACCAGCATGGCCACGATCTTCACAATCTGGCGATCAAACTCGGCTTGATTCTCCGCGCCGCGACAATCCGTCGGCCCACCCTGCACACCCAGCGTGCATGCGTTGCGGCCAAACGTGTTGAAGTAGTTGAGTACGTTGGTGCTGGCCACCTTGAGCGTGCCGCCCACATCGGCGGGGCTGGCCGGGCGTGGGTTTGCCGCGACGAACGGCGCGGTGAAGGTGGGCGGCGCGTTGGGCCGCACGCGATAGGCGTTGGGGCTGGCGGCGTTGCCGGCCCAACCATATGTCATCACCCCGACGATGCCGGCTGCCGTGTCGCCGATGCGCAGCGTGTTGTTCGCGGCCAGCGGCGATGTGCCGCCGCCGAACACGATCGGATCGGGGTTCTGGATGTTGACCGTGTCGTCAACGATGATGCGGTTGAGGTTGTTCGCCGCCTGGATCGCCAGCGCAGGCGCGCCGGGCGCAGCCAACTGCGTGGGGATGCGCAGCCGGTCGCCCGACGACATCACGATCTGGCCGAAGCGGCCAAGTTGGAAGTGCTCGCTGACGTAGAGCGTCTGCGGCAGCCGCACCAGCATGCCTTCGAAGCGCTCGGGGAAGTCGAGCGCCGAGAACGGCAGCGACACATCGGTCGGCGTCACGGTTCCAGTTGTGCCGCATTGTTCAATCGAGGTGACATTGCCGATTTGCGTTTGGCCTTGAAACTCGGCTGCCACGCCGGTCACGCGCACCACCTGCCCGGCGCTCACGCTGTTGTTGTTGCCGTTGAAGACGAAGATGCCGTCGGACGAGTCGGGATTGCCATCACCTGCGTCTTGCACGTAGAAGCCGCGCAGGAAATTGCTGGTCGAGCCGCTGCCTGGGAATTCGTAATCGCCGATGACCACACCCTGCACGCTGACGGTCTGGCCCGCGACCGGGCTGACGTCGGTCGTGCCTTGCACCGAGCCGATGGTCACGCTGGGCAATGAGCAGGCGGGTGGCGGCGGCGCAGCCACGGTGAAGCCGGAAACGAAATCAGCGGCCATGTTGTCGGGTGGGTCGTTCGCATCCTGGTCGGTGACTTGCGCCGCGATCACCGTCACGGTGCAGGCCTCACTCGCGGCAAAGTCGGTCGCCGGGTCGAGGGTGAACGTGGTCGGGCCGCCGCTCAAGGCAAAAGCCACCGCACCAGACGTGGCGCACGCGATCGTGAACGACGACGCGCTGGCGTTGACCGGCTCGCTAAATGTCACGTCTATGTTCGCGCCTGTGGCGACGTTCGTCGCGCCATTGGCCGGGACGATGCCCGTCACGCTTGGCGCGGCGTCGCCAGGAGGCGGGCCGCCCGCAATGCCACTGATGGTCACGTTGTCCAGGCGTATCGTGCCGCCCGATGCATACGTCGAGGTTGCATTCGTCGCGGCGTATGTGCTGCCGCCGTCCGCGAACGACGACACGATGCGCAGGACGACGCTCGGCTGATTATTCAAGGCACTGATGGCGCTCAGATCCACCAGGCGCGCAGCCCACGTATCACTGCCTGGCATGACGAATGCCTGCGCATCAACAAAGTTCAACCCGTCAGTTGAATATTGCACCGCGACGGTGTTCGCAGCCGTGCTGCTGTGCCGTTCGTCAAAGCTGAATGTGATGTTGGTAAATCCAACCGTGCTGACGGTGAATTGCGCGCCAGCGGTGCGGCTGTTTGTGCCTTGGGCCGGATAGTTACTTGTATTCCAGCCACGGCTTGGGCTGGCGGGGAAACCGGTGACAAATGCGGCCGTCGTCCCACCGACGAGTGCGGCCGTGCCTGCGCCGGTTGATGGCGTGGTTACATCGCCATCGAATGTCCACTGCGCAATGGTCACCGGCGCTTGCGCGCGGACGGTGAGGGCGGGGATAACTGCCAACTGTGCGATGGCCATCACACCGGCAAGCGCGATGCGCCAGCCTGATTTCGGACGCGCAGCAGGCTGTGGAGCGGAGTCGAACGTCGTTGCAGAATCTTGCAAAAGATGAGACACGCGGCACCTTCACTTTTATTTGAATGAATGAACTGGGTTTGAGCTTTGAGCCAGCGTCGAGCGTATGCGCCGCGCTTTAAGTGAGCGTTATCCAGCGCAGCGCAAAAGCATGCTAGCACCAAACGACTTTTGTGGCTGAGCAAATGACGCGCATCTATCGCAATAACGTTGGCAATTTGCGCGCAGGACATGCCTGAGAAATTGCCAAGTTCTATGCCAATGCAACAACGAGTGGCCGCATAATCGCCACATGGACATGGCGCTCAACTTGGCTTGGTGGGGGCTGATTTACGTGCTGCTGCCGGTGGCGCTTGGGACGCTGGCCGCGCTGCCGTTCTGGTGGAAGCGGCGCATGTTGCTGGGCAACGCGCTCGGCTCGGCGGCCATCGCCATCGTGATGATCGTGTTTATCCTGCAAGTGTTCGCCAGCGGCATCTCGTCCGGCTTCCTCACCCAAGACAGCTTGGCACCGCTGGGGGTGCTCGTCATCCTCGGCTGGGTGGACGTGCTGATTTTGTTCTTCGTCAGCGGCGCGGTGGAAGAGCGGGTGAAGAAGCGCGTGGTGAACCCGGATGATTTTTAGAGACGCGCGGCGCTAAAGCGGCCGCGCTGAACAACGAAAGCCTCTGCGAGGCTACCAATATCCGGCCAGTTTCGGTGCAAGCGCCCTTGAGGGTGCTTGCGTTGCTCAGCCCGACCGTTGACGGTCGGGCGAGCTATGCGCATCAGTCAGGCGACGCAATTACAAACTCGCAAACCTATCCACCCGCTGCGCAATCAAATCCAGGCTGCCCTTCCAAAAGGCTTTATCGCGGATGTTGATGCCGAAGCGCATGGCCAGATCGGCGGCCGTGCCCTCGCCGGTGCTGGCCAACAGCGCTTCATATTCCGGCACAAAGGCCGCGCCGCGCTGCTGATAAATCGCATATAGCCCTAGCGCGAACAGCAGGCCAAACGCATACGGGAAGTTGTAGAACGACAGCCCGGCCCGGTAGTAGTGCGGCTTCCACGTCCACATGTATTTGTGCAGATAGCGCTCGTCCAGCCCGTCGCCGTACGTCTCTTTCTGGAAGCGCAGCATCAGCTCACTCAACTCGTCGGCCGAAAGCTCAGCTTTCTCGCGCCGCTTGAACACTTCCTGCTCAAACAAAAAGCGCGAGGTGATGTCCACGATCACCTGGGTCTTGCCGGTCAGGTCGGTGTCGAGGATGGCGATCTCTTCATCGGCCGTCTTGGCGTCGGCCAGCGCCGCGTCGGCAATGATCGTCTCACAAAAGATCGAAGCGGTCTCGGCCAGCGTCATGGGCGTCTGCGTTTGCAACTCGGCCTTGCCAACCAGGCACTCGTTGTGAAAGGCGTGGCCCAACTCGTGCGCCACCGTGCTGACCTGGTCAAGCGAGCCGTCGAAGTTGCACAGGATGCGGCTTTCGTCCACCGCAGGCAGGCCCATGCAGAACGCGCCGGCGCGCTTCCCCGGCCGCTGTTCGGCGTCAATCCAGTTGTGGCCGAACGCGCGCTCGGCCAACTTGGCCAGCCGGTCGCTGAAGGTGGCGAAGTTGCTGACGATGAACTGTTGCGTGTCTGGCCAGGTGTATAAGCGGTCGCTTTTGCCCACCGGCGCGTGCATGTCCCACCACGGCACGCCGTTGGCGTGGCCGAGCATCTTGCCTTTGGCGCGCAGATATTTGCGAAAACTGGGGAAGGCGTCCTGCATCGCGCCGATCATCGCGTCGAGCGTGGCGCGATCAATGCGGGCTTGATCTACTGCGCTGTGCAGCGCGTCGGCCCGGCCGCGCCGCTTGTTGAGTGTGTTGACTGCGCCCTTCACGCCGTTCATAGCTGCGGCCAGCGGCTCTTTTACACCATCCCACGCGGCAAGCTCAGTTTCGTAGGCCCGCTTGCGCACATCCGGGTCGGGATCGTGCGAGAGGTTGATCAGCGCCGGCATCGAGAGCTTTTCAGTGGTATGGCCGCGCGCGAATTCAACCGAGAGTTGCGACGTGATCGTGCCCTGCAATTTGCTCCACGCGTTCGCGCCGCTCAGGCTCAGCTCGGCCGCCAGGCCCTCTTCACCTTCGCTCATCATGTAGCGGCTCTGCTCAGCGGTCTCCATCAGGTAAAAGGCATGATCGCCCGCCGGCCCGCCCTCCTCGATCACGTGCGGCAGTGCATCGGCAATCGCACCCACCCAGCCGCTGAAGCGCGTGTCTATCTGATGCAGCCGCACACCCAACGGCTCGGTCTCGCTCAGCATTCGCCGCGCCGTCTGATTGAACGAATCCGTCGTCACGAACGAGCGGATATACGCGCCCAGGGTGGCATACTGCTTGATCAGCGCATTGGCCCGGTCGAGATACCCATCTAGCGCAACCTTGATCGCGCTGTGGTCTGGTCGCGGCGCTTCTTTGGAGATGCCGTGCGCATCGAGATAGCGCTCAAGCTCAGCCGTGAGATGTTTCGAAGCCTCGATGTCCTGCGCCAGTTCAGGGGATTCGAGTGAGGGGTATACGTTCGACAGATCCCAGCGCGGGAGCGCGCCCAGTTTGGTGTGCTGTGCCATGTCGCAACTATATCCAACCAGTCGCGGATAATCTTTCTTGAATGCCTGTGCCCAATGCAACCACGCTCACGCTTGATCTGGTTCGTCGCGCGCTGCGCCAACCGCTGCCCGGCCTGGCCGCGCAAATCGCGATGGCCCCGCCTGAGCGGCCGACCGCGCTGCCGCCAAACAGCACGCCCCCGCGCGAGGCTGGCGTGCTGCTCTTGCTTTACCCGAAGGACGATGCGTTGCATTTCGTGCTCACGCGCCGCACCGAGCGGCTGGGGTCGCACAGCGGGCAGATTTCCTTCCCCGGCGGACGGCGCGAGATCGGCGATGTGGATTTCGCCGCGACGGCGCTGCGCGAGGCACACGAAGAGGTGGGCATTGATCCCGCGAGCGTTGAGATTCTGGGCGAGTTGACCGACCTGTATATTCCGCCCAGCCACTTCGTGGTGCACCCCGTGGTCGCGTATGCCGCGTGTGCACCCACGTTCTACCCGCACGATGGAGAGGTGGCCGAGGTGATTGAAGCGCTGCTGGCGCTGCTCTTCGATCCTGCAATCAAGGGTGCCGCGCCGCGCGCGCTGGTGAGCCAAGGCCTGCGAGAAGTGATGACGCCGTTTTATCGCATCGCCGGGCATCAGGTGTGGGGCGCGACAGCGATGATTCTGAGCGAGTTCGAGGCGTTGCTCACAACCCTCGTTACGTCTGGCTCGCGATAGCGGGCGGCACTGCGTTTGCAACAGCTAACGCCTCGTGCACCACGGCATAGCACCACGCCTGAAACTCTGGCGTGTAGCCATACGCCAGTGCGGCCTCGGCGAATTCATCCTCGTCCATCACATACGCCGGCGCGGGCATCTCGCGGGCCACGTCCAACTCGTGATCCACGTAATGCACCTCATTGCCGACGATGCGCGGCGGCGAACAGATGTCAAGATACAACTCGACCAAGTTACCCTCGGCGTTGAAGCTCTCGATAAACGTATATGGCTTGTCGAAGCGATAGGTGGCACGGTCACTGTAGTCCGTGTGGCGCAGTGCCTTGTTGATGTGATGCACCGGCGTGTCGCACGGCGTGAGCACGACAACGTGCTGCTCATCCAGTTCGGTGACTGTGCCTTGCCACCACTGATAACACTCGCCATCGGCCTTGTGCGCCCGCACCCAGATCACATCGCCGATCTTCATTGCGACCTTGCCAAAATACCTCCACGAAGGGCACGAAATTCACGAAGGCTGTTATTCGTGGCCCTTCGTGAACTTCGTGGATAGAAATCATTGCACTTTGCGGATCGGGTCGCCCACGTGAATCGTGCCTGCAACAAGCACCTTGGCGTAGATGCCGCGCAGGTTCAGCCATGCGCCTTCCTTCGAGTTGACGAACTTGTAGGCATCGCTGCCAAAGCGAGACGAGAACTTGGTGCAGCCGGTGTGATCTTTCGCCGTGATCTCGAACAGCGCCGAGCCGATCATCAACTGTGTGCCGGGCGGCAGGTTGTCCTCGCTCAGGTCGAGGTCCACATAGAGTTGATCACCCGCCAGCGGCCAGCGTTCGGGTGACTGGGCGATCAGTTGCGCCGCGCGCGCATTCATCAGCGTCACCTGAATATCGTCACCTTTGCTGGTCTTGGCCCAGCGGTCGCCGTGGATGCCGCCCTCTGGGCTGACCGCGCATTCTTTCAGCACGACGCGCTCGTTGGCGGCTGGGCGGATGACGATGCCCTCCAACTTGCCATTCGTCGCCGGCGACAAACGGATGTCGTCGAGGCCGGCCTCAAGCTCGGACTCAGTCAGATATCGGACAGGTGCTTCAGTTGTCATGTTCCTTTCTCCTTCAAGTGTGCCAGCCTGGCTGCGCGCGCCTGGCTCCAAGCCGGTATATCCCATGCGCGTCCGGGGTCGCCATCGTGCAGGCGGACAAACGCTTCGTCAATTGGATCAGCCGCATAACAGCCGTCGCGCACAAGCTCGGTCAACACCTCGGCGAACAACACGTTCAGCGCATCCGCCTGTGCGCCGTAGCCCGCGCGGTCGTGTGCTGAAGCGCTAAAGGCGCTCAACGCGCACTGATCGAACGACGGCGGCAGCCGGGGCAACGTCAGCATGTGCGTCATGCGTCGTTCGCGCCACGGCAGCCAGCAGCGGTTCAGCGCGAACAGGGCTTGCACAAGCGCCTCGCCAGCAGCGTTCAACCGATCAAATGCCACCAATGGAACCTGATTGTCCCAAACATGGCTGGGTGCATCATGCAGCAGCGCGCTTTCCATGGCAATGATGGCCCGGTCGAGGTGATTCAGCCGAATGTCGTCGGCATAGCGCGTTCGCTCGGCAATTAGCGCGGTGGTCGCGCCGGTGCGGTCGAAGGCGATCCACGCGTTCGCCAACCCGGCGCGCTGGCCGGCGTCCCACACGGCGTCGTCGTGCTGCCATTGCGCTAGCTCGCACAGTTTCATGTCCAGTTGAATGCCCTCGGCTTGCACGCGCTCGTCCGGCGTAAAGATGCTGTGGAAAGAATCATCCCAGGGGCACCAAATGGACTCGGCCGGCACGATGTGTTCCTCGATGGGCTGCATGAACACGAGCGCATCAAGGTCTGACCCCGCGTTGGCCGTGTTAGAGGCGATGCTTCCCACGCCGACCACGGCCTGCACACACGCCTCAGGTTGCAGCAACCGTTCGATCACCAGCAGCAGGTCGCGGCGCTTCTGCGCTGTCGCTGGCGTCAACACGCCATCAGCCAATCGAGTGTCACTCATTCAGTTTCCCAACTTCGCGCTCAGTGATGCAATAGCCGCCTTCAACTCGGCTTCGCGGAAGCTGATGGTCAGGTCGCCGCGGGTGCGCTCCAGCACGCCGCGCACCATGTCGGTGTTGCGGCGCAGCCCGCCGGTAATGGCATCGGGGAAGTCCATCGTCACCAGCAGGTCGTAGATGTCGTCCATCGCGGCCAGCAGGCGCTCGCTCTCGGCGTTGTGCCCGCCGCGGCTCTTGTCCAGCGCGCGCCGGCGCAATTCGCCCGCCGCCTCGGCCAGGCCATTGAGGTAGGCCGCGTATTCCACACCGATCTCCTCCGGCCCCGGCGCTGGTGTGCCCCGCGCCACGGCCAGCGTCACGTGCGCCTCGGCCAACTCTTTCATCGCGTCCTGGGTATAGCCGGTGAAGAACAGGTCGGGATAAGGCGATACGGCTGAGTTCAAGTCACCGGCCACACGTTTGGCCTCGCCCAATAATCTCTCCGCTTCAGTCCACTCGTCGCGGTGCGACGCGCGAATGGTCAGCGAACAAAATCGAATCAACTCGCGCGACAGGTTGACGGCTTTGTCGCGCGCCGCGTTCTTGGCGACGAAGGTGACTCGAATGCGTTCCGAGATTTCTGGCAAATTGCCAATGCTCATGCGCGTCATTGTAATGATTTATTCAAGTAGTCTGTCGTATGTAGAGGCGTGGATCATGTGGATATCGCGCCGAGGCCCCAGCAGTGGCGATGGAGCGTGTTCCAACCCAACATCTGGCCTTAACACAGATTGACCGGCGTTTACCCATGTGGACGACGGATTTCGCAGCTTGCGCACATCATTTCACAACTCCGAGATGTGGTTGTGGGCATGTGGATAGACCGACGGCATCCACATGTTGTGGGCAGGTTAAGTGTGGATCAGCCGGATATGTGGATAACTGCTAAAGGCCCCAGCGTTGCGGGAACGTTGCAATAACGCGCAGTATTTGCATTGAAGCGTGATGCATAATAGCCGCCCCATGCAGACCATCGAGCAATTATGCGCGCGTCATGGCGTAGACATGCCGCATGCATTGTGCGTCGCAGAGACATCTGCGCGCTTGTTCGATGAAACCCAGCCCGTCCATGCATTGTCCGCCCGCGCGCGAGAGCTTCTGCACGCCGGCGCGCTGCTGCATAACGTGGCGCTTGGACGTGGCCAGGAATCCCATCACCAGGCCGGGCGAGATATCGTCATTGCCGCGCCGTTGACCGGCCTGTCTCAAACCGAGCGCGCGGTTCTGGCCTGCATGGTCGCCTTTCACGAAGGCCCAGTCCGCCCCGAGGCCGAGCCGCTGTTCAAGGCGCTTGCCCCAGCGCAGCAACGCGAGGCGCGCGTGCTCAGCGCCATCCTGCGCCTGGCCAATGGGTTAGATGGCTCGCAGACACAGACCACCAAGATTGCGAAGGCGACGCATGACGCGCCGCACCCTCCACCCTCCACCCTCCACATCCACGTGTGCGGGCCACACAGCCATGCCGACGCGGCCAGCGCGGAGCGCAAAGCCGATCTGTGGCGGGCGACGCTTGGCCCGGTGCAGGTGATGGCCCGGCTGGATGCGCCGCACATCGCGCCGGATGACAGTCTGGCCGAAGCCGGCCGCAAGGTGTTGCGTTATCGCCTGGATTGGAGCGGTGGGCGCGCGGCTTGGGCGTTCGCAGCGGCGGATGCGATATCACCGGCGCGGGTGAGCAAACTGCGCGTGACAACGCGCCGCATGCGCAACGACCTGCGCCTGTTCGGTGCGGGCCTGCGCGGCAGGGTGATGCGGCCCCTGGACAAGGGTCTGCGCACCTGGTCGAGCGCGCTGCGCGATGTGCGCGCGCTCGACGCGCAGCTGGCCAGCCTGGATGCCTACTGGGAACGCTGCGACGATGAAGCCAGAGCCGGACTCGTGCCGCTAAAAGACGCGTGGCAGCGCCGGCGCGCCGAAGCAGCCAGCGCGCTGATGGCGCTGGCAACCAGCGATGACGGCGAGGCCTGGTTGGATGTGATTGATGCGCTGGCGTCTGCGCCGGACGTGTGCGCATTTGCGCAAAAAACCGCGCCGGGCGAACCGTCACATGTGCGGCATGTGGCCGAGGCAGCCTTGTGGCAAGGCCTGGCGCACGTGCGTGCCTTCGACACGCTGCCCGACTGCCCTCAACCCGATGACCTGCATGCCTTGAGAGTGGCCATCAAGCGCTTGCGCTATACGTTGGAGGCGCTGGGCGATGTGTTGCCGGTTGAACATACCCAAGAACTCATGAGGCGCTGCGTCGTGGCGCAGGATGTGTTTGGGCCGATCAACGATGCGCACGTGGCCGCATCACGCGCCAGGGATTTCGCAGCGCGCGCACGTCCGCGTGTGCCAGTCAAGGGCATCCTCACCTTTGCCGAGGCGCAAGAGAAGGTGATCGAAAACCGCATGGCCGGTTGGCGCGATCATCTACACCCGCTCCTAAATCCATTTTCATGAACACCGCCGTTCCCACCGGTGCGCGCGGGCCTTTGGCTCGCAGGCGCAGCGCCATCAAGCCCAAACTCATCAGTGCCGCCATCGCGTCGGCGTTATTGGCGTCTGCGTGCGGCGCTAGCGAGCAGCCAGCGCCGACCATCACGCCCATCGTGCTCACGGTCGCGCTCTCACCCACGCCGACGATTGCGCCGTCGCCCACGGTGGTGTCGGTGCCGCCGCCAACGCTGACGCCCGTGCCATCGGCAACCCCGCTGCCGACCAATACGCCGTCGCCAACGAACACCCCGCTGCCGACGAACACGCCTGAACCATCACCGACACCGCAGCCAACTGCGCCAGCGATCAAGGGAAACACTGTGCCGATGCCGGCAGTGGCCGTGAGTGCGACGACGGGCATCACTTCGACCACGGCCTTCTCGCTCAATGTCGTGCCGCCGCCGGTCGCGCCGGTGAAGCTCCCGCCTGGCACGATCAATATTGCGTTGTTGGGCATAGATACGCGCCCGCGCGGCGGCGGGGCGAACAGCGACGTGATCATCATTGCCAGCATCCAGCCCGACATCCCGGCGGTGACGATGTTGTCCATCCCGCGCGACACATTGGTCTACACGCCGAACTGGCGCATGGGCAAGATCAACACCGCCTATGCGCGCGGGCCTGACTACTTCAAGCAGACGATCAAATACAACCTCGGCATCAACGTGGATTACTTTGTGGCAGTCAACTTCGCTGCGGTCGTCAGCGCAGTCAATACGCTGGATGGCATTGATGTGGTGGCCAGTTGCCAGTTGTATCAAGTCTTCCCCAAAGACCCGTATTACCTGGCCGATAGCACCACGCCGTTGACGGTGACTGTGCCCTACACCGATAGCTTCACCGGCGAAGTATGGCAGCCTGGTACGGCAGTGCCCACGCAGACGATCTGGATTCCCGGGCCGGGCGTGTATTCGCTCAACGGCCTGCAGACGCTGGCCTACGCGCGGGCGCGCTATGGCGTGCCCGGCGGCGATATTGACCGTGGCCGGCGCACCCAGGTCGTCGTCCGCGCCATGCTAAGCAAAGCCAGGAGCAACGGCCTGGCCATGTTCGCGCAGTTGCCGGCGCTGATCGAGCAGTTTGGGGCCAACGTCAAGACCGACCTGTCACTCGATCAGATGTTGGCGTTGGCGTCGCTGGCCAACACCCTGGACGACGGGTTGATTCGCAGCCGCTACTTTGATGGCGTAGGGTTGACCGGCGCGAACTTTCCCGAAGTTGGCTCAATCCTCATCCCCAACCGCGACAACATCAGCCCATACCTGCAACAGGCGTTCAACGTTCCGCTCAATCAACAGGCCGGCGCGGGGGTGCCAATTGAATTCGTCAACGCCACCGGCAACGACGAAATGAGCATCGTGGCGACGGGCCGATTGCGCGAACTGGGCTTTGAGGTGGTCAAGACTGAGGAGGCGAGTGAGGTCGTTTCGCGCACGCAAGTGATTGACTTCACCACCACCACCAAAGGCAGCGCGTTGCCGCGCCTGCAAAGCGCGTTCCAGGTCAAGCCCGAATTTGTGACGGCGCAGCCCAACCCCGACGGCCCGCGTTATCGCCTGATCGCTGGGCGCGACTTCGACCCGTGCTACGCCAACAACTACGCGTTCACGCGCGGCAGCATTGCGGCAACACCTGCGCCAACAGCAACGGTTGATCCGAACGCGCCACCGACGCCAACGGTAGACCCGAATGCGCCTGCGCCAACAGCCACGCCCGATCCGAATGTGCCAACGGCCGCGCCGGAGCAGCCGACGCTGGTGCCGCCCGCCGAGCCACCCACACCCACGCCCACGCCGGAGGGGTGAGGCAACGCCAGCCTATGCTTCCGTCTTCCACGCGATCTGCTCGGCCATCAACCATTCGTCGGGTGTGTTGACATTGGTGAAGGCCAGCTGATGTGGGTCGAATGGCGCGCACTCATCGGGCGTGATTGCGCGCATGTTCAGGCTGGCCAGCAACTTGTGCAGCGACAACTCGCGCGCGTCAATCGCAGCCTGCACTGCGGGCAGGCATGCCGAGGTGCGATAGACCGCGTGCAGTGGCTCATAGCCGTTGGGAGTCAGCGGGACCGCGGCGTCGAACAAGTCATCTTCAAGCAGTTTGGCTGCGTGTGCCAGAAGCGATGGATTCACAAACGGCATGTCGCACGCAATTAGCGCGAGGCGTGATGATTGGCAATGTGTGAGCGCTGTGAGCATGCCACCCAACGGCCCCAGCCCCGGCGTCTCATCGCCAAACATGTGCAGGCCGAGAAAGGCGTAGTCGTTAGGGCGATTGGTGATCAGCGTGATCGCGCTTGAAAGCCGCCGCACGCGCGCGACAACGCGTTCAATTAGCGGCCGGCCGAGGAATAGTTTCAGCCCTTTGTCTTCACCCATGCGCCGCGATTGGCCACCGCACAGGATGGCGATGGTCACGCTCATTGCACGCACTGCGCGCCGAGCAATGCGGTCAACTCCGCCCGCAGTTCGGGGCAGTCGCGCGTGGTGTCGTTGGGGAAGTCAATGGTCATGTCCTCGCCGCCTCCTCCTGAGCTTGTCGAAGGACGCAGTGCGATGACAAACGGTTGCTCGCCCTCGAACTTGCGCAGTGTCTGCAAAACTGCTTCGAGTTTGGCCACGTCGCTGCGCGCGTCGCCATTGCGGTGCATGACGACGACCAGCGGCTCGCCCAGTGCGATGAGCGGCAAGCCTTGTGCGTTGGGATGGAGATTGGCTGCTTGCCTCCCACTGGGGGTGGTGGGCTGTGGGCTGTGGGCTGTGGGCCGAGTTGAAACCGAGGCCATCTCGCGCACGGCGGAACCGGGCTGCGGCGACGCGATGACGTAGCTCACCTCGGCCGCGTACTTTGTCTCCACCACAACCGCATTTGCTGTAGAAGCCTCATCACCGTCGTCGCTAAACGAGAGATCATCAAAGGCTGACAGATCAGCTGTGGGTTGCGGCTCTGCCGGTTTGGCAAAGGCGGGATCAGCCTCGATGGAGCCCACGGCTGGCAATGGTGCGCCCTCGCCGTCGTCCACGAACGACTTGTCGTCGAGCGCGCTCAGGTCGGTTCCCGGCGGGGTCAACGGCGCGCTGCTCAACGAGTCGAAATAAGCGTTGATGTCATCTTCGTAGCCGCTGCCGTTGCTGCTCCAGCGGTCATCCTGGTAATAGGCGCGCGTCCGGTCGCCATCGGCGCTGCTGGCCCGCTCGAACGAGGTGCTCACCCGCTCGACCAGGATCTTGGCCGCACCGCCCTCCGGCACCTCGGCCTTGCCGCTGATTAGCACGGCCTGATCCTTGATCAGCACGTCCTGATATTCGTCCCACGTGCGCGGGAAGATGGTCAGCTCGATGCGGCCGAACATGTCCTCCATTTCGCCGAAGGCCATGGCCTTGCCTGCCTTGGTGGTGTGCGGGCGGATGAAGCTGATCACGCCGGCCAGCCTGACTTTTTGCCCGTTGTCGGCCGGGCCGAGCTGGGCGCTGTTGTGCGTCACCTGTCCTTGCAGCGCATCGAGCGTGGCCTGCAATGGGTGCTCGCTGATGTAGGTGCCGATCAACTCCTTCTCTTCTTGTAGTTGCAGCTTGCGCGGGATGTCTTTGACGTTCTTGGGCAGCACGATCAAGTTGTCGTCGGCGCTGGCCTCCAGCCCGCCGAACAGCATGCCCTGGCCGCGCTCAGCCGCGCGACGGGCCGTCGTCGCCGCGCCGATCATCTGATCCACCACCGCCAGCAACTGCGGGCGCGCACCAAACTCATCGAACGCGCCGACCTTGATGAGCGATTCGAGCGCGCGCTTGTTCAACGTGCTCATGTCCACGCGCCGCGCGAAGTCATCCAGCGACTTGAACTTGCCCGCGGCATTGCGCGCCTCAATGATCGCCTTCACCGGCCCCGAGCCGACACCCTTGATGGCCATGAGGCCGAAGCGCAGCGATAGGATTTTCGATTTTCGATTTTCGATTTTCGATTGTTCGGTCGCCTCATCCTCGATGCTGAAATCTTCGACCGAGGCATTCACGCTCGGCGGCAGAATCTTGATGCCGTGCTGCTTGGCGTCGCCGATCAGGCCGGTGATCTTGTCGGTATTGCCGCTTTCGACCGTGAGCAGGGCGCACATGTATTCAAGGGTGTAATTGGCCTTCAGCCACGCGGTCTGGCAGGTGATTGAGGCATAGATGGCCGCGTGTGACTTATTGAAGCCGTAGCGGGCGAAGAACTCGATGTCGCTCCAGATCTGGTCGGCCACCTCGCCGGGGTAACCCTTCTTCTCCGCGCCGGCGCGGAACTTGCTCTTGTGTTTGTCGAGTTGCTCCTTGACCTTCTTCGACACGGCCTTACGAATCGTGTCGGCCTCGCCCATCGAGTAGCCGGCGAAGTCGCGCGCCACGCGCATGATCTGCTCCTGATAGACCAGGATGCCGTAGGTCTCTTCCAGCGCCAGCTTCAGGTCGGGGTGGTGATATTTGACCTGCTCCTCGCCGTGCATGCGCTTGATGTAGGCCGGGATGTACTCCATCGGCCCCGGCCGGAACAACGAGATGGCCGCGACGATATTCTCGAAGCGCTGCGGCTTCATCTGCGTCATCAGGTTGCGCATGCCTGTGCCTTCCACCTGGAACACGCCCATGACATCGCCCTTGCTCAGCGTGTCGTAGGTGGCCTTCTCGTGCACGGGAATGTTGTCGAGGGTGTACTTCACGCCGTGGCGCTGCTCGATCAACTCGCACGCCTTGCGAATAATCGTCAGCATGGACAGGCCGAGATAGTCCATCTTGAGCAGGCCGATGCTCTCCAGATGGTTCATCTCGAACTGCGTGACGGCGTTCAGCCGCTCGGTGATGGGCGTGCCGGTCAAGCGGTGCAGCGGCGCATATTCGATCAGCGGCTTATCGGCGATGACGACGCCAGCGGCGTGCGTGCCGGCGTTGCGCACCGCGCCCTCCACCAGCATGGCCTTGTCGTATAGCTCCTTCAGGTGCGGCTCGCCGTCGTAGATGCGCTTGAGGTCGGGCACCTGCTCAAGCGCCTCACGCAGCGTGATCGGCTTGCCAGGGATGGCCGGCACGAGTTGCGTGACGCGGTTGACCTCGCCCAGCGGAATATCCAGCACACGGCCGATGTCCTTGAGCGCGGCGCGCGCGGCCATGGTGCCGAAGGTGATGATCTGGGCGACCTTGTCCGCGCCGTATTTGTCAATCGTGTAATCCACGAGCTTGTAGCGCTGGTCATCCGGGAAGTCCATGTCAATGTCCGGCATGGTCACGCGTTCCGGGTTCAAGAAGCGCTCGAAATACAGGTCGTTGCTCACCGGCTCAACGTTGGTGAGCATCAGCACGTGGCTGACCATGCTGCCGGCCGCGCTGCCGCGCACGTCCCACCAGATGCCCTCCTGCCGGCAAAAGCGAATCAAATCCCACACGATCAGCATGTAGGTGGGGAAGCCCATGGCGTTGATCGTGTCAATCTCGAACTGCAAGCGTTCGCGCAGTTTGCGCGGGGTCATGGCCGGGTGCGCATCGGCGCCGGGCAGCGCCAACGGCGAGAGCGCCGTCAGCTTGATCGGCTTGTCCTCACCGAAATAGACGACGGACGACGGGCGCGAGACGACGGTCAACCCTCTGGATTCTGGACTCTGGACTCTGGCTTCTGCGACAAACCCGTCCTCCGGCAGCGGGGCCATCACCTCGTGCACCCAGACGAAGTCTGTCCCATCTTCGCGCGCGGGGATGCCGTAGCGCGCCTCGAAGCCGATCTCGCACAGGTAGCGCAGATACTCGGCGTCGCTGCCGAAGCGGGCCGGCCGCTGAAAGTGCGGCAGGTGGAAGGTCTTGTCCGTCAGCTTCACATCGCAGCGTTCGGCCAACTCAACCGTGTTGGGGATGGCCTCCGGGCAGAGCGGGTCGAACAGCACCCGCATCTCCGCCTCGCTGCGCAGGTAATACGAGTCGTCGTTGAACTTCATCCGCTTGGGGTCGGTGAACAGCGACGTGGTCTGGATGCACAGCATCAGGTCGTGCGGGATGGCGTCTTCACGCCGCACGTAGTGCGCGTCGTTGGTGGCGATCACCGGCACGCCGAACTCTTTGGCCCACGCGATCACGCGGTCGTTGATCTGGCGGAACTCCGGCAGCTCGTGCTCCTGAATCTCGAAGTAGAAGCGATCCTTGAACGTGTCGAGATACCACTGCGTGATCTTGCGCGCCTCATCCTCCTTGCCCTCCAGGATCAGGCACGGGATTTCGGCGCTGGGGCAGCCACTGGTGCAGATGATGCCCTCGGCGTTGTCGCGCAACGCATCGTGGTCAATGCGCGGCTTGTAATAGAAGCCCTCGAGCTGCGACAGCGTGGCCAGCCGCATCAGGTTCTTGTAGCCGGTCTGGTTCATGGCCAGCAGCAGCAGGTGATGCGGGCTGCGGTCGAAGGTGTTGTCGCGGTCGCTCATGCGCCGGCCGCGCTTGCACAGGTAGGCCTCCATGCCGATGATCGGCTTGACGCCGGCGTCCAGGCACGCGTCGCTGAACTCGATCACGCCATGCATCACGCCATGATCAGTCAACGCGATGGCGGGCATGTTCTGCTCGACGGCGTGCTTGGCCATCTTCTTGACCTTGGCCAGGCCGTCGAGCATCGAGTACTCGCTGTGGTTGTGCAGGTGGACGAAAGACATTCGAATGTCGAGTTGCGAATGGTGAATTACGAATTACTGAGATGCAAATCGCCAGTCACGCGGGTGAACTGGCGATTGAAAGTGATGGCAGAAATTTAGCACAAAAATTCTGTGAGCGGGTGAAGTTTAAGGTGAGGTTGGGAACCATAGCCCGCAGAGGCTTCGCTGACTATTGCCCCTGATTTGAAATCAGGGGCAACCCATGGCCAAGTGTGGACTACGTGCACAACCGTAAGGCGCGCCACGCCAACCGCCAACTCATCGAAGAACTGGAGCGCACGAGCGACGACGAATAGTCCCGCAAGCCATGGCCCCGTGGGGGACTTTGCACATGTTGCCCATGACTTCAAGTCATGGGCAAAGCCCTGCGAAGCCCTGCCGGGCTACCCGCATGAGTCACACGAACGTGAGCGCATGCAACGGCTTGCCGTCAACGCCTTGCAGCAGGCGTTCGATCAGCCGCACGTCATCGTACATTTGACAACTCTGGGCG
>Ga0224722_1000404_pt1 | contig 25150 bp, 36 predicted proteins | sample Balambano_FR1_Me_FD_161646 | JGI IMG/M metagenome (GOLD analysis project Ga0224722, IMG submission 161646) | Freshwater sediment microbial communities from Lake Towuti, South Sulawesi, Indonesia - Balambano_FR1_MetaG | ecosystem: Environmental > Aquatic > Freshwater > Lake > Sediment | place... | reverse complement strand
CCCGCACCTTGCGCGCTAGGGGGGGTGCTTGTCCATGCCCGAAATCCCGCGCCCTGCCGCAAGGCCCGCCAAACGCCGCGTCGATCAGCTGCTGGTCGAGCGCAGCCTTGCCGAAAGCCGCGCGCGGGCCCAGGCGCTGGTGATGGCAGGGCTGGTGTTTGCTGGCGCAACCCGGATTGACAAGCCCGGGCATCAGCTTGCCGAGGATGCCGCGATCGAGGTGCGCGGGCGCGATCATCCCTGGGTCAGCCGCGGCGGGATCAAGCTGGCCCATGCTCTGAGCCATTTCGGCCTCTCGCCCGAGGGTGCGGTGGCGATGGACATCGGCTCGTCCACCGGGGGCTTCACCGACGTGCTCCTCTCCCACGGCGCGGCGCATGTCTTCTGCGTCGACAGCGGCACCAACCAGCTCGCGTGGAAACTGCGCGAAGACTCGCGGGTGACGGTGCTCGAACAGCTGTCCGCGCGGCTGCTCACCCGCGCTCACATCACCCGCGATTGCAACTGGGTGGTGTGCGATGCGAGCTTCATCGGCCTGTCCAAGGTGCTCGACGTGCCGCTGCGCCTTGCGGCGCCGCGATGCCGGCTGGTGGCGCTGATCAAGCCGCAGTTCGAAGTCGGCCGCGCGGAGGTCGGCAAGGGCGGGGTGGTGCGCGATCCTGCCCTGCACGCACGCGTGTGTGCCGAGGTGCAGGCGTGGCTGGAGGAGCGGGGCTGGCAGGTCGACGGGATCGCCACCAGCCCGATCACCGGGCCGCAGGGCAATGCCGAGTTCCTGATCAGCGCGCAGCGCGGCTGAACGCGCGCCCGCCCAAATGCAAGACCGGCAGCAACCCCGCTAAAGGATTGCTGCCGGCCCTTATCGCATTGCGGCCCGGCGCCAAGGGCCGGGCACGGCGGAACCTGCGGCTTATTCGGCAGCCGGGGTTTCGGTGGCCATGGCTTCGCCTTCGGCGGCCATTGCTTCACCTTCGGCGGCCATTGCTTCGCCTTCGGCAGCCATCGCGTCACCTTCGGCGGCCATCGCATCGCCTTCGGCGGCCATCGCGTCGCCTTCGGCCGCCATCGCGTCGCCTTCGGCGGCCATCGCGTCTTCGGCCGGAGCGGTTTCTTCAGCGGCAGGCGAGCACGCAACCGTGGCAACAGCAAGACCGGCGACGGCGACGAGCGCAGCAAAGTTCTTTTTCATGGGCATTCCCCTATAGGACCGAATAGCCGGCCTGCAATGAACGAAGCGCGTTGATTGACAGAGCCCTGCCGCCAACGCACTTCCGAATCGCGGCAGGATTGTGGCATGAGGTAGCAGATCGCGGCACATCGCCAAAAAGCTTTTCTCGCGCGTTCTGCAGGCCGATTTCGGGACCGGGTCGATGCGGGTTTGGCGGTCCTTGCGCGCTCTGGTATCGCCCGCCGCAGTTCGATGCAGCGCCCGGGAATCGTCGGAGCCTGCGGTCGACAGGATCGTCCCGGGAGGAACCATGAACACCCTTGCTTCCAAAGCCCAGCTGCGCGCCAGTTTCCTGCGCTGGGCGCTGTTTTTGGTGCCACTGGTGCTGTTGATCGGCTTTACCGCCGGGCAACTGGGCGGGCCGGATACCGCGTGGTTTGCCGGTCTCGACAAGCCTGCGATCTACCCGCCGCCTGCGGCTTTCGGGATTGTCTGGTCGATCCTGTTCGTGCTGATCGGCTGCGCGCTGGCGCTGGTGGCGAGCGCGTGGGGCGCAACCGGGCGGGTTCTGGCGCTGGCCGTGTTCGCGGTGCATTTCATCGGCACCCAGGCATGGACCGCGGTGTTCTTCGGAATGCAGGACATGGATGCCGGGCTGATGGTACTCGGCTACGCCGTGGTCAGTCTGGTGATCGCGCTGGTGCTGATCGGACGGGTGCGCCGCGCGGCGGCGCTGCTGCTGCTGCCTTACCTTGCGTGGCTGTGCTTTGCCACGGCGCTCAATTACCAGTTCATCGCCGCCAATCCCGACGGCGGGCCGCGCGGCGATAGCGGCGCAGCGACGCGGGTGGAATTGTAGGCCGATCGCCCGCGCGCCAAGCACTGGACAAGCCGCACACCAATCGCCAGATGAACACCATGCAGAGCCAGAACCCGATTATCGCCGACCTCGTCAAACTCGCCAACAGCGCCGCAGGGACAATGGCGGGCATGACCCGCGAAGCCCGCGAGAACGCGCGCGAACGGCTGCGCGAGGCGCTGGGCGGGATCGATTTCGTCTCTCGCGAGGAGTTCGACACGGTGAAGGCGATGGCGCAGAAGGCGCGCGAACAGGCCGACGCCCTCGAAGCCCGGCTGGCGGCGCTCGAAGCCGGGCGCGCGAATAAATAGGCATTGGCGCTGGCCGCATGAACCTGCGTGCGGGCGCGATCGTGCTGGCCGCCCGGCCGCAGGGCGAAACCGGTGCGATCGCGCGGTTGCTGACGGCCGATCAGGGGTTGGTGGCGGGCTATGTCGCAGGCGGGCGCGGGCGGCAGCAGCGCGCGGCGATGGTGCCGGGCAACCGTGTCGCGCTCGACCTGCGCGCGCGTCCGGGCAGCCAACTGCCGTTCGCACGGCTCGAACTTGAACATTCGCGCGCCGCGCTGATGACCGAGCCGCTTCCGGCTGCCGCGATCCAGTGGGTGTGCGCGCTGACCGCCGCCGCGCTACCCGAACGCCAGCCCTATCCCGGGCTGTTCCCGGCGCTCGAGGCGCTGCTCGATGCGGTGGCGCTTGCCCCTTCAGCGCGCGGCTGGCTGGCAGGGCTGGTGGGTTACGAGACGCTGTTGCTGCGTGAGCTTGGCTATGGCGGCGCGCGCCCCGATCCGGGGGCGGATCTGGGCGGGCAGATGGCGGCACTGGCCGCGCTCGAGGGCCAGCTTGCGCACTCCCTGCTTGCAGGGCGCAGGGGCGATGTTATGGCCGCGCGCAGGCTGCTGACCGGGCGGCTGGCGCGGATCGCTTGAAGGAACCCGATGAGAATTGCAGTCCTGCCCGGCGACGGGATCGGCCCCGAAGTGACCGCCGAGGCGGTGGCCGTGCTCGACGCGCTGGCACTGCCGGGCGTTGTGCTTGATTACGGCGATGTCGGTGGGGCGGCCTACCGGCGCCATGGGCACCCGCTGCCCGCCGCAACGTTGGAGCTGGCGGCGCAGGCCGATGCGGTGCTGTTCGGCGCGGTTGGCGATCCGGGCTGCGACACGCTCGATCGTCACTTGCGCCCCGAACAGGCCATTCTGGGGCTTCGGCGCGAATTGTCGCTGTTCGCCAATTTGCGACCGGCGCGGGTGTTTGCCGGGCTCGAACACCTCTCGCCGCTGCGTCGCGAGATTGCCGCAGGACTCGACCTGCTGATCGTGCGCGAGCTGACCGGGGATGTTTATTTCGGCGCCAAGGGCCAGCGCACCACCGACTCGGGCGAGCGCGAGGGGTGGGACGCGATGTCCTATTCGGAAAGCGAAGTGCGCCGCATCGCCCATGTCGCCTTCCGCGCGGCGGCGGCATCCGGGCAAAAACTCACCAGCGTCGACAAGGCCAATGTGCTTGAAACCAGCCAGTTGTGGCGCGACGTGGTGATCGAGGTGGCGGCGGAATACGGCGCGGTCGCGCTCGATCACATGTATGTCGACAATGCCGCGATGCAGGTCGTGAGCCACCCCGATCGCTTCGGTGTGGTGCTGACGGGCAATCTGTTCGGCGATATTCTCTCCGATCTGGCGAGCGCGGCGGTCGGGTCCATCGGCCTGTTGCCGAGTGCGTCGCTGGGCGCGCGCACGACCGATTTCGGCACTTTCGGCCTTTATGAACCGATCCATGGCAGCGCGCCCGACATCGCCGAAGAGGGCAAGGCCAATCCGATGGCGACGATCCTTTCGGCGGCGATGATGCTGCGCCATTCCTTCGGGCTCGAGGCACAGGCCATGCGGATCGAGGATGCAGTGGGCAGAACGCTGGCGGACGGCATCCTCGGCGGCGATCTCGGCGGCGCGCATGGCACGGCGGCGATTGGCGAGGCCGTGCGCGCGCGCCTTTAGAGCACTTTCCGACCAATCCGGATCGCCCTGACGGAGTCGATTTTGGCCCAGCGCGAGGAACGAGGAGCGAGCCATGCCGAAGCATAGTGAGCGACGAGAGACGTGGCGATGGGCCAAAAGCGGCCCGCCCCTGCTGGGTCGCTTCAGGAAGCCCGCTGGCTTCGTCGCGACGCTTGCCCGGGGGCCGACAGGCCCGCGCTGCGCGTCACTCTTGTCCAGCAGGCTTCCTGACGCGATCAGGGTGACCCGGATTGGTCGGAAAGTGCTCTAGAGCGATGCTTGACCTTGCGATCATCCTGCCGACCCTCAATGAGCGCGGCAATCTTGCCCCGCTGGTCGCGCGGATCGCGGTCGCCATGGGAGTTGAGGGCTGGGAGGTGATCATCGTCGATGACGACAGCCGCGATGGCACCGCCGATGAAGCCCGCGCACTGGCGCTTGGCGACCCGCGCGTCCGGGTGATCCAGCGGATCGGGCGGCGCGGGCTGGCGAGCGCCGCGATCGAGGGGTTCTGCGCCACCGCCGCGCCCTATGTGGCGGTGATGGATGCCGATCACCAGCACGATCCGGCGCTGCTCCCCGCGATGCTGTCCGCGGTGCGCGCGGGCGAGGCCGATATCGCCGTGGCCAGCCGCTTTGCCGATGGGGCGAGCACCGCCCAATGGGCGGCGCCCGGGCGCGAGCGGCTGTCGGCTGTCGCCAACCGGCTCGCGCGGCGGCTCACCGGGGTCGAACTGAGCGATCCGATGAGCGGGTTTTTCCTGCTCGAAACTGCGCGCGCAAGGGCGCTGGTGCCGCGCCTTTCGGGGATCGGCTTCAAGATTCTGCTGGACGTGCTGGCGACATCCGACACGCCGATGCGGGTGCGCGAATTCCCGCTGCAATTTGCCGCCCGCCGCGCCGGAGAAAGCAAGCTCGACCGGGCGATATTGTTCGATTTTCTCGCCGGGCTCTATGACAAGACGCTGGGGCAGTTGATCCCCACCCGTTTCGCGCTGTTCGGCACGGTCGGGGCGCTGGGGGTGGTGGTGCATTTCGCGGTGCTGGCGGGGGTGCTGGCGATATCGGGCGAAGGCTTCGCGCTGGCTCAAAGCGCGGCAGTGGTGGTGGCGATGAGCTTCAACTTCTGGCTCAACAACTGGCTGACCTACCGCGACCGGCGGCTCAAGGGCTGGAGCGCGGTGCTGCGCGGCTGGCTGGGGTTTTGCGCGACCTGCGCTGTCGGGGCCATCGCCAATGTCGCGGTGGCGACCCTGCTGGAGGGCGAGGGCGTGTTCTGGGCGCTCGCCGCGCTGGCGGGCATCGTAGTGGGGTCGGTCTGGAACTACGCGCTGTCGAGCCGCTTCGTTTGGGGGCGGTTCTAGCAGGGTGTGATCGCGCGCGCGGGCGCGGGCATCAGGCCGCACGCGATCGTGCCTGCGCGCGGTCAAATAGCCGCTATCTCCAACCCGCGATCCACGCCCATTTGATGAAGCTGCCCGCGCTGGAGAGCGGCATTGCGGCGAGGATCTTGTAGAACAGCGCGAACAATCCGGTCGATCCCGCCAGCACTGCCCAGGCCGACCAGCCGAAACGCGCGCTGCGGCGCAGGTCCGAAAGCGCCAGCGCCAGCGCGGCGAGCAGAAAGAAATGCGGCACGAAATAGTGGTAGTAGAATTGCACCGGCTTGGGCGCGATCAGCCACAGGCCGAGGCTGGCACCATAGCCGATCACCGCGCCAAGCTTGGCCCAGTTGCCGCGCCATGCCCCGCTCGCCAGACACCACGCCAGCGCGGGCAGTCCGGCGAGCATCGTCAGCGGATTGCCGATCAGCAGCACGCCGCGCTGCGCCCCGTCGACCACTTCATACAGATACCAGATCCCGCGAGTGTTCAGCACCCATTGCGGCCAGTTGCTCTGATAGGCGTGCGGGGCGAGCACCTGCGTCTGCAGATCGAGGATTTCGCGGTGAAGGCCGATCAGGCCGTTTGCGGCAAGCGGCGAGGGGCGCAGGTATTCGCCAAGGCCATAGCCGGGCAGGAAGGTCAGCGCATAGGTGACAAGCGGCGCGATCCCGAGCCACACGAACGCCTCGACCAGCGTGATCCCGGGCACCGGCGCGCCGCGACGCGACAGAAACAGCCGCCGCCGCCCGGCCGACCAGCGCGCGGCGAAGAAGCTAAGCCCCGGCAGCACCGCCAGCGGGATCGCGTTCCACTTCGCGGCCATCGCGAGGCCCAGCGCAATTCCCGCCAGCGCCAGCCGCCAGCGCCCGGTCTCGGGCTCGCGGCACGCGCCTGCAAACTGCCACGCGGCGAGCGCGAGGAAGGCCGCCATGAACACATCGAGCATCGCGAGACGCGACTGGATGAACAGCGCAAAGCCGGTGGCGAGCAGCACCCCCAAGGCAATCGTGGCAAACCGGTCGCGGCCCGCGTGCCACAGCGCGCGCATGCTCGCAAACAGCGCCAGCGTGCCGAAAGCGAGCGGCATGATCCGCCACCCCAGCGGGGTATCGCCCATCAGCCAGATGCCGAGCGCGATCAGCTCCTTGCCCAGCAGCGGGTGTTCACGGTTGGGATAGCCGCCGTGCCCGGTCTCGATCAGGTTGACGAGTTCGCGCGCGGCGGGAAGGTAATGGACCTCGTCGAAATAGGGCGCGGATGGGATCGCCAGCCGCAAGCCTGCGAGGAGCGCAAACAGCCCGGTCAATATGAGGCACCATCCCAGCGGATCGCGCGGATGCGCGGGCGGGAGGTGATCGGCAGGAGAGGGAGCGTGCGCCTCGGCCATGGCTGGCCTCGGCGCTTAGGCAGCGCAGGCGCGGGCGGCAAGACCGATTATTGCAACGGCGCTGCGCTTTGCCGGTGTTCAAGCCAGAACAGCCGCGCACACATGGCGAGAAGGCCGATGCTGGCGGTCGAAACCACCAGCAGTGCCCATGGCAGCACGTTCATCCCGGCTGCTTTTGCCCGCGGGATCAACAGGAACAGCGCCACCAGCGTTGCGGTGATCAGATCCCACCACACCTGCACCCCGGTGAGGTTGGCCGAATGGTTGATCCAGAACATCACCGCGCCTTCCTTGGCGATCTGCACCGCGGTGAAGCCGGCAAAGGCGGCGCACAGCAGCGCGGCAAGATAGGCATTGCCGGTCCGTGCCGGTTGCGTCACTATAGCGACAAAGGCCACAAGGCCGATCACGGCGACAGAAATGGTAAGGATGGCGGCGGGGCTCACGGGGCATCTCCTTGGTAGCATGTAGCACTTGCTACGAATGCCCATAGAGACATGTAGCGATCGCTACAATACACGAATGTCGAAAGGTCGACTCTCCCGCGAAACCCTGCTGCCGCTGCTCGCGGCGCATGTGCTCGAACATGGACTCGGCGCAGCCAGCCTGCGACCGCTCGCTGAGGCGGCGGCGACGTCCGACCGGATGCTGATCTATCACTTCGGCACCAAGGAGGTGCTGATCGCCGATCTGCTGTCGCATATCGCAGGGGTTTATGCGGGCGGCCTGTCCGCGGTGCTCGCCGAAGATCGCCCGTCAACCCGCCAGCAGGTGATCTCGCGCATTCTCGCGCAAAACCGCGAGCCGGCGATGCAGCCGTTCATGGCGCTGTGGTGGGAAATCGTAGCAGGGTCGGCGCGCGGGCTTGCGGGATACCGGGCGGCGGCGCAGCGCATGGTCGATGAACTGCTGGTCTGGCTCGAAGCGCAGATGCCCCCCGGCGATCCCGATCCGGCTTCCGGGGCGCGCTATCTGCTGGTGATGATTGAGGGGGCGATGATGCTTTCGGCGGTCGGCCATGCCCGCACCGCGCGCGCGGGGCTTGCTGCGGGCCTGCTTGCGGGCGACCACGCGCCGTCCTAGAGACCGCTGCCATGAAGAAGACCACCGGCATGGACCGCGCCGCCACCCGCGGCTGGCGCCCCGCCACCCGCGCGCTGCGCGGCGGCACCTGGCGCAGCGAACACGGCGAGACCAGCGAGGCGCTGTTCCTGACATCGGGCTACACCTACGATGATGCGCAGACCGTCGCCGACCGCTTTGCGGGCACGGCGCAGGGCATGACCTATTCGCGCCTCCAGAACCCGACCGTCGCCATGCTCGAGGAACGCATCGCGCTGATGGAGGGGGCCGAGGCCTGCCGCGCTCAGGCGAGCGGGATGGCGGCGATGACCGCGGCGCTCTTGTGTCAGCTTTCCGCAGGCGATCACGTGGTCGCCGCGCGCGCCGCCTTCGGCTCGTGCCGCTGGCTGTGCGATCATCTGCTCCCGCGTTTCGGGATCGAGGTCACGATCATCGACAGCGCCGACAACGCCGCGTGGGAGGCTGCGATTCGGAACAACACCAAGGTGTTCTTCTTCGAGACCCCGGCGAACCCGACGCTCGACATCGTCGATCTCGCCTTCGTCTGCCGCCTCGCCAAGGCGCACGGGATCACCACCGTGGTCGACAACGCCTTCGCCTCGCCGGTCTTGCAGCGACCGATGGAATTCGGCGCGGACGTGGTGGCGTATAGTGCAACCAAGCTGATGGACGGGCAGGGCCGGGTGCTGGCGGGCGCGATCTGTGCCTCGCAGCAGTGGATCGATGAAGTGCTAATGCCGTTCCAGCGCAACACCGGCCCGACGCTGTCGCCGTTCAACGCCTGGGTGGTGCTGAAGGGGCTGGAAACGCTGCCGCTGCGCGCCTTTAGGCAGAGCGAGCAGGCCGTGAGGCTCGGCCAATTCCTCGAACCGCGGGTCACAAAGGCCAGCGGTCACATGCTTCACCCGGGCCTTGCCAGCCACCCGCGCCACAACCTCGCGTGCGCGCAGATGGAGGCGACCGGCCCGATATTCGCCTTCGACGTCGGCACCCGTGCGCGGGCCTTTGCCGTGCTCGACGCGCTGCAACTGATCGACATCTCGAACAATATCGGCGATGCGCGCAGCCTGATGTGCCACCCTGCATCGACCACCCACGCCAACATGGGCGACGAGGCACGCGCGGCGATGGGCGTGACCGAAGGCCTGCTGCGCATCAACGTCGGGCTCGAGGACATCGCCGACCTCACCGAGGACATGGACCGCGCGCTCGCAGCGGCGGGGATGTAAGGAGACTTTGCCATGCCGAAACGCGTTGAACTGATCTTCGATGTCGTCTCGCCCAATGCCTACCTCGTCTGGTGGCCGCTGCGCGAAATGCTGGACCGTTACGAGGCCGAACTCGACGTGATCCCCGTCTTCCTCGGAGGGATGCACAAGCTCACCGGCAACGCCCCGCCGATGATCCGCGACGCCGAGGTCAAAGGCAAGAACGAATATGCGGTGCTCGAAATGCAGCGCTTCATCGCGCGCCACGGCCTCGATCGCTACCGGATGCACCCGCAGTTCCCGTTCAATTCGATCCAGCTCCAGCGAATGCTCTTTGCGGCTTGCGAGGACGGGCGCGGCGTCCAGTTTGCCGAGACCCTGTTGCGTCTGATCTGGGAAGAGGGGCTCGACCTATCCTCGACCGAGGCGATCGGCGCGGCGGTCAGTGCGGCGGGCTTTGATGCAGCCGATCTGTTCGCCCGCGCACAGACCGACGAAGTGAAGCAGGGCCTTGCCGCCAACACCGACGCAGCCGTCGCGCGCGGCGCTTTCGGGATTCCGACGATCTGGGCGGGTGACGAGATCTTCTTCGGCAAGGAACGCCTCGGCCAGATCGAGGACCTGCTCGCCAAAGCGTGAATCGCGCGCCCTTCCGGTGCCGCGCGCATCAAATTTCGGACATAGTGGTGGCGATTGCGATCGCCCGTCCGCGAAAAACGGCAAGCTCGTGGGAAACAGCGTGGAAGAGCTGCGTTCCCCCTCTTGTGAGCGCGCCAAGAATCGTTACCTTCAGGAGCGACATGAAAGCATTCTTCCAGCATGCCGCGATCACCGACGGGGTCACCGTCCGGGTCGCTGTCAATTATCTCCCCGAACAGTCGCATCCCGAGGCGGGCAAGTGGTTCTGGGTCTATCACATCCGCATCGAGAACGCCTCGCACGAAGCCATGCGGCTGCGCACCCGGCACTGGCGCATCACCGATGGGCGCGGGATGGTGAACCATGTCGACGGCGAAGGCGTGGTGGGCGAACAGCCGCTGCTGTCGCCGGGCCAAAGTCACGACTATGTCTCGGGCTGCCCGCTGACGACGCCGTTCGGGTCGATGGAAGGCTTCTACACCTTCGAACGCGCCAATGGTTCGGTCTGCGAAGTGCGCATCCCGTTCTTCCCGCTTTCCGCGCCCGAGACCGCCGAGGGTCGCAGCCCGCGCTGAACCGGCCGCTTGCGGTTGCGCGGGCGCAGGCCTAATCGGGCCGGGTGAAGCGCACCCATCTGCCCCTCAATGCTCTGCGCGTGTTCGACGCCGCCGCACGCCATCTGTCGTTCACCCGTGCCGCCGACGAACTCGCGGTGACCCCGGCGGCGGTCGGCCAGCAGATCCGCGCGCTCGAGGATGTGCTGGGCGTGGTGCTGTTTCGCCGCACCTCCAAGGGGCTGGAACTGACGCCCGAGGGGACCGCCGGGCTCGACCCCTTGCGCGAAGGGTTCCTGCGATTTGAGGAAAGCGTCGCCGCGATGCAGGCGGGGCAGGCATCGGATCGCTATACGATCGCGGTCCCGCGCGAGTTCTATGCCGAGTGGCTCGCTCCGCGGCTGGCGCGGTTTCAAGCGGGGACGCCGGGTGTCCAGTACATCCTTTCGCCCGATGAACATGCCGATTTTACCGAGGCGAACCTCGATCTCGCGATCCGGCTGGTTGACGGACCGGGCGATCTTGAAGGGGTGCGGCTTGCGCCGGCGCTGCGGGTCACGGTGGCCGCGCCCGGGCACCGCGATGCGTGGATCGACTGGCCGGGCATGGCGCTGCCCGAAGGCGTGAACCCGTGCATCCGCGCTGGATCGCCGGGACAGGCGCTGGCCTCGGCGCTCGCAGGCATGGGGCGCACAGTGCTGCCGCTGGCGCTCGCTGAAAGCGCGATCGCGCGCGGCAGCCTGGCGGTGATCGAAGGGCCCGAAGATGCGCGCCGCGGCTATTGGCTGATCGCTCCGAGCCCGCAATGGCGCAGCAAGAAAGTGCGCGCGCTGGTGGGGTTTTTAAGCGCAGGCCCATCCGAGTCTGCTTGACCCCCTGGCCAAACCCGCCTAATGGCGCGCATCTTCCGGGGCCTCCCCGGTTCGAGCTGAACATTGGCGGATCGCTGTCCTCTACGGCGGCTATCCGGCAAAGTAACCCGGTCTTTTCAGCCGGGTGGAGCGTTTTCGGCTCGTGACTGACGACCGCTGCGGGGCGCTTTGCCGTGCAGGCTCGTTGCTCGCGATTCGCCTTCACTTCACCTTCGCTGCCACGGCCACAAGCAAGGTGAAGAGTACCTCATGCCGACGATCAACCAGCTGGTCCGCAAGGGCCGCGTTCCGCAGAAGGCCAAGTCCAAGGTTCCTGCGATGGAGCAGAACCCGCAGAAGCGCGGCGTCTGCACCCGCGTCTATACGACGACCCCGAAAAAGCCGAACTCGGCGCTGCGCAAGGTCGCCAAGGTGCGCCTCACCAACCAGCGCGAGGTCATCTCCTACATTCCGGGCGAAGGCCACAACCTGCAGGAACATAGCGTGGTGCTGATCCGCGGCGGGCGTGTGCGCGACCTTCCCGGCGTGCGCTACCACGTGCTGCGCGGCGTGCTCGACACGCAGGGCGTCAAGGACCGCAAGCAGTCGCGCTCGAAGTATGGGGCAAAGCGGCCGAAGTAAGGGTTTAGGTCCGGCGTCGGACCGCTCCCCCTCCAGAGCGCCCGACGGGATAGCATCTGGGTGGTCGGGAGGGGGAGCGGGCCGGAGCCGCAAGCCCAGGCGGAGGCCCGGGCGCATTCCGAAGGAATTTAAAAGATGTCACGTCGTCGTCGTCCCGAAAAGCGGGAAATCCTGCCTGATCCGCAGTTCGGGGATCAGGTGCTTTCGAAGTTCATGAACAACCTCATGCTCGACGGGAAGAAGGCCGTTGCCGAGAAGATCGTCTACGGCGCGCTCTCGACGGTCGAGGCCAAGGCCAAGGCCGATCCCATCCAGCTGTTTCACGATGCGCTCAACAATGTGAAGCCGCAGGTCGAAGTGCGCAGCCGCCGTGTGGGGGGTGCGACCTACCAGGTCCCGGTCGAAGTGCGCCCCGAGCGCGCTCAGGCGCTGGCGATCCGCTGGCTGATCACCGCTGCGCGCGGGCGTCCGGAGACCACGATGGCCGCACGGCTGTCGGGCGAGCTGCTCGATGCCGCCAACAATCGCGGCAATGCCGTGAAGAAGCGCGAAGACACGCACCGCATGGCGGATGCGAACCGCGCCTTCTCGCACTACCGCTGGTAGGACCATTGATTGCAGGCAGTCGGAGGGGCCCAAGACCCCTTGGGTCTTCCGGCTGTCACAATCATCACTATATGGGGGCCAGACCGCACACCGGCGGCCCCCCCAATCAAGGAACCTGATATGGCCCGCGAGTATCCGCTGGAGCGCTATCGCAATATCGGCATCATGGCGCACATCGATGCCGGCAAGACCACCACCACCGAGCGTATCCTCTACTACACCGGCAAGTCCTACAAGATCGGCGAAGTCCATGATGGCGCCGCGACGATGGACTGGATGGAGCAGGAGCAGGAGCGCGGGATCACCATCACCTCGGCGGCGACCACCACCTTCTGGACCGCCGAAGACCCGGCGATGGATCCGCTGTCGGACCCGGATGCGCTGCGCGCCGACCAGCCCAAGCATCGCATCAACATCATCGACACCCCGGGCCACGTCGACTTCACCATCGAAGTCGAACGCAGCTTGCGCGTGCTCGACGGCGCGGTCGCGGTGTTCGACGGGGTTGCCGGGGTCGAGCCGCAGTCGGAAACCGTTTGGCGTCAGGCCGACAAGTACGGCGTGCCGCGGATGTGCTTCATCAACAAGCTCGATCGCACCGGCGCCGACTTCTATTATTGCGTCAATTCGATCATCGACCGGCTCGGTGCCAAGCCGCTGGTGCTTTACCTGCCGATCGGCGCGGAAAGCCAGCTTCAGGGCGTGGTCGACCTCGTCAACAACCGCGGCATCGTCTGGAAAGACGAAAGCCTCGGCGCGAAGTATGAATTCATCCCCGTGCCGGCCGACATGGCCGACAAGGCGGCCGAATACCGCGAGCGCCTGATCGAGCTCGTCGTCGAGCAGGACGACGAGATTATGGAGGCCTATCTTGAAGGCAACGAGCCCGACGTTCCGACGATCAAGAAGCTGATCCGCCAGGGCACCATCGCACGCGCCTTCGTGCCGATCACCTGCGGTTCGGCGTTCAAGAACAAGGGCGTCCAGCCGCTGCTCGACGCGGTGGTCGATTACATGCCCTCGCCGCTCGACATTCCGCCGATCAAGGGCGTGCTGCCTGACAGCGATCAGGAAGACGAGCGCCCCTCGAGCGACGATGCGCCGTTCGCCGCGCTCGCGTTCAAGATCATGAACGATCCCTTCGTCGGCTCGCTCACCTTCACCCGCATCTATTCGGGCAAGCTCTCCAAGGGCCAGGTCTTGAACTCGGTGAAGGACAAGAAAGAAAAGATCGGCCGCATGCTGCTGATGCACTCGAACAACCGCGAGGACATCGATGAGGCCTATGCCGGCGATATCGTCGCGCTGGCCGGGATGAAGGACACCACCACCGGCGACACGCTGTGCGATCCGGGCAAGCCGATCATCCTTGAGCGCATGGAGTTCCCCGAACCGGTGATCGAGCTTTCGGTCGAACCCAAGACCAAGGCCGATCAGGAGAAGATGGGCGTTGCGCTCAATCGTCTGGCGCAGGAAGATCCCAGCTTCCGGGTGTCGACCGATCACGAAAGCGGCCAGACCATCATCAAGGGCATGGGCGAACTTCACCTCGACATTATCGTCGACCGCATGCGCCGCGAGTTCAAGGTCGAGGCCAATGTCGGCGCGCCGCAGGTGGCTTACCGCGAATATCTCGCCCGTGAGGTCGAGGTCGATTACACCCACAAGAAGCAGTCGGGCGGCTCGGGCCAGTTCGGCCGCGTCAAGGTTGTCGTCACCCCGGGTGATCGCGGCCAGGGCGTGATCTTCGACGATCAGATCAAGGGCGGGAACATCCCGCGCGAATACATCCCGGCGATCGAAAAGGGTTTCCGCGAACAGGCCTCGAGCGGGCATCTGGTCGGCTTCCCGATCATCGACTTCTCGATCAAGCTGATCGACGGCGCCTACCACGACGTCGATTCGAGCGCGATTGCCTTCGAAATCGCCGCGCGCGGGGCGATGCGCGAGGTTGCATCGAAGTCGGGGATCAAGCTGCTCGAACCGATCATGAAGGTCGAGGTGGTGACCCCGGACGATTATCTCGGCGATGTCATCGGCGATCTCAACAGCCGCCGCGGCCAGATCCAGGGCACCGACACGCGCGGCAATGCCCAGGCGGTCGAGGCGTTCGTGCCGCTCGCCAACATGTTCGGCTATGTCAACGAATTGCGTTCGTTCACCCAGGGCCGCGCCCAGTACACCATGCAGTTCTCGCACTATGACGAGGTTCCGGCCAACGTCGCAGCCGAGGTCAAGGAGAAACTTGCCTAAGCTGCCGCAGCAGTCTAGGGGCGGCGCCTGATTCTGCGGGCGCTGCCTTTCTCCCGCGAACACACATACTCATCCAAGAAGGTACACCAGAGAAATGGCCAAGGAAAAGTTCCAGCGGAATAAGCCGCACTGCAACATCGGCACCATCGGTCACGTCGACCATGGCAAGACCACGCTGACCGCGGCGATCACCAAGGTGATGGCCGAGACCTACGGCGGCAGCGCCGTGGACTTTGCCAACATCGACAAGGCGCCCGAAGAGCGCGAGCGCGGGATCACGATCTCGACCGCGCACGTCGAATATGAAAGCGCCGCGCGCCACTACGCCCACGTCGATTGCCCGGGCCACGCCGACTATGTGAAGAACATGATCACCGGTGCCGCCCAGATGGACGGCGCGATCCTGGTGGTGAACGCTGCCGACGGGCCGATGCCGCAGACCCGCGAGCACATCCTGCTCGCCCGTCAGGTCGGCGTGCCCGCGCTGGTCGTGTACATGAACAAGGTCGACCAGGTCGACGACGAGGAAATCCTCGAACTGGTCGAACTCGAAGTGCGCGAGCTGCTTTCGAGCTACGACTTTGACGGCGACAATATTCCGATCGTCAAGGGTTCGGCGCTGGCTGCGCTCGAAGGCCGCGACGACGAAATCGGCAAGAACTCGGTGATCGCGCTGATCGAGGCTGTCGACGAGCACATTCCGCAGCCCGACCGTCCGATCGACAAGAACTTCCTGATGCCGATCGAAGACGTGTTCTCGATCTCGGGTCGCGGCACCGTGGTGACCGGCCGTATCGAAACCGGCATCGTCAATGTCGGCGACGAAGTCGAGATCGTTGGCATCAAGGACACCCGCAAGACCACCGTCACCGGCGTGGAAATGTTCCGCAAGCTGCTCGATCGCGGTGAAGCCGGCGACAACGTTGGCGCGCTGATCCGCGGCGTCGCCCGTGAAGAGGTCGAGCGCGGCCAGGTGCTGTGCAAGCCCGGTTCGGTCAGCCCGCACACCGAGTTCAGCGCCGAGGTCTACGTGCTGTCGAAGGACGAAGGCGGCCGTCACACGCCGTTCTTCGCCAACTACCGTCCGCAGTTCTACTTCCGCACCACCGACGTGACCGGCGAAGTGATCCTTCCCGAAGGCACCGAAATGGTGATGCCGGGCGACAACGTGACCATCGGCGTCAAGCTGATCGCGCCGATCGCCATGGACGAAGGCCTGCGCTTCGCGATCCGCGAAGGCGGCCGCACCGTGGGTTCGGGCGTGGTGGCCAAGATCACCAAGTAAGCCTGCGCGTCCCCTTCAAGGCGCGTGATCGGACACGAGACAGGCCCGGCGGCTCGGACGAGCTGCCGGGCCGTTTTGTGTGAGGGCGGAGCGGGTCCGGACGGATGCGTGCGGTCATTTCAACGTCACGCAATTTCCTGTCCATTGACCCTTGCCAGAAACCGGCGTGCCCCGTATAGGCGCGCTTCCGCGGGGGAGATTCGTCTCCTCTGACGCAAGATTATCGTGGGGTGAGTCCCCGCGAAGGCGGGGACCTCGTTCCTCACTGGTTAAGCCAAGTGGGACAGAGGTTCCCGCCATCGCGGGAACTCACTTCGTTTATTTTGGGGGCGCCCCGGCGCTCCTCGGCTCTTTCGCATCGGCAGTTGGACATGGAAGCTCAGAATATCCGTATTCGCCTCAAGGCGTTCGATCATCGCGTTCTCGACCAGGCCACTGGCGAGATCGCCGATACGGCCCGCCGCACCGGCGCGCTTATTCGTGGCCCCATTCCCCTGCCGACGCGTATCGAGAAGTTCACCGTGAACCGCGGCCCGCACGTCGACAAGAAGTCGCGCGAGCAGTTCGAGGTGCGCACATACAAGCGGCTGCTCGACATCGTGCAGCCCAACGCCCAGACGGTCGACGCGCTGATGAAGCTCGATCTGGCTGCTGGCGTGAATGTTGAGATTAAATTGGCCTAAGCCAATTTACCTTTAGCCCCCGCGAATGCGGGGTTCTCGTTCGTCATGGTATGACGTCCGATCCTGAAGTCCCTGCCTGCGTAGGGACTCGCAAGAAAAGGGATACCGCCGGAGAATATCTCCGGGCTGCGTCCCCCGTCTCGCTTCCTGCGGCCCTCGGGCGGGCGGAGGCGTTCAGCCCGGACGGGGCGATGCATGACATTTTGGGCTGAACGGGGCTGCGGAAGCATTTGCATCCGCAGTCTCGCACGCACCTTGCGGATGGTCCGCGCGGGTGCCTCTGTTGAGGAGTAAACTGACGATGCGCACCGGCGTTATCGCAAAGAAAGTCGGGATGACCCGCCTCTTCCGGGAGGATGGACGACACGTGCCTGTGACCGTTCTCGCGCTGGAGGATTGCCAGGTGGTCTCGCACCGCACCGCTGACCGCGATGGCTACTTCGCGGTTCAGCTCGGCGCGGGCGAAGCCAAGCAGAAGAACGTTGCCAAGCCGCAGCGTGAACATTTCGCAAAGGCCGATGTCGGCCTCAAGAAGCGCGTCGCCGAATTCCGCGTCGAAAGCGAAGCTGCGCTCGTGCCGCTCGGTGCGACCATCAGCGCCGATCACTTTGTTGCCGGGCAGAAGGTCGACATTACCGGCCACACCCAGGGCAAGGGCTTTGCCGGGGCGATGAAGCGCTGGGGTTTCGGCGGTATGCGCGCCACCCACGGCGTCTCGATCTCGCACCGTGCCCATGGTTCGACCGGCAACCGCCAGGATCCGGGCCGCGTGTTCAAGGGCAAGAAGATGGCCGGTCACATGGGCGACCGTCAGCGCACCCAGCAGAACCTCGAAATCGTCCGCACCGATGCGGATCGCGGGCTGCTGTTCGTCAAGGGCTCGGTTCCCGGCTCCAAGAACGCCTGGCTGCTGGTGCGTGACGCGGTCAAGCTGCCGCTTCCCGAAGGCCTGCCGTTCCCCGGTGCCGTGCTCGATCGCAAGGCGTCGCTCGCCGAGGAAACCCCCTCGGTGGTGGAGGCCGCGGCGCAAGACGTGATCGTGACCGAAGGTGCCGAAGCGGACGCTGCGGAAACGCAAGAAAACAAGGAAGGCTGAGCCATGAAGGTTAAGGTTCAGAACATCGACGGACAGGCGCTCAGTGGTGCCGGGGCCGATATCGAGCTGTCGGACGACGTGTTCGGCCTCGAGCCGCGCGCCGACATCCTGCACCGGGTCGTGACGTGGCAGCTCGAAAACCGCCGCGGCACCGCTCGCCCGACGCGTGAGCGTTCGGACGTGGCGCGCACCGGCAAGAAGTTCGGCCGCCAGAAGGGTGGCGGTACCGCCCGTCACGGCGACCGTGCAGCCCCGATCTTCATCGGCGGCGGCAAGGCGCACGGTGCGCGCAAGCGTGACTTCGAGCAGTCGCTCAACAAGAAGGTGCGCGCGCTCGGTCTCAAGATGGCGCTTTCGGCGAAGGCCCGCGAAGGTCTGGTGGTGGTCGACAGCCTCGAACTCGCCGATGCCAAGACCAAGGTGCTCAAGGGTCACCTCGCCAAGGCCGGATTTGCCGGCAAGGTGCTGGTGATCGACGGCGAACAGGTTGATGCGGGCTTCAAGAAGGCGGCTGGCAACCTGCCGGGCATCAACGTGCTCCCGGCGATCGGCGCCAATGTCTACGACATCCTCAACCACGACACGCTGGTGTTGACCAAGGCTGCGGTTGAAAAGCTGGAGGCGCGCTTCGCCCTCCCGGGAGGGGCTAACTGATGGCTAAGAAGCAGACAGTCGATGCGCGTCACTACGACGTGATCATCGCGCCGCACATCACCGAAAAGTCGACGCTCGCCTCCGAACAGAACGCGGTGGTGTTCAAGGTCGCGGGCAATGCGACCAAGCCGCAGATCAAGGACGCGGTCGAGGCGATCTACGACAAGAAGGTCGTCGCCGTGAACACCCTGATCCAGAAGGGCAAGACCAAGCGCTGGAAGGGCAAGGCCTATCAGCGCAGCGACGTGAAGAAGGCCATCGTCACCCTCGCCGAGGGTGAGATGATCGACATCACCAGCGGTATCTGAGGCTAAGGGACAGAGGCACGCAACAATGGCACTCAAGAACTACAAGCCGACCAGTCCCGCCCGGCGCGGTCTGATCCTGGTCGACAAGACCGCCCTGTGGAAGGGCAAGCCGGTCAAGGCGCTCACCGAGGGCAAGCGCAAGACCGGCGGGCGCAACAACAAGGGCCACGTCACCAGCCGCGGGATCGCCGGTGGTCACAAGCAGAAGTACCGCTTTATCGACTTCAAGCGTCGCAAGTGGGACATGCCGGCCACCGTCGAGCGTCTGGAGTACGATCCCAACCGCACCGCGTTCATCGCGCTCGTCACCTATGAGGATGGCGAGCAGGCCTACATCCTTGCGCCCCAGCGCCTTGGCGTCGGCGACGTGGTGGTGGCGGGCGAGAAGACCGACACCAAGCCGGGCAACGCGATGCTGCTCGGCCAGATGCCGGTTGGCACGATCTGCCACAATGTCGAGATGAAGCCGGGCAAGGGCGGCCAGATCGCGCGTTCGGCAGGCACCTATGTGCAGGTCGTCGGGCGTGACCGGGCGATGGTGATCGTGCGTCTCAATTCGGGCGAGCAGCGTTATCTGCGGGCCGATTGCATGGGCACGGTGGGCGCGGTGTCGAACCCCGACAACGCCAACCAGAACTTTGCCAAGGCCGGTCGCGGCCGCTGGATGGGCAAGCGTCCGCTCACCCGCGGCGTCGCCAAGAACCCGGTCGATCACCCCCATGGCGGCGGTGAAGGCCGCACCTCGGGCGGCCGCCACCCGGTGACCCCGTGGGGCAAGCCGACCAAGGGCGCGCGCACCCGTCACAACAAGCAGACGGACAAGATGATCATCCGTTCGCGTCACGCGAAGAAGAAGAGGTAAGAGACGATGGCACGTTCCGTCTGGAAAGGTCCGTTTGTCGAGCTGAGCCTTTTGAAGAAGGCGCAGACCGCGCAGGACCAGAGCAACGCCAAGCCGATCAAGACGTGGTCGCGGCGTTCGACGATCCTGCCCGATTTCGTCGGGCTCACCTTCAACGTCTACAACGGGCACAAGTTCATTCCCGTTGCGGTTTCGGAAGAAATGGTCGGCCACAAGCTCGGCGAATTCGCGCCCACGCGCACGTTCCCGGGCCATGCCGCCGACAAGAAGGGCAAGCGCTGATGAGCAAGGCAAAGGCACCCCGCCGGGTAGGCGACAACGAGGCGCTGGCGGTCGGCACCACGATCCGTGGGTCGGCGCAGAAGCTCAACCTCGTTGCGGCCTTGATCCGCGGCAAGAAGGCCGAAGAGGCGATGAACATCCTCGCGTTCTCGAAGCGGGCGATGGCGCGCGATGCGAGCAAGGTGCTCGCCTCGGCGATTGCCAATGCGGAAAACAACCACAATCTCGACGTCGACGCGCTGATCGTCGCCGAAGCGAGCGTGGGCAAGTCGGTGACGATGAAGCGGTTTCACACCCGTGGTCGCGGCAAGTCGACCCGGATCCTCAAGCCATTCAGCCGCTTGCGGATCGTCGTTCGCGAAGCAGAAGAGGCGTAAGATGGGCCAGAAGAGCAATCCGATCGGTCTGCGCCTGCAGATCAACCGCACCTGGGACAGCCGCTGGTACGCCGAAGGGCGCGACTATGCGGGCCTGCTCAAGGAAGACATCGCGATCCGCAAGTACATCATGAAGAACCTGCCGCAGGCGGCGGTTTCCAAGGTTGTGATCGAGCGTCCGGCCAAGCTGTGCCGGGTGTCGATCTATGCGGCCCGTCCCGGCGTCATCATCGGCAAGAAGGGCGCGGACATCGAAAAGCTGCGCTCCAAGCTCGCCACCATGACCGCGAGCGAGGTGAAGCTCAACATCGTCGAAATCCGCAAGCCCGAGATCGATGCCAAGCTTGTTGCGCAGGGCATCGCCGATCAGCTGGTGCGCCGCGTCGCGTTCCGCCGGGCAATGAAGCGCGCTGTGCAGTCGGCGCTGCGCCTGGGTGCCGAAGGCATCAAGATCGTGTGCGGCGGCCGTTTGGGCGGGGCGGAAATCGCCCGTGTCGAATGGTACCGCGAAGGCCGCGTGCCGCTCCACACGCTGCGCGCCAACATCGACTATGCCGAAACCGAGGCGCTCACCGCCTACGGGATCATCGGGATCAAGGTGTGGATCTTCAAGGGCGAGATCCTCGCTCACGATCCGACCGCGCAGGACCGGCTGATGATGGAAGCCCAGACGTCCGGCGTCCGGCCTGCTCGCTGAGGTAACGAGACATGTTGCAACCGAAGAAAACCAAGTTCCGCAAGCAGTTCAAGGGGCGGATCAAGGGCGAAGCCAAGGGTGGCACCACCTTGAACTTCGGCTCCTACGGCCTCAAGGCGCTTGAGCCGGAGCGGATCACCGCCCGCCAGATCGAAGCCGCGCGCCGTGCGATCACGCGTCACATCAAGCGCCAGGGGCGCCTGTGGATCCGCGTGTTCCCCGATGTGCCGGTGTCGAAAAAGCCTGCCGAAGTCCGCCAGGGCAAGGGCAAGGGTTCGGTCGAATATTGGGCGGCACGGGTGAAGCCGGGCCGCATTCTGTTCGAACTCGACGGCGTGGCCGGTCCGCTGGCCGCTGAAGCATTCGAGCGTGCAGCCATGAAGCTGCCGATCAAGACCAAGGTTGTCGCCCGGCTTGGCGACACCAGCCACCTGGGAGGCGAATAATGGCCGATATCGCGGACCTTCGCACCAAGACCGACGATCAGCTCAGCGCCGAGCTCACCGAGCTCAAGCGCGAGCAGTTCAATCTGCGGTTCCAGGCTGCGACCAACCAGCTCGAAGCCCCGTCGCGCATCCGTCAGGTGCGTCGGAGCATCGCCCAGATCAAGACGCTGCAGAGCGAGCGTGCGGCCCAGTCCGCCGCTGCCAAGGCGTGAAGGAGTAAGCACAATGCCCAAGCGCATCCTCGTCGGGACTGTGACCTCCGACAAGACCGACAAGACCGTGACCGTGAAGGTCGAACGCAAGGTGCGGCACCCGCTCTACGGGAAGATCATCCGGCGTTCGAAGAAGTATCACGCGCATGATGAGCAGAACGCATACGCTGTCGGCGATGTCGTGCGGATCGAGGAGACCCGCCCGATGTCGAAGACCAAGACCTGGATCGTCAAGGACCGGGTCGTGGCGGGCGGCGTGCAGGCGGTGGAAGCCGACCTCGACGTTGCCGCAGCCGGCAACTGAATTGACGTAATCGGAACTGTCAGGCCCCGGTCGGATCGGGTGTCCTGGTAAGCCAACCGGGAAGTTTCGCGGGAAAACTAGGGAACTGGTTTTCCCGCCCGCGAAACAACCCAAGAGAGTGAAGGAACCGGATCAATGATCCAGATGCAATCCAATCTCGACGTCGCGGACAACAGCGGCGCCAAGCGCGTCCAGTGCATCAAGGTGCTGGGCGGGTCGAAGCGCCGGACCGCAGGCGTCGGCGACGTGATCGTCGTCTCCATCAAGGAGGCGCAGCCGCGCGCGAAGGTCAAGAAGGGTGACGTGCACCGCGCGGTAATCGTGCGCACCAAGAAGGACGTGCGCCGTCCGGATGGCTCGGTCATCCGATTCGACAGCAACGCTGCGGTGCTGGTCAACAAGAACGAGGAGCCGATCGGCACCCGTATCTTTGGCCCGGTGGTGCGCGAGCTGCGCGGACGCGGTTTCATGAAGATAATCAGCCTTGCGCCGGAGGTGCTGTGATGGCCGCTGCCAAGATCAAGAAGGGTGACAGCGTCGTGGTGCTGTCAGGAAAGGACAAGGGCCGCACCGGCACGGTTGCGCAGGTCTTGCCCAAGGACGGCAAGGTCGTTGTCGAAGGCATCAATATCGCCGCCCGGCACCGCAAGCCCAGCCAGCAGAACCCGCAAGGCGGTATCGACCGGTTCCCGGCCCCGATGCACGTCTCGAAGGTCGCGCTTGCCGATCCCAAGACCGGCAAGGCCACCCGCGTGCGCTTTGAAGTCAAGGACGGCAAGAAGGTGCGCGTCGCTGTCAAGAGTGGGGAGACCATCGATGGCTGATTACACCCCCCGGCTGAAGGCCAAGTACGAGGCCGAGATCGTCAAGGCGATGACCGAGAAGTTCGGCTACACCAATCGGCTTCAGGTTCCCAAGCTCGAAAAGATCACGCTCAACATGGGCGTGGGCGAGGCGAGCCAGGACAAGAAGAAGGTTCAGACCGCGGCTGAGGAAATGGCGCTGATCGCCGGGCAGAAGCCGGTGATCACCAAGGCCAAGAAGTCGATCGCCCAGTTCAAGCTGCGCGAAGGCATGCCGATCGGCTGCAAGGTGACCTTGCGGCGCGAGCGCATGTATGAATTTCTCGATCGCCTGGTGACCGTCGCCATGCCGCGCATCCGTGACTTCCGCGGGCTCAACGCCCGCTCGTTCGACGGCCGCGGCAATTACGCGATGGGGCTGAAGGAACAGATCGTGTTCCCGGAAATCAGCTACGACAAGATCGAGAAGGTGCGGGGGATGGATATCATCGTCACCACCACCGCCAAGACCGATGAAGAGGCGCGCGAATTGCTGCGTCTGTTCGGCTTCCCCTTCCAGGGCGAGGCTCCCGGCGCAAAGGCAACCGAACAGAAGGAGGCGGCGTGAGCCGCTTCCCCTTAGAGACACGAAAGCAGAGAGCTTAAGTCCATGGCGAAACTGAGTTCCATCAACAAGAATGAGCGGCGCAAGAAGCTCGTCAAGCAGTATGCTGCGAAGTACGAGAAGCTGAAGGCGATCGCGAACGATACCTCGCTTGACGAGACCGAGCGCCTGGTCGCGCGGCTCAAGCTGGCGGAGCTTCCGCGCAACGCGAACCCGACTCGGGTGCGCAACCGCTGCGCCACCACCGGCCGCCCGCGCGGCTATTACCGCAAGTTCGGCATCAACCGTATCGAACTGCGCGATCTTGGCAACAAGGGCCTGATTCCGGGCCTGACCAAGTCGAGCTGGTGAGGACATAAGCAATGGCATTGACCGATCCCCTGGGTGATATGCTCACCCGCATCCGCAACGGCCAGCAGGCGAAGAAGGACTCCGTCCTGACTCCGGCGAGCAAGCTGCGCGCCAACGTGCTCGAAGTGCTCCAGCGCGAAGGTTACATCCGTGGCTATTCCGAGGACACCTCGGGCAAGCATCCGGCGCTGCGGATCGAACTGAAGTATTTCGAAGGCGAGCCCGCGATCAAGCATGTGGCGCGCGTGTCGAAGCCCGGCCGCCGGATTTATTCCGGCTCCAAGGAACTGCCGACGATCCGCAACGGTCTCGGCATCACCATCGTCTCGACCCCGCGCGGCGTGCTTTCGGATGCCGAAGCGCGCAGCCAGAATGTCGGCGGCGAAGTGCTGGCGGAGGTGTTCTGATGAGCCGCATCGGCAAAAGGCCAGTGGCGATCCCCGGCGGGGTGACGGCCACCATCGACAATGGCGCTCTGAGCGTGAAGGGGCCCAAGGGCACCCTGTCGCTCGGCCTGTCGGACCTTATCGACTACAAGCTCGAAGACGGTTCGATCATGGTCAAGCCGGCCAATGACAGCAAGCAGGCGCGGGCGTTCTGGGGCATGCAGCGCACGCTGGTTTCGAACCTGGTCGAAGGCGTGACCGCCGGCTTCACCAAGACCCTCATCATCAAGGGCGTCGGCTACCGCGCCAACGTGCAGGGGCGGACGCTGAAGCTGCAACTCGGCTACAGCCACGATGTCGATCTGCCGGTGCCCGAGGGTCTTGAGGTAAAGACCCCGGACCAGACCACGATCGAGATCACCGGGATCGACAAGCAGGCAGTGGGCCAGTTCGCGGCCGAAATCCGCCGCTGGCGCAAGCCCGAGCCCTACAAGGGCAAGGGGATCGCCTATCGCGGCGAATACATCTTCCGCAAGGAAGGGAAGAAGAAGTAAGATGGCAAAGCTTTCCCTGTTCGAACGCCGTCGTCGCCGCGTCCGCACTGCCCTGCGGGCGCGTGCCGGTGGCAAGCCCCGGCTTTCGGTGCACCGCACCGGCCGCCACATCTATGCCCAGATCATCGACGATGCCGAAGGCCGCACGGTCGCTGCCGCGTCGACCCTCGGGGTCAACGCCAGCGGCGCGAACGTCGCCGCAGCGGTCGAGGTCGGCAAGCAGATCGCCGAAGCCGCCCGGCAGGCGGGCGTCACCAGCGTCGTGTTTGATCGCGGCGGTTTCCTCTTCCATGGCCGCGTCAAGGCGCTGGCCGATGCCGCCCGCGAAGGTGGGCTGGAGTTCTGACAATGGCTGACGAAAACACCATCGAAGCCGCCGACGTGGCGGGCGATATCGGCGGCGACGCCGGTGAGGCGCAGGGTCGCCGTGGACGGGGCCGGGGCGGCAACCGCGAAGGCGGCGGCGGCGACGACCGTGGCGGGCGCGGGCGCGGTCGCGGCAACCGCGATGATCGTCGCGGTGCCAAGCGCGAAGAGGAAGACGACGGCTTCATCGAAAAGCTGGTCCACATCAACCGCGTCTCCAAGACCGTGAAGGGCGGCAAGCGCTTCGGT
>Ga0224722_1000403_pt1 | contig 25235 bp, 27 predicted proteins | sample Balambano_FR1_Me_FD_161646 | JGI IMG/M metagenome (GOLD analysis project Ga0224722, IMG submission 161646) | Freshwater sediment microbial communities from Lake Towuti, South Sulawesi, Indonesia - Balambano_FR1_MetaG | ecosystem: Environmental > Aquatic > Freshwater > Lake > Sediment | place... | reverse complement strand
TGGGTATGACCTCCTTGAATGGTTCGGAAGTGAGCAAATTGTAAAAGCCTTTTGGAGAAAGATGGACAATCGTTCTTACTTCCTTACGGGTACGAAAACCGGAGATGATGATCTTTTGGGTCATGACGATGATTGGTTCACACGGGTTTTGGGCGAAATAGCTTTTCAAAATTAGTCGTTTTTATGGTAAAACGCTACTCCTTTTTAAATATTTTGATTAAAAATAATGTTCACAACGCGCCTATTTTCCGTGCTATAGGTAGAAAAATAGCCCTGCTAACCCACTGTTACAAACAATTCCCCATCTTTGCAGCGTTTTGTTAACGATGAATAAAATGCAATTAAAACATTCCCCCTACCTCCTCTACGCTGATGTCAACGGCAACGTATTTGAAGACCCTTCGCTCTACGCCGTAGGGCGCAGCGCGTGGTACGCCTACCCTGTGCCGGAGGAGGACTGGATCGAACTGCCCGAAGGCGGCTCGCTCTACAACCTGCCGGAGCGCGTGGGCATTGGCTTGGACGTGCGCACAGGCGAGTTGCGCTACTGCGAGCGGGGCGGGGCGGTAGCGGCTTTTATCCCCCCGGCGCACACGGGCTTGTACCTGGCGGCATTCGATCGCAAGCCCGATGCACCCACGCTGCCGTTGTTTTGCTACACGGCGGTGGGCTGGTATGAGGGTAAATTTTATGTGCCGACGGTGCGGATAGAACAAGATATTCGACAGGAATGTAATGGTTTTGACTGGGATGTAATAAACCGGGGTATTGATTATTATAGAAAAGCATATCCGCAGAATCGTTTGGTGGAACATTTAGCAAATAATTGTGCCCTGACCTATACCTGTCCGGCAGCGCGCAATTATTTCATGGGTCGCTGGGAGTGCCCGGTGCCGGTGTCGCCTGCCTGCAACTCCAACTGCCTGGGCTGCATTTCGTTTCAACCGGAGGAGGAAAGCATTGTGTCGAATCAGGATCGTTTGACGTTCAAACCCACAGCGCAGGAAATTGTGGAGTTTACCGTACCGCATTTAGAATCAGCGCCTTATCCCATCATCAGTTTCGGGCAGGGCTGCGAGGGCGAGCCGCTGCTGATGTGGGAGACGATTCGGGAAGCGATTGTAGAAATCAGAAAATTTACCCAAAAAGGCAGTATCAACATCAACACCAACGGCAGTCGCCCGCAGTGGGTGGAGGCATTGTGTAAAGTGGGTTTAAACAGCATTCGGGTGAGTACCAATTCGGCGCAAGCCAGCGTTTATATGCCGTATTATCGCCCGAATAATTATGATTTTGAAGATATCATAGAAAGTTTGCGGGTGGTGAATCGCTATGGCGGCTGGACGAGTATCAATTATTTTGTGTTTCCGGGTATGACGGACAGCGCGGCGGAGTATGAAGCACTGCGGAAGCTCATTCGGGAAACAAATCTGAACATGATTCAATGGCGCAATTTTAATATTGACCCCGACTGGTATCTGACGCGCATTGGCGTGACCGACCCCGGCGACCCGATTGGCGTGAAGCAACTTATGGCGTTATTAAAAGAGGAATTTCCAAATTTAAAATACGGCTATTACAATCCCCCGATGGAGCGGATCAGGGGGGATTTTGCGGTGGATTTTGCGCAGTGAAAATTGTTGTTGTTAATTGTGATTTGAAATAAAATTTTAATAAAATTTGCGTATATTTGAATAAACTGAATAGAATGAACGAGCTTATCACACAGCGAGTTAAAGATGCGGTGTACGAATTTGATTCCGAGGCAGCGATTTTTTTTTTTGGTTCGCGGGCACGCAGCGATTTTCGTCCGGATTCTGACAGGGATTTCTTAATTTCACTCAGTCAACCGCTGGATCGTGCATTAAAACAAGCCATTCGGCGCAGGCTTTACCAAATAGAATTAGAATCTGACACGGTTATTTCATCCCTTATTCATTATCGCCAGGATTGGGAAGACCGGAGTGTAATGCCTATTTACGAAAATATTCAGTTAGAAGGCGTTCAGTTATGAGTTACGTTAAATTTCAAGAGAGATTTACTAAATCTGTTGTGCGACATTAAGTTGTGTTGAAATTGCCGAATAAAATTCTTATTTAAGCCGAAAAGCAAAATGCATTCAAACAAAAATTTTGATTATAAAATAAATATCAAGATTTATATTGGAGGTTTTTTGCGGTTATTTTTGCAATTAGCTGATATTCTGATTTTTAAATGCAATTGACAAATCTTAATGTCGTACAACAAATCTTTGAGATTTAGCAAATCAAATACTAATTAATGAAGTCACAAATCATCCACTTTCTACAAACACAGCTACCGCAGGTAAAAGGCATTTACCTCTTCGGCAGCCGACTGACGGCGGAGTATGTACGTGCGGACAGCGACTGGGATGTAGGGTTTTTGCTGGATGCCAGACCCATGGATACATTGGAAAAATGGAATTTACAGCAACAAATGGGGACGGCATTGAATGCAGAAATTGATTTGATAGATTTGCAAGCTGCCAATACGGTGTTTCGGTTTGAAATTATTACCACCGGCAAACGGATTTTTTGCGCAGATGACTATTTTTGTGATTATTTTGAAATGATGACGTATTCTTTTTACCAGAAATTACAAGAAGAACGAAAAGAAATTATAACGGATATTTTAAAACGCGGCTCGGTGTATGGATAATGTTATTCTAAATAAAACTGCCAGTATGGAACGTTGTTTGCTGCGAATCGAAGAAGAGTATCATGGATTTGAACCCAAACTGGAAACAAATTATTCTCGTCAGGATGCAATTATTTTAAATTTACTCCGTGCCTGTGAGCAAGCCATTGATCTGGCAAATCACCTGGTAAAAATTAAAAAGCTCGGCATTCCTAAAAATACAAAAGACAGCTTTGAATTACTACAAGAGCATCAGATATTGTCAAATGAAACGGCAAATATCCTTAAAAATATGGTCGGCTTTAGAAACATTGCCACCCATGAGTATGAAAAGTTAAAATTGGATATTCTAAAAAATATTCTCACGCATCATCTGCAAGACTTCCGCACATTTGCCCAAATCGCCTTATCTTACGCGGCGTAAGGAGTGACTGGGAGACTGAGTGACTGGGAGACGGCGTGACAAGCATCCAGTATCCGGTGATTTGGTGAACTTTCAAATAAGCAAACCTCAAACAGCAAATAAAAAATAAATAATTCCATGCGCCAGCAGTTAGAAACCGAACAAAAAGCCCTGGAAATCAATCTGGATGACCGCATCTACGGCACCTTTGCCGAAATTGGGGCGGGGCAGGAAGTAGCTCGCTACTTTTTTCAGGTGGGCGGGGCAGCGGGTACCATTGCCAAAACCATGTCGGCATACGACAAAGTGTACTCCGACCACATCTACGGTCCCGACGCGGGCGGTCGCTACGTGAGCGAGGCGCGGCTTTACAAAATGCTCGACCACGAGTACCAATTGATGAACACCCGCTTGCGCAACGAACGCCCGAAACAAAACTTCTTCGTCTTTGCCGATACCATTGCTGCCATCAATTTTTCTAAAACTATCAAAGGCGACGGCTGGCTGGGCGTGCGTTTTCAACTCCACCCGGAGGGCGAACCCAACGATCTGGTGCTGCACGTGCGGATGCTCGACAACGACAACCGCCTGCAACAACAAGCCATCGGCATTTTGGGGGTGAACCTGATTTTTGCCATTTTTCGGTACCATGAAGAGCCGGAAGAATTGTTGCAATCGCTCATGGACAGCCTGCGCGGTCGGGTGATGATTGACATGATCCGGCTCACCGGACCCGATTTTGACCATGTGGACAACCGCCTGGTGAGCCTCTGGGCGGTAAAAAATGGCTTGACCGATGTGACGATGTTTGGACCCGACGGCAGACCGGTGCACGCCTCGGAGTTTTTGTACAAAAAGCACCTGATGGTGGTACGCGGTAGTTTCCGACCGCCTACGCTGGTGAATCTGGATATGATGAAGAGCGGCTACCAGCAATTTCGCGACGACCCGCAGGTGGCAGAGGGTAAAAGTTTTATGCTGACGGAAATTACGATTGACAACCTGCGCGCCGAGGGCGACCTGGATGAGAAAGATTTTCTTGATCGCGCCGACCTGCTCAACGCCCTGGGGCAAACCGTTGTAGTGTCTAATTGCCAGGACTACCGGCGTTTGATTATGTATTTATCGGATTTCAAAGTGCAGCAACTGGGGCTGGTGACCGGCGTGCGCGAATTGTTGGAACTCATTCACAAAAAATACAATGACAACCTGGACAGCAGTTTGCTGGCGGCATTTGGGGAGTTGTTCACGCGCAACGTGCGGATGTACGCCTACCCGGCTATGCAGGAGGGCAGCGATGAGTTGATGACCACTGAGAATCTGCCCATCCCGGAAGGGGTGAAATTTTTGTACCGGCATTTGTTGGAAAACCAGCAGATCGTGGATATTACCGAGTTTAACACCAATATTTTGCACATTTTTTCCAAACAAGTGTTACAAATGGTACAACACGGCGAAACCGGCTGGGAAAGCATGGTGCCGCCCAAAGTAGCGAATTTGATCAAAGAAAAATGTTTGTTTAGCTATCCGTCGGAGCAGATGACGTTTGAGTATTAATTATTTACAATTTGACGTTTGAAGTTCTCTCAGGGTGTTGATGATTTTATTTTCCCGTTCGTTCCGAGTCGCTCACAGAGGACTGGAAGGTTGTTCTCATTTACTGAATTTAAAAAAAAGCTAATGAATAGATGGTATTTGTTGTATAGTATTATGTTATGTGTAATTTTCAGTTGCAAACCAGCAACGAAGCAGCCCGATGAACGCTACGAACTCGCTGAGCCTTCGGAAGATAAAATGGTGGAGGAAGTGGTGGCGGAAACCACCGAAAAACGAGTGAACGTAGCCCCCTCTAAACTGGCAACGGAGGAGTTTACTGTGGCTTATCTGACGGGCAAATTTGACCCTGCCCGGCACCCGGATTTTGTTAAAATCGCGCCGCCGTATGCCGATAATAACGAGCGTTTCCTGCGGAAAGATGTTTATGAGGCGTTTCAACAAATGTATGATGCCGCTTTAAAAGACGGCGTAAAACTCCGCATCATCTCCGCCACGCGCAATTTCGCGGCGCAGAAAGCCATCTGGGAAGCCAAGTGGACGGGGCAGCGGCTGGTGGACAGTCAGGATATTTCCAAAACCATTGCCGATCCACAGCAGCGGGCACTGAAAATTTTGGAATACAGTTCCATGCCGGGTTCTTCGCGCCACCACTGGGGTACGGATATTGATTTAAATGATTTGAACGACGCATATTTTCAACAAGGCGAAGGCAAAAAAGTGTATCAGTGGCTGCGCAGGCACGCGCAGGAGTTCGGTTTTTGCCAGCCGTATTCCGCCAAAGGCGAGGCACGCCCGGAGGGTTATAACGAAGAAAAATGGCACTGGTCGTACACGCCTGTGTCCAGAAAACTAACGGCACTGGCGGCACAACAACTCAAAGACGGTATGATCGAGGGCTTCGAGGGTGCGGAAACGGCGAAAAGCATCGGCATTGTGGAGAAATACGTGCTGGGCATCAATCAGGAATGTTTGGAATAATACGTTGAGAGGGTGAAGACATAGCACATCAACCTTTCAACTCAGCTTCTCCTCTCAGGGGAGACGGGAGAGGGGCTGTTGAACACGTACCACATCAATCTGTCAATCCCTCAACCTTATCAACTTTTTGTTTATGAATAGCGCCAAATTGCTCCCCTTTCGGATATTTACTATTGCTTTATTCATTTTCTTACTCTGCCCCAATTTGCTGCGCGACGGGATGTTTGTGGATGGTTTGTGGTACGCGGCGATTGCGAATAATCTGGCACAAGGAATTGGTAGTGCCTGGTCGCCCCAATTCACGGAAACCGTTTTTCCGCAGTTTCATGAACATCCGCCCTTGCAGTTTTGGCTGCAATCCGCTTTTTTCAAAATATTGGGTTCAGGTTTATTTACTGAGCGGCTGTATTGTTTTTTGATGGTATTAATTTCCGTATTTTCTTTATATTTTTTGTGGAAATTTATTTACAAACAAGAAAACGGGGTGCAATATCTTGCGTTTCTGCCCATCTTATTCTGGCTGTTGAATGAAGATGTGATATTGAGCTATCCCAACAACCTGTTGGAATGTACGATGGGTGTATTTACTTTTTCGGCGGTGTTTGTGCTGTTATTATTGATTGAAAATGAGGTTGAATCACGTTTTGAATCTTACAACTGGAGTCTCGTTGTAATAGCAGGCGTACTCACTTATTTAGCCTTTCTCGCCAAAGGTTTGGTTGGATTATTTCCGCTGGCGTTTTTTGCGGTGCATTGGTTGGCGTTTCGGAGGCTTTCTTTACAAAAATCTATTTTATACACCATTCTTTTAGTCGGAATTTGCGGGTTTTGTTTGATTATTACTTTACAATTTACAGAAGCATATCATGGATTAGTTGCTTATTTTAATAACCAGGTAATAGCAGCACTGCAAGGCGAACGCACCGAAAATATTCGTCCTTCGCATTTTTATATTTTAAAACGGCTGTTGGAAAAAAACATGGTGATGATTTTACTTTCCATCGGTTTTGCAATTGGTTTTCAATATTTTAAAACACCCTTTCTGAACCAGAAAGATCGGCAGTGGGTAATCTTTCTGTTATTAACCGGCATAACGGCTTCGTTTCCATTGATGATAAGTATTAAACAAGCTTCTTATTATTTACTTCCTTCCTTGCCATTTTACTGTACAGCGTTTGCGGTGCTGATCGGTCGGGGGCTTTTTATGTTGGTTAGTAAAATTCAAATTCAACAATTCGGTTACAAATTCTTTTCTATTGTAAGTTTATTATTTCTAGGATACGCTGTTTATTACACTTTTAGTCAATTGGAAAAAATAGATAAAAGAGATCAAATGTTGCTTACAGAGGTACGAATGATCGGCAGCAGCATACCGAATGGAACAACGATTAGCAGTAAAACCCAGCAATTCGAAGCAGCTTTACACGGTTATTTTCAACGGTATTATTACATTAGTTTAGATGAAAAGGATCAATCTTTACATTCTTACTTGTTAATTTCTAAGGAATTGGATACCTTGCCGCTTGAAAATTATCGCCGCATGAAGCTGCCTTTACATAAATATCATTTTTATAAAAAAATTAAGACCAACTAACATGGCATTCACCGAATCTACCATGCTGCCACTGGGTACTCCAGCTCCCGATTTTACCCTGCCGGATACGGTTTCGGCAACGTACCTGAGCCTTCAAGACCTTGCCTCCGACCGGGCAACCGTCATCATGTTTTTGTGCAATCACTGCCCGTATGTGCTGCACGTCAATCCGGAGATTGTGCGAATTGTAAAAGATTATGAGCCAAAAGGGGTGAAATTTGCGGGCATCAGCTCGAACGACGCAGCGCAATACCCCGATGACGGACCCGACCGCATGACCATTCACGCCGAGCGTGTGGGCTATACGTTTCCGTATTTGTACGACGAAACGCAGGAGGTGGCTCGCGCCTACGATGCGGCTTGTACCCCCGATTTTTATGTATTTGACAAAGACTTAAAGCTGGTTTATCGGGGTAGAATAGACGGGGCTCGCCCCAAAAACGACCTGCCGCTGACGGGTGAAGACCTGCGGGCGGCACTCGATGCGGTGCTGGAGGGTCAGCCCATGCCGGAAAAGCAGTATCCGAGCGGGGGGTGTAATATTAAGTGGAAAAATTAAAAGATTGGGAAATGGATGTTGGATGCTGGATATTGGATACTGGAATCATGAGACGAAGAAATTGGAAAATTTTACGGAGAGTAAAGTGACTTTTTAACAATCGCTGCGTCTTAACGTTTAATTAAAAAACAAAACCATGAGCGAATTTGGGCAAGTTGTCAAAGAAGGCGCGCAGGAGGTGGGGCGCAAAGCCGTGTGGGGCATCCGGCGCATTTTGTTGTTTGCACTGGTGTTGGGCGTACTGGCAGGCGGCATTTATCTGCTGTGGTCCAATTACACGTACAGCGAAGGCACGCGCACCGGTTATCTTATCAAAATTTCCCGAAAGGGCGTGCTTCTGAAAACGTTTGAAGGACAACTCAACCTGGGCGGTTTTCAGCAGCCGGGTCAACCCGCCGTAATGGGCAATATCTGGGAGTTTTCCGTGCGGGATCGGGCAGTCTTTGAAAAACTACAACAGGTAGAAGGCAAGCAGGTAACCCTTTTTTACAAAGAAAAAATACGCGCTATGCCCTGGCAGGGAGATACGAATTATTTTGTGTATGCGGTGGAGCCGGTGCGGTAAAATGTGTTGATGTGTTGGTGTGTTAATGTGCGATGCCTAACTTATTACAGCTAAGTGGAGTTGTCACTTACTCGTTTGATTGCCTTGATTATCACCTCACACGCAAATTGAATTTCACTTTCTCGTATAATGAGCGGCGGCGCAATGCGCAGACACCGACTATTGAACAAGAACCAATCCGTCAGTACGCCTTGTTCTAAACAAATTTGAATCACTGATTGTACAAAGTCAAAACTCGGTAGCTCCACCGCCATCATCAGCCCTGCACTGCGAATTTCAATGATAGCAGGATGTCGTAATAAAGTTTTAAATAGCCTTTCTTTCGTCGGTACTTGTTGAATAAAATCACTTTCCAGCAGCGTCTCCAGGGTTGCCAGTGCCGCCGCACAACTCACTGGATGCCCGCCAAAGGTGGTAATATGACCCAACACCGGATTATGCGTCAACACTTGCATGATTTCCTGCGAAGCGATGAACGCGCCAATCGGCATTCCGCCGCCCATGCCTTTTGCCAAAAGCAAGATGTCGGGTACGATACCGTATTGTTCAAATGCCCACAAGGTACCGGTGCGCCCGTAGCCCGTCTGGATTTCGTCTAAAATCAGCAGGGTGCCGGTTTCGGCACAACGTTGGCGCAATTGTCGCAAATAATCGTTTTTCGGTGGATAAATCCCGGCTTCCGCTTGCACGGTTTCGACGATGACAGCGGCGGTTTTGTAGGTAATTGTTTGTAAATCAGCTACTTCATTAAAACCGATATGCCGGATGCCCGGCAACAACGGATGGTACCCTTGTGTAAAATCTTTGGGATACATGAGGCTCGCCGCACCCTGCGTGCTGCCGTGGTAGGCATTTTTGCAGGCGATGATTTCGGCGCGATTGGTAAACCGCTTTGCTAATTTCATGGCACCTTCGGTGGATTCCGTGCCGGAATTGGTGAAGTAAACACTGTCTAACTCCAAGGGCAGCTGATCGGTGAGCAGTTTGGCTAATTGCACCTGCGGCGACAGTACAAACTCGCCATATACCATCGTGTGCAAATACTTTTCTGTCTGATTGTGAATGGCTTGCACTACTTTCGGATGCCGGTGTCCCAGGCTGCTCACGCCAATGCCCGCAATCAGATCCAAATACGCCTTGCCACTCGTATCGTATAAGTAAACACCTTCCGCCCGCGCGATTTCCAGCGCAAGCGGCATTTCACTTGTTTGTGCTACGTGTTGTAAAAAAAGCTGTCGCAAATTCATAAGCAATCACACAAGACAGTTTGTAAATACAGGGTTTTAAAGCCCCTGTTTTATCTTACAAAAATGTATCCTTTCCTCGAAGCAGGCGTTAAAATTTGTAGAAATTGACAAAAAAGTGTTAAAAAAGTGTCAATCCGACATGATTTGTCCGGCAAACGTTAGTATAAACGCAATTTTTTTCCGAATTTTACGCACAACGTATTATAAATTTTTTGTAGCTAGTGATGAAACACTGGGTCGGAATAGCAGCTTTATGCATCGCTGTGGGGGCGTGCGAACAGGCTACCCCGCGGCGGCACGATTACTTAGTGGACGGCATTGACGTGTCGCACTATCAGTCGCGGGTGAACTGGCAGCAGGTGGCAGAGCAGCACATTGACTTTGCGTTTGTGAAAGCCACGGAAGGAGCCACTCATCTGGATTCGCTTTTTTGCCGCAATTGGCTGGAAATGAAGGAGGCAGGCATCAAGCGCGGCGCGTATCATTTTTTTCGCCCTACCGTTTCGCCTTTAGAACAGGCGGATAATTTTACCCGCTCCGTTGAAATTCAACTGGGCGACCTGCCCCCGGTGCTGGATGTGGAAGTGATGGACGGGGTTTCCAAAGAACGGCTTATCAACGGGGTGCGTACCTGGCTCTACTACGCCGAAATTCGCTATGGCGTGAAACCCATTATTTACACCAATATCAAGTTTTATAATAAAATCCTCGCTGGGCATTTCAATGACTACCCGATGTGGGTGGCGCGGTACGGCTTTCGCAAACCTACCCTCGCCTGCGGGCGCGACTGGCACTTCTGGCAATACGGCAGTCAGGGCAAGCTCAAAGGCGTAGCGGGCAATGTGGACTTGAACGTGTTTAACGGCTCGCCCGAAGATTTGGAAGCCCTGTGTCTTTCACCCCGCCAGTTGATACTCACTGATGTAGCTGATTTTTAAAATTAAAAAGATTTGCTAAATCTTTAAGATTGAGCAAATCTACATGACGAGATCTGTAGGAGAGGTATCTTACACGAATTGCAAATTCTTAAAATTTCCATTCAAAATCTGACCCGCCGGTGCATCGAGCCACTTATCCAACAGAGTTGCATAAATATTCCGAAAATCAATTTCAAACTTCAAATCGCCTTCGTCCAGGTTCGTCAGATTCGGTGCGGCGTTGTAAAAACCGGGCTTTTGGAGTTTTCCGCCTATCAAAAACAGGTTGTTCGCCGTGCCGTGGTCGGTGCCGTTGCTGCCGTTTTGCTTCACCCGCCGCCCAAATTCCGAAAAGGTCATAATCAACACGTCGTTGAGCAAGCCGTTTTGTTTTAAGTCCGTCACAAACGCTTTCATCGCCTCGGCGTAGCCTTTGAGCAAGCGCTCCTGCTGATTGCGCTGGTTGGCGTGGGTGTCAAAACCAGACAAAGTCACATAATAAATTTTCGTATCGGTATCCGCTGTGATAAGTTCGGCAATTTGTTGCAAATCCTTGGCGAAAGCCGACTGCGGGTAGGTCGTTTTCGAGCGGTGTACGTTCGCTTTTTGGTATAAATAATCGGCGGATTGCTGGGTTTCGATCAGCACTTTGTACAAATATGCCACGTTCTCTTCGGCGTGATCCGTTCCGGCATTTTTCGCCACAGCTTGTAAAAATTTGTTGCTCGTGGTGCGCTTGAGTTGTTCCGGGTTGCTGGCGGCAAAACCGTTGCGTTTCGTGCCTTTCAGCGCGAGGCTCAGGCTGTCGTCCACTTCCAGAGCATGGTACGGCACATCACAATTGTTGCAATTGCTGTCCAAATATCGCCCGATCCAACCGCTGCTCAGGTATTCGTCGCTCCCGCTGGCGGTGTGCCAAATGTCCATTGAGCGGAAGTGCGAGCGGTCGGGATTGGGGTAGCCCACGCTGTTCACCACCGTCATAACGCCGTCGTCGTACAAACTTTGCAAAGGTTGGAGTGCCGGATTGAAGCCCAATTCATCACTCACTTTCAGTACTTCGGTATTTTTCACGCCGAGCGTCGGACGATTTTTGTAATACACGTCATTGCGGTACGGCACAATGGTGTTCAAACCGTCATTGCCACCTGATAATTGCACTACCACGAGGACTTTGCCCGCGCGGGTTTTGAACAATTGATTGGCTTTAAAATCCGACAAAAACGAAGGAATCAGCATGGAAGTCGAAGCCAATCCCGATGATTTTAAGAAATCTCTGCGATTCATTTTTTATATTTTATGTTTCAAAACTTAGCAACAAGCTGCAAGAGCATCCACAGCATCCAAATTTAGCACACCTGATACTCCGGCAGTGCCATCAGCATCGTCGTGCCAGTTTTGACAAAATCGGTTTTGCCGCTTTGCTGGTACATTTTGAGCAACTCGGCTTGACTTACGGAAGGCTGCGTTTGCAATAAGTAAGTCGTCAAGGTCTCCAATTTTGCTGCATCGTTTTTGTTGCCAATGAGTGTGTTCAACGGCTCAAGATTCAAGCTGGCGTTGAGTTTTCGTCCGGCGTTATCCGTTTCCGGTTCTTCGGCTTGCTCTTTGAGGCGCAGGGTGAGTTCCGTCCTATTGACCAGATTGGGTACAAAATTCAGGCGCAGCAGCAGGGTCGAATTATCAATCCAGTTTTTGCCACCGGGCCAGCCTGCCACGTTCGGCGGGTTGAAGAGCATCTGCCCCAGGGCGCGTTGTAAAAAAACGAGCGACTGCGGGTTTTGAAAATCTGCCTCCAAAATGCGCATCGTTCCGGCAAGGAAATCAACCGGCGATTTGATTTTCGCACCTACATTTTTTTCCTGGTAAAACCAATCACTTTCAAAAATGGAGCGCATCAGCTTGCCGATGTGGTAATCATTTTTGTAAAACTGATTTGCCAAATCTTTTACAATGGCTTCATCCACCTGCTCGTTTACAAAATAGCGGTAGATTTTTTTGGTAATAAACGCCGCCGTTTCGCGCTTTTGCAAAATCAGGTCAAGGATGTCTTCGCCATTGAAATTGCCGGTTTTTCCAAAAAAGGTTTTCTGCCCAAAATCATGCTGCCGTTCGCGAAACACGTACTCACCGGTGAGGGTACTCGACCAGCCGGTGAAGGCGCGCGCTGCTTCTTTTACATCTTTTTCGGTGTAATGCCCACGCCCGATGGTGAAGAGTTCGAGGAGTTCGCGGGCAAAATTTTCATTCGGACTGTCTTTTTTATTCTGCTGATTGTTCAAAAACCGGATCATCGCCGGGTCTTTGGCAATCGCCAAAACGAGCTCGCGGAAGTTGCCCAGGGCGTGCCTGCGAAGGACGTTGAGTTGTAAAGCTGCGGGTTTGCCCGCTTTGATTTGCGTGGCAAAATGCCCGTGCCAGAAAAAACTCATGCGCTCCAGCAGGGCGCTTTCTGCCGGATTTGCCATGCGCCGCAGCCAGTCCACACCGATCTGCCCTACTTGTTGGCGTTGCTCTTTGATGAGTTGGCGCAGGTCTTGCTTGTCCATTTCCTTGCGCAGTTCGCTATTAATCGGGACTTCCGGCACCGGGATGGGTTTCGCGTTTTTAGCTTTCGCAAATAGTTCATCTATCGCCTGTTGCACTGTCCACTTTTGCCGCTGTTGCCACTCTGTAGGACTCAAGCCGAAGCCCGCCCGTCCGTAAAGATGCTTTATTTTAACACTCATATGCTGTGCTTTTGAGTGTTGGACGGTGTGAATTGCAGGAGGTTTAAATTTTAAAAACACATTAACTTTTTTGTAACAGGAACTCGTTTGAATACTTTTTGTAATTTTGTGGCAACAAAAACAAACATAACATGAATCTTGCAGTAGTAGGAACGGGATATGTAGGGCTGGTGACGGGTACCTGTTTTGCTGAAACGGGCAATGAAGTGATCTGCGTGGACATCAATGAAAACAAAGTGGCACGGCTGCGCAGCGGCGAAATTCCGATTTTCGAGCCGGGTTTGGACCTGCTCTTTGAGCGCAACACGCGGCAGGGGCGGTTGAAATTCACGACCGATTTGGCGGAAGCCATCAAAGAGGCAGAAGTCATCTTCCTGGCATTACCCACGCCGCCGGGAGCGGATGGTGCGGCGGATTTGTCGTACATTCTGGGCGTGGCAGGGCAGTTGTCCGATTTGATTACCGATTATAAAGTCATCATTGATAAAAGCACGGTGCCGGTGGGAACGGCGGAGCAGGTACACGCGATTTTGGCAAAACGCCTGGATGAATCCTTGTTTGACGTGGTGTCCAACCCCGAATTCCTGCGCGAAGGCGTGGCAGTGGACGATTTTATGAAACCCGACCGGGTGGTGATTGGCACGAGTTCGGAACGAGCGAAACGCGTGATGCGGGAATTGTACGAACCTTTTGTGCGCCAGGGCAACCCGATTATTTTCATGGATGAACGCTCGGCGGAAATGACGAAGTATGCAGCTAATTCTTACCTCGCAACCCGTATTTCTTTTATGAATGAAATTGCTAACCTGTGCGAACGCGTGGGTGCCAACGTGGACCTGGTGCGCATGGGCATGGGCAGCGATTCGCGCATCGGCAAGCGTTTTCTGTTTCCGGGCGTGGGCTACGGGGGCAGTTGTTTCCCGAAAGATGTGCAGGCATTGGCAAAAACGGCAGCGGATTTCAGTTATGATTTTAAAATCCTGAAATCAGTGATGGGGGTCAATGACATTCAACGCAGTGTGTTGGCAAAGAAAATCAAAGCATACTTAGGCGAAGATTTGCAAGGTAAAACCATCGCGATCTGGGGTTTGGCATTCAAACCCAATACCGACGATATCCGCGAGGCTCCTGCGCTGTACATCATAGACGAACTCTTGGAAGCCGGTGCCACCATCAAAGCCTTCGACCCGGAAGCCATGCCCAATATGCGCCAGTTTTACGGCGACCGCATTCAACTGGCGAACGACCAATACGAAGCCCTCATCGAAGCAGACGCGCTGGCGATTGTGACCGAGTGGAGTGTGTTTCGCACCCCGAGTTTTAAGGTGATGAAGCAGTTGCTGAAACAGCCGCTGATTTTTGACGGGCGGAATTTGTACGATTTGGAACGAATGCAGGAGGATGGGTTCTATTACGAAAGTATTGGTAGGGAAGTAGTACGGCAGCCGGTTTTAACTAATCTGGTGACTCCAAAGTCATCAGATTAGTTAAAACCGGTTTCAAAGCCAAAATCACTTTTCGTAAAAAAGTGACTTGTTGTCTGTTGCAACGTCTAAACCAAACAACAAGTCGCTTTTCCATGTACCATTTTACACAACCCGTTCAAATAATCCTCTCGGAAAGTATTTTTGCAAAACCTGCTCAGTTCGCCGATGCGGTGGTTCAAACGGTCAACTACCGCGACAGCCTGCAATTCAATTATCACAAAATCCGCGACGACCACTTCGTGAGCAAACTCGGCGAGGAAGCTGCGCGCCAGGCATTTGAAAACTGCGGCTGTACTGTGCAAGGACCCGATTACAACATTTACACCGGCAGACAAAAATCCTGGGACGCAGATTTGTATGTGAACCAACTTCCACTCGCCGTCAAAACCCAGCGCAGCACTGCCGCCCGCCGCTACGGCTTATCGTGGACGTTTCAGCAATCCCGTTTTCGCACCGACCCGATTTTGCAAAATCCTGAGGCATGGGTGTGTTTTGTAGAATATCAGGACTTATCTGAAAATCCATATTTCACCGTGTTTCCACCCTGGCAAATCAAAGATTTACCGTTCAAAGCCCCGCGCCTGGCGCATCTGGCGGATAAGAAAGTGGCGGTGTATGCGGAGGATTTTTTGTAAAATTAGTTGCCCTACGCTCAAGCGCGGGGCAACTAATTCACAACGCCTTCCTTAACCGCGCCACCGGAATATTCAACTGCTCCCGGTACTTTGCCACCGTGCGCCGGGCAATGTGGTAGCCTTTTTCGGTAAGCAAATCGGTCAATTTATCGTCTGACAAAGGCTTGCGCTTATTTTCGGCAGCAATCAATTCGCTCAGGATTTTTTTCACTTCCAGGGTCGAAACTTCTTCGCCTTCCTGGGTTTGCATTCCTTCCGAAAAGAAATCTTTCAGACGTTTGGTGCCAAATTCCGTTTGCACAAATTTGCTGTTTGCCACCCGCGACACCGTCGAAATGTCCAGCCCGGTGAGGTCCGCCACGTCTTTCAAAATCATGGGACGCAGCTTTTTGGGATCGCCCGTCAAAAAATAGTCATACTGATATTGCAAAATGGCGTACATGGATTTGTACATCGTCTCCTGCCGCTGGCGGATGGCATCAATAAACCACTTCGCCGAGTCAATTTTAGACTTGATAAACAGTGCCGCCTCGCGCTCCTGTTTGCCTGCGCGGTTGCCCCGTGCTTTTTTGGCGTAATCCTTGAGCATATCGCGGTATTGGTCGCTCACGCGCAGTTCCGGGGCGTTGCGGGCATTCAGGGTCAGTTCCAGTTCGCCATCGCGATTGACGATGATAAAATCCGGCACCACATAATTTTGCGCATTAGAATTGCTGCCGGTGTAAGCACTCGCCGGTTTGGGATTCAATTTTAAAATTTCGTCCATCGCTTCTTTCAAATCTTCCTCCGGCACGTCCAATTGTTTTTCCAGCTTTTCAAAATGCTTTTTGGTAAATTCGTCAAAATATTTTTTCACAATTCGAATGGCAATATTCAAAATAAACAACTCGCCAATCGAACGATTTTCCTTTTGCTCCGCCTGCTCCCGCAACAGTGTCAACTGAATGATCAGGCACTCCTGCAAATTCCGTGCGCCCACGCCCGGCGGGTCGAAGCGCTGAATTTTTTTCAAAATTGCCAGAATTTCCTGCTCATTCGTATCAATATTTTGCGAAAACAGCAGGTCATCCATGATGCTCGCCAACTCCCGCCGCAGGTAGCCGTCATCATCTATGCTGCCGATGATTTGCAGGGCAATCGCCCGCTCGCGCTCGTCTGCCAGGTCTGCCAAGCTGAGTTGCTCCTCCAGATAATCGTGAAACGACCGCTCCACCGCCACCGGCACGGTTTTGTCTTCTTCGGGCGCGTAGCTGTCGCCCTGGGTTTTGTAGCTGTTCGGGTCGTCCTCCACATAGCTGTCCCAGTATTCCTCCATTTCAAACGCATCCTTCGCCGCACCTTCATCGGCACTGAAATCATCTTCGCTTGCGCTTTCGCCTGCGTACTCGTCGGGGTCGTTCTGTTCCAAGGCCGGGTTCGCCTCTAACTCTTCCTGGATGCGCTGCTCCAAATTCATCGTCGGCACCTGCAGCAGCTTCATCAACTGAATCTGTTGCGGCGACAACTTTTGCAGCATCTTCTGACTTAAACTCTGCTTAAACATCGTCATCGTTGCGGACTTTTTTTGCTGTACGAATGGTAAGCAAGTACCGTGTGCCTGCCCACTGCACACGGAGAACTGCTTACTGAAACAAAAGCCCTGTGTTTATAATCGAAAAATTGGTATTAAAAGTTTACTTTCGCTAACAAATATAGTCCGATTTCCAGAGCATTCCAAGTTAAAAAACTACAAAACCCATGCCAACATTTTTTAATAAAAGTTCAAGTTTCCTGACTTGGACGCTATATTCCAGCGTCTCCGACGCGCCGTAATCTGCCATTTTGAAATACATCCTTTAAACTAGTGCCATATGACCGACAACCAACATCCAGTATCCAGTATCCAACCTCCAGCACCCAACCTCCAAGCCCTCCGCCACGCCCTGCTTGCTCACCGGCTTCAGGCTTACCTCCTTCCCACCGCCGACCCCCACCAAAGCGAGTACCCCGCCGACCACTGGAAAGTGCGCGAGTGGATTTCGGGCTTCACCGGCTCGGCAGGCATGGTCATTATCACTGCTGACCACGCCGGTTTGTGGACCGATTCGCGCTATTTTTTGCAAGCGGAACAGCAATTACAAGGCTCCACATTCGTGTTGCACCCACTGTCTGCCACCGGCACAACGGATTATATCGGCTGGCTGGCAGAAAACTTACCGCCGGGTAGCACGGTGGGTTTGGATGGCTCCTTGTTTTCGGTAGCGCAATTGCGCAAGTTGGAAAAACACCTGCATCCGAAAGAAATCGTTATTAATTTTCAAGTGGATTTAATTGCAGCTATTTGGCAAGACCGTCCGCCCGTGCCACTTGCCCCTGTTGTTGAATATCCGCTGGAGTATGCTGGAGAAAGCCGTGCCGCCAAACTCAGCCGCATTCGCACTAAAATGCTGGAAAAAAACGTCGCCTTTCATCTGATTACAACGCTGGACGACATCGCCTGGACGCTCAACCTGCGCGGGCGCGACATAGAATACAATCCTCTAATAATCAGTTATTTATTGGTTGCAAAAGAAACGGCGTATTTTTTTATAAACCCTGCAAAAGTTTCTGACGAAATTAAACAACAGTTGAATGCCGACGGGGTGATGCTAAAATCCTACGATTCGTTGGAAAATTTTCTAAAAAAATTAGAACAGCCTGTTTTGATTGACGACCGCTCTCTGAATGTACAATTGTATCGAGCACTTCCCAATCAATTGGTTGTAAAAGGTGACAACATCCCCCTGTATTTAAAAACCATTAAAAACCCTACCGAAATCGCCTTCCTACGCCAAGCCCTGCGCAAGGACGGCGTGGCACTCACCCGTTTTTTTCGCTGGCTCGAACAGGCATTGCTGACCAGAACCGTCCCTGAATACGAAGCCGGTCGAATGCTAAATGATTTCCGCGCGGCACAAGGCAACTACTTCGGCGAGAGTTTTTCTGCCATTATCGGTTATAATGCCAACGGAGCCATTGTACACTACCGACCGGAGCAAAACACTTCGGCAGCAATCAAATCGGAAGGCATTTTATTGGTGGATTCCGGCGGGCAATACCTCGAAGGCACCACCGACATCACTCGCACTGTTGCACTCAGCACGCCCACCGCCGAACAAAAACGCCATTTTACCCTGGTTTTAAAAGGTCATATCACCTTGGCGAAAGCCAAATTTCCGACTGGCACCACCGGCGTACAACTCGACACCCTGGCGCGGCAATTCCTGTGGCAACACGGCTTGAATTTCGGTCACGGCACGGGGCACGGCGTGGGTTTTTTCCTCTCGGTACACGAGCCGCCGCAGGGCTTCACCTCCAGCCCCCACAACCAACGCGGCACTACCGCATTCCAACCCGGTATGCTCACCTCCAACGAACCCGGCTTTTACAAAACCGGCGCGTATGGAATCAGAATCGAAAATCTGGTGTTGTGTGTGGAAGCGGAAGCTACCGAGTTTGGGCAGTTTTTGCAATTCGAGACCCTAAGTTTGTTTCCGATTGATACGACCCTGATTGACCCTGATTTGTTAACAATTGAAGAAAAAAACTGGCTCAACGATTATCACCGGCGGGTGTTGAGGGAATTAAAACCAAGATTGGAACCGAAGGAGGTAGAATGGTTGAAAAGCAAGTGTAATAAAATTTGAAGAATGGTATCCACTATTTTTGATAATTTTGTAAAAAGCGGATGTAATGAGTACAAACATTCAATTTTTAACCGATGATAGCGGTAAGCGTACCGCAGTACTGGTTGCCATCGAAGAATGGGAGGCGATGGTACAGCAATTGAAAATGCTGTTGCAACAAGAGGAGTTGCGCCAGCGACTGACAGCAGCTTTTCAGGACGTACGGGCAGCACAGGCGGGTGAGAAGGAATTGATGACGTTGAACTTATTTTCAAAAAAATAAATCTATTTTTCGACTTTTTTTGTGAATTTACCTGCGTAAAACGTTGCTTTGAATTATTTTTCCGAGCTAAAAACCTGCTATATATGGAAACCTTAAAATTTATAGACCTGTTTTGTGGTGTTGGAGGATTTAGAGTAGCGATGGACGAGGCTTGTATCGAAAATGGAATCCATCCAAAATGCGTTTTCTCTTCCGATATTGACCCATTTTGCCAAGATAGTTATGAAAATAATTTTGGGTATAGACCTGCAGGTGACATCACTCAAATCAACCCCAAAGATATTCCAAATCACGATATTTTATTTGCAGGCTTTCCTTGCCAGCCATTTAGCATTATTGGTCAAATGAAAGGATTTGATGATACTCGTGGAACTCTGTTTTTTCATATTGCAAATATTTTAAAAGAAAAAAAACCAAAAACTTTTATACTTGAAAATGTCAAACAACTTGTTGGACATAATAGCGGACAAACATTAAAAGTTATTATTAAAACTTTACAAGATTTAGGCTACACCGTGCAGTATGCTGTTTTGAATGCGCTAGATTATGGGCTGCCGCAAAAGAGAGAAAGAATAATAATTGTAGGACACAAAGACCCCATTTTATTTTCATTTCCGGCTCCAAGAAGACCTTTCAAACCACTGATTGAAATACTGGAAAAAACGGTTGATGAAAAATATTATGCGTCCGAATACATAAAAAACAAGCGTAAAGCAGCACATAAAGCAGCGTTCAAACCCTCTATCTGGCATGAAAATAAGGCTGGAAATATTTGTTCCTATCCATACTCGTGTGCATTACGTGCAGGGGCATCTTACAACTATTTACTCGTAAACGGCGAAAGAAGATTAACTCCCAGAGAAATGTTTCGTTTACAAGGATTTCCTGACACTTATAAAATAATTGACAACGAAGCGCAGGCAAGAAAACAAGCAGGAAACGCAGTACCCGTTAACCTTATCAAAGCCGTCATTCTAAAGTTATTACCATATGTTGCAATGTCATTAGACATGACTTCCGTTCTAAGAGAATATGAAGTATCATACAATACGAATTCATGGAAAGAAAACCCCCAAAATTAAGAACAGTTGACAAGTCATTGCCTCCATTTGCTTTGAATCATTTTCCAAAAGACTTTCCGTTTATTTTAGGAAAAGAGTTGGTGTATTTGCTTGCCTCTAAAGGAAAACCCATTTTGGAAGGTCCGGAGTGGGAAGCGATTTTTGCAACTTGTATTGGCGCAACTTGGAAACCCTCCAACGTTGGATTGGATGATGTCATTCTTGGTAACACCGCTTGGGGCGCAAAGACAGTCAAAGCAACAAAACCGGCAACACAACAAAAAGTCAGGCTAATTTCAGGTCGAAACTCACCGGTTTATTCCTACGGCAACACAATTGATACAAAAGCCGACCCAAACTTAGTTGGTGAATCCGTTTTAGATATTTGGAATGAGCGGGTTTCAGCCATTCGAGAAAAATTTCAAAATCTTCGCACCGTTGTTTTAGTTAAATCATTTGATTTAACGGAAGTAGTCGTTTTTGAATTTGATACCATTCGTTATGATCCGGAGTTATTTATTTGGGAATGGAATCAAAGAGGAAACCTGCTTGGTTTTGAAAAATCAAAAGCGGAACATAGATTTACCTGGCAGCCGCACGGTTCGCAATTTACCATTGTTGAAAAAATACCCGAAAAAAGTCTAATCATTCGCATCAAACAGCCTGAAACTTTGAACAAAGAAAATGTTTTATCAGCACTCGGCTTTGATAAATCATGGGTTAGTATAACTCATAAAAATGGCTGATACGCTTTAATATATCATGACAACCACCCTAAAAAAAGACATTCGCCTCCTCTCCAAAACGGAACTCGAAGCCGTCTTCGCCGAGCTGGGCGAGCCGCGTTTTCGCGCCAAACAGGTGTATGAATGGCTGTGGCAAAAAGGCGCACACACTTTTGAGGCGATGACGAATTTGTCGAAACCCTTGCGAGAGAAATTGGTAGAACGCTTTGTGATTCAGCCGATTGTGCTGGATAAACAGCAGCACAGTGCAGATGGCACCATCAAATCGCGGTGGCGGCTGCACGACGGGCATCTGGTGGAGTCGGTGTTGATACCTGTACCAATGGATAATCGCTATACCGTGTGCGTATCGTGTCAGGTGGGGTGTAGCCTCACGTGTGCATTTTGTGCGACGGGGCGTATGAAGCGGGTGCGCAACTTAGATGCGGCGGAGATTTTTGACCAGGTGCTGCTGGTGAACCGGCAGTGCGTGGAGGTGTTTGGGCAGCCGCTCACAAACATCGTGTATATGGGCATGGGAGAGCCACTGCTGGCGTATTCAAACGTTTTGGAAAGTGTAGAAAAAATCACCTCGCCGGAGGGCTTGGGGATGTCGCCGAAGCGCATCACGGTGAGTACGGCGGGCATTGCCAAGATGATAAAAAAATTAGCCGACGACGGGGTAAAATTCAACCTCGCGCTCTCACTCCACGCGGCGGATGATGCCAAACGCAACGAAATCATGCCCATCAACGAGCAAAATGACCTGGCTTCGCTGATGGATGCGCTGGACTATTTTTATCAAACGACGGGCAATCGCATCAGCTACGAATACATCGCTTTTCAAAATTTTAATGATAATGTGGCGGATGCTAAAAAGTTATTAAAACTGTGTAAGCGTTTTCCGGTACGGGTGAATATTATTGAATATAATCCGATTGATAATGTGCCTTTTTTGAAAGCTACCGAACACAAAATTGACATATTTGCCCAATACCTGCGCGACCACGGCGTGGTGGTTACCGTGCGCAGGAGCCGGGGGAAGGATATTGATGCAGCGTGCGGGCAACTTGCCAACAAAGAATAAAGTAATCTTTTCTTGCAAGAGTTCTTTTCTTGTTTTACTTTTAGAGTTTCATCTAAACCCGATGAAGTCATGTCCCTTTCACAGCAGGATGTATTAATTTTGTTCCAAAAAAAGAAGTTAGCAATTCAAAGTGGCAGCATTCAGTTTCCGCTACATGGAGAGGCAATAGTTATTGAGTTGGAAACCGAGGATGGTAGGTTCAAATTTCAAGCCGATGTTAACAGAAAAAATTCGAAATCGCTAGATAAGATTACCTATCAAAATCGTTATAACAAGTGCTATATTATTCGGAGATTGGATTTTGGCGACAGTCACCAGAATCCTCCGGCTAATCCACCGGACGAAATTTTTAGAACGTACACAAATGCCTTAATCAAAGAGCCACATGTTCATTTTTATTTTGAGAATTTTGATGCGAGATGGGCACTACCACTAAAAGAAGTACTCGAATTGAATATAGACCAAAGTACCGATGATTGGTACACAGTGATGGAAAAGTTTTTCAAATATTGTAATATTGAGGGCTACAGTATAGCAAAATTGCTTTTCACATGAATATTGATATTCTCATATCAGATTATGCACGCTGGATAAAGGAAAGAATATCCATTCGTCAATTAAACGATTGGTATGAGATAAGTACGCCTTTTCTAAATCATAACAACGATTTGATTCAAATATATGCAAAGAAGGAGGATAGAAATATAATACTCTCTGATGGTGGAGATACTTTAAATGAGCTTGCTTTATCTGGTATTGACATAGACAGAAGTGAAAAAAGAGTAAAAGAATTCAATTCTATCTTAAATGGATTCGGTGTAAATCGTTCCAACGATGAACTTACAGTAGTAGCAAATGAAAATACCTTTCCGGAAGTTAAACATAGATTAGTTCAAGCGATTATGTCTATTGATGATATGTTTTTGTTAGCTGAACCAAAAGTGGAGAGCTTTTTTTTGGAAGATTTAACCTTGTTCTTTGATTTAAACGATGTAAGGTATATTTCAAATGTTTCATTTTTGGGTAAAAGTGGATTTTACCAAACATTTGACTTTTCAATTCCCAAATCAAAAAATTATCCTGAAAGAATTGTAAAAGCTGTTAATACACCGAGGAAAGATATTATTTCAAATATTATTTGGTCTTATGAAGATACAACTCTAAAAAGACAAAATTCTGAAGGCGTAGTCATTTTGAACGATGAAAAAAAGGTGGATGAGTCTGTATTCGAAGCATTGAACCGCTACGACCTTAAGCCAATTAGATGGACGGAACGTAAAAATTATGTTGAGTATTTACGTGCTTAAAGTTTGTTGTAAAACTTTAACAAATCACGCCGAAAAATTCACCAACCGTGCAAACTGTGCCACCCGATTTTTGATCTCCTCTGTCGTCAAATGCTTCAATCGTTCGATGCTAAACTGCTCCACACAAAACGAAGCCATGGCAGAACCGTAGATAATGGCGCGTTTTAGGTTGTCAAAAGAAATGTCATCGGTGCTGGCCAAGTAACCCATGAAGCCGCCGGCAAAGGTATCGCCCGCGCCCGTGGGGTCAACGACTTCTGCAAGCGGCAAGGCGGGTGCGAAAAATACGTTTTCACCTTCAAAGAGCAGTGCCCCGTGTTCGCCTTTTTTAATGACAAGGTATTTGGGACCCAATTCGTGGATTTTTCGAGCGGCTTTCACGAGGGAGTGCTCGCCGCTGAGTTGGCGGGCTTCTTCGTCGTTGATGGTGAGGATATCAATTTTTTGTAAAACCTCCAAAAGGCGGTCGAGTGCGACGTTCATCCAGAAGTTCATGGTGTCGAGTGCAACGAGTTTGGGGCGTTGGTGCATTTGTTCGAGTACACGCATCTGCACGTCGGGCGTGAGGTTGCCAAGCATGAGGTAGTCGGCGTTTTTATAATGGTCGGGCAGAATGGGGTCGAAGGTGGCGAGTACGTTGAGTTGGGTGTCGAGGGTGTCGCGGTCGTTGAGGTTGCGGTGGTAGCGACCTGCCCAGAAAAACGATTTTTCGCCGGGGCGCACCTGCAAACCACTCAAATCAATGCCGCGCGATTGTAAAAAATTCAAGGTTTCCTTCGGATAATCATCGCCGATGACGGAGACGAGTTGCAAATCTTGTGTAAAATAAGAAGCGGCTAAGGTGATGTAGGTGGCGGCGCCGCCGATGACACGCTCGGCTCTGCCGGCGGGGGTTTCGATGTCGTCAAAGGCTACAGTGCCAACGGCTAATAGGCTCATGTCAGGTGGTTTTAAAAAATTTCGCGCAAAGATTGCATTTTTATTTTTCTTGGCGTAACTTCGCGGTCGCTCTTTTGAAGGGAATGTTGTGCAAGCAGGAACTTTTTGAAAAAAGGGCGAGTTTGTACTAAAAATGCCTCCTTAGCTCAGTCGGTTAGAGCGCCGGACTGTTAATCCGTAGGTCCTAGGTTCGAGCCCTAGAGGGGGCGCCTTGTGGGGATGCCATTTGTGGCTCCCCTTTTTTATTGGGGGTAGCAATCTCCAGGTGATTGATTTTCTTGCTTTTTATGTATAGGAGTGGGTTGAGGTGCGTGGTTCGATAACCGGTACGAGTGATTTGGAGGGTGTTATCGAACAAGGCGCGGAGGATGCGTTGTTTGACGAGGGTTTGGGCGGCTTGGTAGTTGGTGGCGAGGTTTTCGAGTCGGGATAGATCCTGAAGAATTTCCAGTATTGTCGCTCGTCGGCGGTGGCGAGTTCGAGTTCTGCTTTTTTGCTTCTTAGGTTGTTTCCCCAGGTGTTTTCTCATCGGTTGTACACAGTGTCGGCAATTTTTCCGGTGATAAATTTTTCTTCTAATTGGCTGATTTTGTCGCTAAGATCTTGTATTTCGGTGCGGAGGCGTGCGGTACTTTGGGCGCGGGCTTGGAGGCGGCGTGTCATTTGCTGTTGGGCTTCGATGTGCAGAGCTTTTATTTGACTGGGATGGAGGGATAGTTGTTGGAGCATTTCAAGTAGCAGTTCGTGGGCTTTGTTGGCATTGTAATTTTGCCCCTTGCAGTAATTGCAATTGTAGTAGGGGTATCGGGTGCCGAGCCTGCCTTTGCGAAGTCCTCCGGTCATAGCTCGGTTACACTCCT
>Ga0224722_1000402_pt1 | contig 25252 bp, 21 predicted proteins | sample Balambano_FR1_Me_FD_161646 | JGI IMG/M metagenome (GOLD analysis project Ga0224722, IMG submission 161646) | Freshwater sediment microbial communities from Lake Towuti, South Sulawesi, Indonesia - Balambano_FR1_MetaG | ecosystem: Environmental > Aquatic > Freshwater > Lake > Sediment | place... | reverse complement strand
GATAAGACGCCCTGCCTTGTTCCCTTTGCAAGCCTATGCCGATGCAGCCGCCGTCAAAGGCATCTGACAGGGCACTTCGCAGGGCGACGCGCCACTGCCGCAGTCTGTCAGCCGACAGGCCGTCGATCGTCGTCGGAATCTGGACGGCGATCTCGTCGGCAGACTCGGGCCACGGTTCCCGGACTGGCAGCCCGTCGACAGAACGAAGGAGCACGTAAGCTTCGGACGTGGCTGGGAATGATGTATGCCGGGGTTGCAGCTCCCAGTTCGCTTCGACGCGATCCGTTTCCTGGCCAGCGTTGATGGCGTCGCGCATCACCCCGTAAAAGTTGACGTGATAGGTGTCGATCGTTGCCCCAAGCCGTGCCAGATTGAAATGGGCGTTGGCTGCCCGAAGCGGGTCAAACGTCCAGCGGATGGCCCGGTAACCGTGCTGCCGTGCCCAATCCGCCTGCGCCTGTTTTAGCTCGTACCCGACATTCAGCCGCTGATACTCGGGAATCACGCCGGTTGCGTGAGACCAAAGGATTGGATTGCCTTCCCGAAAACCGGGAAACGCGCCTGACATTCCTATCATGCGCTCACCGTCAAATGCGCCCAGGGTCACGCCGCCGGCAGCGCGGGACGCGATCATGACGGCGGTCGGCAGGGCATCGCGCTCGTGGACGTTCCAGACGGCAATCTCGACATCGACCGCCTGCTCAAATTCCTCAGGCGACGTCAGTTCGCGTATTGTGAACAAGCGCTATCTGCCGAGGGGTTCAGACATCACGATGCCGATCAGCGCGCTCAACAGGCCGACATGCAGCGTGATCGCCCATATGCACTGAAGCGCAGGAGAGGGCGCAAACCACGCAATGATCTGCGCGACAAAGGCGATCACGATCAGCAGAATGCCGATGAGAACCGGAAGTCCGCGGCGGCTTGCGAGCGCTGACGACAGCGTCTCCAGCAGCCGGGCGATGCGGGGTGACCGGTCGAATGCCTGCATGAAGGATCAGCCCGACACGCGATACGGCTGAAAGCGTTCAAGCAGCGCTGGTGGCAGATAGACCGACAATTCCACTCCCTGTTCGGTGTGCTTCTGCGCGTACACGGTACCTTGCTCATGAAGCCTCGATACAAGGTCGCCGCGATCATACGGCAGGAGCAGTTTAACGCGATAAGCAGAAGCTGCCAGCGTCTTTTCAATTGTCTCTGCCAGTCGGCGAACGCCAGACCCGGTCGCTGCCGAGATTTCCACAACAGCCGCATATGATCGGTGCGACGGAACCGGCGGCGCAGGTTCTCCGTTCAGCAGGTCGGTCTTGTTCCAGACGAGAATGCGTGGAACGGCCGGCATATCCAGTTCAGCCAGCGTGTCTTCCACCGTTTCGATGTGGCTGTTGACATGCGGATAGCTGGCATCCACGACCTGCAGTAGAAGGTCTGCTTCGGTGATCTCTTCGAGGGTGGCACGAAACGCTGCGACCAGCGTCGTTGGCAGCTTCTGGATGAAGCCCACGGTGTCTGTCAGCAGCACCTGTCGCCCGGACGGAAGGTCGACGCGCCGGGTGGTGGGGTCAAGTGTCGCAAACAACTGATCGGCGATGTAGATATCGGCACCGGTCAGCGCACGCATCAGCGTCGATTTGCCGGCATTCGTGTAACCGACGAGCGCAACCAGCGGCACACCTGTACGATCGCGCTGCGTCCGGTGCCGGCTGCGATGCTCTCGAACATGTTCCAGTTCGTGCTTGAGACGGCTAATGATGGAACGAATTTCGCGCCGGTCGACTTCGAGCTGCGTCTCGCCCGGCCCGCGCAGCCCGACACCGCCGGTTCCGCCGCGGGCTCCGCTGCTGCCAGCCTGACGGGCAAGGTGTGTCCACTGCCGGGTGAGGCGTGGCAGTCGGTACTCGTACTGGGCAAGTTCGACCTGCAGCGCGCCTTCATGCGTCCGCGCGTGCTGCGCGAAGATATCCAGAATCAAAGCAGAGCGATCGAGAACCTTGATGTTTTCACCAAATCGCTTTTCGAGTTCCCGCTGGTGACGGGGCGTCAGCTCGTCGTCGAAGATGACCGTCGTGGCGCCCGTACTCTCAAGCTCGAGCGTGATCTCGTCTGCCTTGCCGGAACCGATGAATGTGGCGGGGTCGATTTGGCCCACATTCTGCGTTGCTTCGCCAACGACCTGCAAGCCAGCAGTTTCAGCCAGCAGCGCCAGCTCATTCATCGAATCCCGCATCGAAAGTAGCGGTCGGCTGCCTTTCAGTTCGAGGCCTACCAGAAAAGTCTTTTCGGCTTCGTTTTCCAAAGACTGCATTTGTGGGGGCAACTTCTACATCCTCTATTTCAGTGCATACCATGCCTGCAAACGATGCAGGGCTTCATCGAGGCGTGCGTCTGGGGTGCACACGCTCATTCTCACATACTGCGATCCGCCCGGGCCATAGATCGCGCCTGGTGCCATCGAGACATGGGCATGCTGCAGCGCCTCACTGACATATGCGGCGCCATCAAGACCCCGTGACGACACCCGTGCCCAGACATACAGGGCACCCTGTGGCACATAGGGCTCAAGGCCAAATGAAGGCATGGCCTGCACAATCCGATCACGACGCCGCTCATAGACCTGATTGCGCCGGCGAATCCAGTCAGCCGGCACTTCTTCGATGACGGCCGAACCGGCGGAATAGATGGGAACGAAGTGCCCCGAATCGACATTGCTCTTGACCTGCAGCAGGGCTGAGATGGCCGTTTCGCTGCCGACGGCGGCGCCAAGTCGCCATCCGGCCATGTTGAACGTTTTCGAAAACGAGATGAATTCGATCGCCGTGTTCAGTGCGCCGCGTGCCTGCAGGACGCTCGGCGCAACCAGATCTCCGAAAGTAACATCCACATACGGGTTGTCTGAAGCAAGCAGCAGATTGTGGTGCGCACAAAAATCAACGGCATGCTGGTACCAGGCAAGATCCGCCGCTGCTCCCGTCGGATTGTTGGGGAAATTGACCCACAGGATCTTGGCATTTGCCAGCATCGTCGGCGCAATTTGGTTCAGGTCAGGATGGAAATGGTTGCCAGCCTCAACGGGCAGCCAGTGCGTCTCGGCGCCGGCCAGAATCGCGCCCATGGAGTAGGCAGGATAGCCGATGTTGGGAACCAGCGCGGCGTCTCCCCGATCGAGATACGCCATGCTGAGATTGACGATGCCTTCCTTGCTTCCCAGCAGCGGCAGGACCTGCCGCTCCGGGTCGACCTGCACGCCAAAGCGGCGCGCATAGTATTCAGCAACTGACTTTCGAAACGATGCCGTCCCCCGGTAGCCCGAGTAACCATGCGTGCCCGGCTGGTGCGCTTCCTCGCTGAGAACGTCCATGGCCAGCACGGGCGGCGGCATGTCCGGGCTGCCCACATCCAGATTGATGATATCGGCACCGGCGGCCTTCAGCGCGGCAACCTGCTGATTGATCACCTGAAACGGATAGGGTGGAAGATGTGACAGGCGATTAGCGAGCGCCGGCAAGCAGTACTCCTTCGGTGTGGGCAAGTGACTCTTGCAGATCCCGCGCCGACCGGCCGGCATACTCGGCGTATCGGAGCCGCTTGTCGCGAATGGGAGGATCGACTTCCGGAAGAATGCCGAAGTTCGCCTTCATCGGCTGGAAATGTTCGGATTCTGCATGGGTTATGTAATGAGCCAGCGCACCCAGCATCGTCGTTTGCGGCGCAGACCACAGCGGCCGCCCATCCAGCAGATTTGCAAGATTGATTCCGGCCAGCAAGCCGGTTGCGACGTTCCCCATGTAGCCTTCGACACCCGTAATCTGCCCGCCAAAGAACAGATCCTCACGCAAACGGAACTGCATCGTTGGCTCTAGCAGGTGAGGTGCGTTGATGAAGGTGTTGCGGTGCATTTGCCCCATGCGGATAAATTCGGCGTCGGCCAGCCCGGGGATCATTCGCAGGACGCTTTCCTGCTGTCCCCACTTCAGATTGGTTTGGAAGCCGACCAGATTGTAAAGCGAGCCCGCTGCATTGTCTCGCCTGAGCTGAACGACTGCGCGCGGTCGGTGACCTGTGCGCGGGTCACGCAGACCCACAGGCCGCATGGGGCCGAAGGCAAGTGCGTCGTGCCCACGCCGTGCGATCTGCTCAATCGGCAGACAGCCTTCAAAGAACTGCGCATCTTCACGCTCAAAGTCGCGAAGTTCGGCAGTTTCAGCCTTCAGCAGCGCGGCGACGAACGCATCGTATTCCTCGCGATTCATCGGGCAGTTGATGTAGTCGCCTGCGCTGTCATCACCACGCTCATAGCGACTTGCCCGGAACGCGATGCTCATATCGATGCTTTCGGCAGTGACGATGGGCGCAATCGCATCATAGAAATAGAGATACTGCTGGCCGGTCAGACGCGCAATTTCTGCTGACAGCGCCGGTGATGTCAGCGGGCCTGTCGCAATCACGACCGGGCCTTCCGGAACGGTAAGGCACTCCTCACGCACGAGCGAGATGTTGGGGTGATTGCCAATGGCGTGAGTAACCAGAGCCGCGAAAGCTTCCCGATCCACTGCCAGCGCGCCGCCTGCAGGCACTGCGGATTGTTCTGCCAGCTCGAGCAGCAGCGAACCAAGGACATCCAGCTCCGCTTTCAGCACACCAGATGCACGGTCTGGCAGCTTCGAACCGAACGAATTGCTGCAAACCAGTTCTGCCAGACGGTCGCTCACGTGCGCTCCGGTGGTTCGAACCGGTCGCATTTCATAAAGCACTACCGGAAAGCCGCGTTGAGCCAGTTGCCACGCCGCTTCGGTGCCGGCAAGGCCACCCCCAATGACAGTTACTGTCTGTTTCATGATTCGTCCTGAATGATCGGGCTGTCAGAGCGTTGGCGCGGCCCGTCCGACGGCGCGCCCTCTTGCAAGATGCATATAGTGCACCAGTTCCGCAATATGATCGGTCTCCTGCGGGGCCAGGCTCAATGCCCGCTCATAGGCGGCTTCTGCATCTGCAAAGTTGTGGGACGCATAGTAGGCATTTGCGAGCAGCTGATACACGCGGAAATCGCTGATCGCCTCACCATCCCGTTCAGCAATCTTGAACATGTGCTCCAGGGCGTGGGTCGTTCGGGCGTAGTCTTTCATCTGATAATGACAGCGCGCCATTCGGTAGTAAAGGCTCAGTTCCCACGGATGATATGGGTTGTACTGCAACGCCGATTCATACGCTGCGAGCGCACCCTGCGGATTGGCCGAACGCCACAGACTGTCACCAAGCAGTTCATGGGCGCGGCTCCAGGTCACGTCGATTCCGCCGGGTTTTCGACTGGTCTGGAGAAACTGATTCAGGTATGCGACCACATCCCGGTCATGACCGCCAATCTGAGCAGCCAGCTCGGCCGCCAGCAGCGATGCGTCAGACATCGAAACGCGGCCGTCTGCACCATTGGCGGCGGCAATCTGCACGGCGAAATCTGCCGCAGCAAGGGCCTCGTCCAGCTTTCCCTGATCGCGCAGAACTCTGCTGCGCAGTGTGTGTACCTGGGCCAGCCAGGTTCTGCGCTCACTTTCCGGATAGGTGTCGACGGCCTTGTTCAGAAAGTTGAGGGCCTGGGGAAGATCACGTACTTCGTACAGATGAATGAAGCCGAGCCGTTCATAACAATAGGCGGTCAGGAAAGCGAAGCGGCTGGGGCTCAACAAGGCTTTCTGCAGCAGATCGACGGCCTCAAGTGCCTGTCCGTCGATGAGCCGCAGCCTTGCAAGCTGATACAGCACCCAGCCCGTGTTGTCAAACTGGCCAAATTCGCTGAGCACGCGGGTGTAAAGCCGGTGCGCGGCGGCAGTGTCGCTTCGATCCGCAAACCCGACCGGCGCCAGCTCGAACCGGGCAAAGTGACAGTCCGCCGCAATCGTAATGGTGCCGGGCTGGTCCATCACGGCGGGAGCCAGTTCCTGAGCGGCACGCAGATCTTCGAACGCCTCGTCGAGCCGACCGCCAAGGAGACGCACCTGCGCGCGCAGCACCAGCACCTCCGCCATCTGCTGGTCGTCAAGCGGGCCGCGAAGCACACGTGCGATAGTGACTTCGGCCCGTTTCGTATCCCGAAGGGCCTGAAGCGAATCCAGCTCTGGGATGACTGCCGTATTGCGCATGTATTCTGCCGCAGCGGATCTGTCGATCGATCACAAGCAGTATAACCCAAAATGAAAGCGGAGCAGGTCGGTATGAGCAACCTGCTCCGCTTCTGGTGAAGATCTCAGATGAGCGTTTTGGTCAGATTGCGCCGATCACGATACTGGCGTTCTGGCCGCCCAGCCCGAAGCTGTTCGACAGGACGTAGCGCAGGTTCGTGGCAGCGCGCGCGACGTTGGGCACATAGTCCAGGTCACACTCCGGATCCGGCGTCTCGTAGTTGATGGTAGGGTGCAGAACCTGTTCGATCAGCGACATGATGCACGCCACCAGTTCGATCGCACCGGAACCGCCGAGCGCATGTCCCATCATCGACTTGGTGGAGCTGATCGGCACATTGTACGCCTGTTCGCCCAGCAGTTTCTTGATAGCCAGGGTTTCCATGGCATCGTTTTGCGGCGTGGACGACCCATGTGCATTGATGTAACCGATGTCGTCCGGGTTGATATGTGCGTCTTCGACCGCCCATTTCATCGACCGCAGCGCGCCCCGTCCTTCAGGGTCCAGCGCTGCCACATGATAGGCATCTGAAGACGACGCATGGCCCATGATCTCGGCATAAATCCGTGCGCCACGCTTCAGCGCGTGCTGGAGGCTTTCGATGACGAAGACCGCTCCGCCTTCAGACAGGACAAAACCATTCCGGTTCCTGTCAAACGGCTTGCTGGCGCGTTCAGGATCTTCGTTGTATCCCGTCGCAAGCGCATCCATGGCCTCAAAGCCCGCCAGCGTGTAATCCTGGAAAATCGCTTCCACGCCGCCTGTCAGCACCAGATCGGCACGGCCATTTCGAATCAGTTCCGTCGCTTCGCCGACGGACTGTGTCCCGGATGCGCACGCATTCACTGGCGAATTCAACGGTCCCAGCGTGCGGAAATAACGGCTCACGTGGTGAGACGGCATATTCGGCAGGGACTGAATCAGACCGAGTGGGTTCGGCCGACGATATCCGCTCGTTTTGTACTTGTACGTGGCCTGTTCTGCCATTTCATGCGGGCCGAGTGCGGTTCCGATGACAGTTCCGGCACGTTCGCCTTCTGCCTCGATCATTTCGCTCGTAAGGCCGGCATCTTCAAGTGCCTGCGATGCGGCGGCAACGGCGAACTGTGTCGATCGCCCCATGCGCCGAGCTTCCTTGTGCTCAATGTAATCCGTCGGCTCGAAGCCTCGCACTTCGCCACCAATCTTGATCGGCACGTGATCAATGGGAATGGTTTCGACCCGGCGAATCCCGGAAGTGCCAGCTTTCAGCCCCTCCCAGAGACCTTTGACGCCGCCCAGTGCAGTGACTGCGCCCATACCGGTGATGACGACGCGCGGCCGTCCATTGCGTAACAGATCCATGATCCTTCTTTCATCGGCGACTATGCGCCGTCCCCCGCTGACTGCTGCTCAACTGCAACACGGACTGCTGTGTCATGGCTGGCGACCCCTTCGCGAATGGCATCTATGAGACCGCCATCCACTGCCAGCCTTGCCTGTCGAACAGCATTCTTGATGGCAAACGCGTTCGACCTGCCATGCGCGATGATGACAACACCGTTGACGCCAAGAAGTGGCGCGCCACCGATCTCGAATGGGTCAATCTGCCGTCGCACACGCTCAAAGGCGGAGCGTGCCAGCACCGCGCCGATCTTGGTGAGTGTGCTGCCCATCAGTTCCTGCCGGATGAGGCTGGTCAGCATGCGCGTGGATGATTCCAGGGTCTTGATGAAGACATTGCCGACGAATCCATCCGCAACCACGACATCGACGCCGCCGCCCAGCAGATCTTTAGGCTCAACATTGCCGACATAGTTGAGATCCATCGCTTTCAGCAGATCCGTGCTGTCATGAATGAGCTGGTTGCCTTTTCCCTCTTCTTCGCCATTCGACAGCAGCGCGACGCGCGGATTGGACAGGCCGAGGGCATATTTGGCGTAGATGCGCCCCATGATGGCGAACTGTGCCATCCATTCAGGTCGGGCATCTGCATTTGCGCCGACGTCAACGAAAACCACGCTTTGACCGGCAATGCGAATGACAGCAGTGATCGCTGGTCGCTTAACGCCTTCAATGCGTTTCAGCGAAAACAGCGTCGCGATGCTGAGCGCGGCACCCGTGTTTCCTGCGGTCACAAAAGCATCTGCCTGGCCATCGCGAACCAGATTCATGCCGACATGCATGGACGAGTCGGGTTTGCCCTTTCCAACCTGGCTGGGCTTATCCTCCATCGTTACCTGTTCAGCGGCATGTGCGACGGTAATAGGCAGGGCTGAAGCCGAGTGCCGGGCCAGTTCGGCGCGGATGCGGGCCTCGTCGCCGACCAGCACGATCGGATCGCCAAATTCGCGCGCGGCCAGCACAGCTCCTTCAACATCGGGGGCAGGACAGTGATCGGTTCCCATTGCGTCAATAGCGATGCGCATGCTGGCCTCAGTCTCCGAACTCCGTGGCGCGCAATCATAGCGAAGCGCAGGGCGCTCCTCCAAGGATTGACACGCTCCCTCGCATCGCTATAATACCAAACGTTCGTCCCGGTGGCGGAACTGGCAGACGCGTACGCTTGAGGGGTGTATGCCGCAAGGCGTGGAGGTTCGAGTCCTCTCCGGGACAATACGCAGGCGGATCGATGCCCGGCACCGATCCGCTTTTTTGTTTCCACGTCTTGACGTATGATGCACGCATACGGACCTCACCTAAAGCAAAGTGGACATACTGATGGCTGATCGGGATTCTGCATCTCGCCGCATGGCGATCCTCGTCGATGGTGACAACGCACAGGCCAGCCTGATTGATAAGGTAGTGGTGGAGGCAAGCAAGTACGGCATTGTCACCATCCGCCGCATCTATGGGGACTGGACAGAACCGCAGATGAAAAGCTGGAAGGCGATCATGCAGGATCACGCTTTCACGCCAATTCAGCAGTTCCGCAACACAATCGGCAAAAATGCGACCGACAGCGCCATGATTATTGATGCAATGGATATTCTGTATACCGGCAGCATCGACGGTTTCTGTCTCGTCGCCAGCGACAGCGACTACACCCGACTGGCCACCCGGATTCGCGAAAAGGGCATGTTCGTTATGGGCATCGGCAAGCGTATGACCCCGCGCGCCTTCGTGAATGCCTGCGAAGTATTCGTCTACACCGAAAATCTCGTTGACCCGCCAAAGGTGCGCGCCAGGCCGGTCGACCCAACCCCGTCTGTTCCGTCTGAAATGGTGCCGGCCACGCCCGCCCAGCCGTTCAGAGAGCTCTTTTCAGCAGCCTTCGATCTGGCGGTAGGTGACAATGGCTGGGCCTTCCTGAGCGACGTGGGCAACCGGCTGCGTCAGCTTGACCCGGGCTTCGATTCGCGGACCTATGGCTTTACGCAGCTCACCAAACTCGTCGCCGCCAATGCAGACTGGATCGAGATGAAGCGAGCCAAGAAGCGCGGTTCGTCCTCTGTCATTGCCGTACGCATCAAGTCATCTGGGCCCGCTGAGGTCAAACCCTGAAACTGTCCCCCGGAAAGGGATCCAATTGAGAACGATCGATCGCAGCAGGCTGCAGGGGCTGCTTGAAGCCGAGGCCGCGTATTTCGGTGACTGTCATCCACGCTCAGGTGAGCTCTACGCGAAAGCAAAGGAGCATATGCTGGCGGGCGTCCCGATGCACTGGATGGTACGCTGGCCGGGGCCGTATCCGGTTTTTCTTGAGCGGGCGCAGGGTGCGAACCTGTACGACGTTGACGGACACGTCCTGCTGGATCTGTGTCTGGGGGACACAGGCGCGATGACTGGTCATGTACCCGAAGCGGTGACCAGCGCGGTGCAGTCGCAGGGGCAGCGCGGCTACGCGGCCATGCTGCCTTCCGAAGATGCGCTATGGGTGAGCACAGAGCTTTCACGCCGGTTCGGGCTGCCGTTCTGGCAGTTTGCGCTGACCGCTACCGACGCTAACCGTTTTGCGATCCGCCTCGCCCGCCACGTGACCGGGCGAAAGCGCATTCTGGTATTCAACCGCTGCTATCACGGAACCGTCGACGAGACGTTTTTCACGCTGAAGGATGGCCTCGTTGTCCCGCGTGAAGGCTGCATCGGCCCGCTGCTGGACGCTTCGCAATCCACCCGCGTCGTGGAATTCAACGATGTCGAAGCACTTGGCCGCGCACTGGCTGATCGAGACACAGCCTGTGTGCTGGCTGAACCCGTCATGACCAATGTTGGCATCATCCAGCCAGAGCCCGGCTTTCACAATGCACTGCGACAGCTCACTCGAGACACCGGCACACTGCTGATTCTGGACGAGACGCACACCATTTGTGCGGGCCCAGGCGGGTACACGGGCGCACATGGCCTGTCGCCAGATATGGTGACCGTCGGCAAGCCCATTGGCGGCGGCGTGCCCGCTGCGGCATATGGCCTGAGTGCCAGACTCGCGGCTCAGCTTGTGTCGCAGACCGATGAGCCGACAGCAGATACCGGGGGCATTGGCGGCACGCTTTCCGGCAATGCCCTGTCGATGGCGGCCATGAAAGCTGCACTGTCGTCGGTGCTCACTGATGAAGCCTATCAGACGACTATTCATCTTGCCGAACAATGGACGGCTGGCGTCCACGCTGTCATCGAAGAATTCGACCTGCCGTGGCACGTCAATCAGCTTGGGTGCCGGGCAGAATACGCGTTTGCAGCGCGGCGCCCGCGCAATGGTGGAGAGGCAGCGGCCGCTGTTGATCTGGAGCTGGATCAGTACATGCATCTGGGTGCGCTCAACCGCGGGATTCTGATGACGCCGTTTCACAACATGGCGCTGATCTCGCCGCAGGTGAAGCAATCCGACGTCGACACCCATACAGCGGTCTTTCGGGAACTGGTGCATAACCTGACCGGCGATGGGCCGCCACAGCGCGAATGCCGGTATATTCCCGAAATGGGATTTTCGTCCTGAAGCCGTCCCGTTGAGGCTGTGCGCTGTTGCAGGCGCGGTTTAACCTGATGTAAACTGTCCTCACGCAAGGGCGTGCTTTCTGGGTTTAGACTTACCAACCTTTTCGGGGGCGGTTGCATGAGCGCATCATCTTCTGAACTTCTGCAACGCGCTTACGAGCTCGTCGAAGCAGGGCAACCAGCCGAAGCCCGCGCGATTCTGGAACCACTTCTCGAAGCGGAACCCCGCAATGCCGATGCATGGTGGATTTACAGCTATGCGGTGGAAGATCCGGATACCGCTCGCAATGCGCTTAAGAATGTGCTGTCAATCGATCCGGACTATCCTGACGCGGCAGCGCTTCTGTCTGACCTGAATGCGCAGCTGCCGGAACCTGCTGAAGGGGAACAGCAGGAAGCGGCAACCGCAGTCGTGCCTGCCGCAGCCGTCACAGCCGTGGCCGCCGATCACCTGACTGAAAAAGCAGCAGATACTCCTGATGCAGCTCTAATCCTGGATGAACCTGATTTCCTGCCGCCCACGCCGACGGCCGTCCCAGACATTGCATCGACTGATCTCAAGAAAGACCGCCGCGGCAACGGTTTGCTGTGGGCTGCGCTGATCGCAGCGATGCTGTTGGTCGCTGTTGTCTGGCTGCTGCGACGTGGCGGGCCTGAGACGGCAACGGTCAGGATGCCGACGCTGGATGCGACGGGGCAGGCGCTCTCGTCAGTTGATGTCACTGCAGACGTGACGATAGACGCTAACGCGACCGAGATTGTCGTGATTCCGACCGGCAGCAGTGCGGAGATTACAGACGAGGGGGGCGGGTCAACTGGGCCGGCGGCGACGTTGGTTGTGGAAACGCCAGCGGCCACCGCGGAAGGCGCAGTCAGTGGCACGCAGGTCATTCTGGCAGTAACGCCCATTCTCTCTGAAATTGACATGACATCCACGGCCATCGGGATGGCCGTCGGGCCAGATGCCAGCGCAGTTCCGACCGAAATGACCGCGCTCGAAACGGAAGTCGCGCAGCCGCCCACAATAACAGATGTCACGGATGAAGCGACCGTGGCCTCTGACGTGACCGAGCCGCCGACGACGCAGGCGAATCCCGAAACAGAGGTTGCCGAAGCGACCCCAGATACCTCCACGGGCGGGCCAGAGCCGCTTGAACTGACGGCGACCGCGCTCATTATCGAGGCGACGTCGACGGCTGCCGGAACGCCGGGCCCACAGGCGACCGAGGTTGCCGCACTGCCGACCGAAGCGGGTGTTGATCCGATAGCGTTAACGGCAACGTCCATCATTGAAGGCGCCACGCAGACCGCGGGCGTCGAAACCGGCCCTTTGCTGACCGCGACCGCAGACATTGATGCTGCGACACAGGCGGTGACCAGCGATGAGATACTGCTACTGACTGCGACCGCAATTATTGTGGATGCGACTTCAACTGCCGACGCAATGATCGCGACAGGAAGCGGCCAGATGGCACCGGATGCCACGGCACAGCCTGTGGACAGCACACCGACGGCCGAAGCGTTTGGCCCTGAATCGACCCAGGAAGGCGTCGGTGGCGGGGCAGAGATTACACCTGATGGAACGGGCGGTGACCCACTGGAGATTCTCGTCTCCACGCTGGAAGGCGCGGGACTGGGCACGGTTCAGCTTCAGGAGCTGCAGACGGAACTGGGCAGTGCGCTGATCACCAGTGTGTGCGCCGAAGAAGGCCCATCGCTCCGAACCGTCCTGCCGATTGTGATGGATGCTTCAGCGTCGCAAAGCGGGCTCCTCGAAGATCGCTTTGTGGCTGTTGGCGCGCGCATCGTGAGCTGCGCTGACCCGGCGCGCACGCTGCGGCTCATTGTGGTCGAGCGAACGTTTGCCGAAGCATTCAGCGCAGGTGGGCTGACACAGGCAGAATTCGAAGCTGCCTGGCGTTCGATCTAGAGCCGCCGCGCGGCCCGATGTTTGGAGTGACTGAAAACTGAATAGCGATTCATCGGTGAATCGGCAGGCGCACCAGAAATGTCGTGCCTTGGCCAGGTGTACTGCGGACTTCAATTGATCCGTTGTGCGCCTCGATGATGCCGTGACTGACGAACAGACCGAGGCCGGTTCCGTTTGGCTTGGTGCTGAAGAACGGGTCAAAGATCTTGTCCAGATCAGCCGCCGCGATCCCAACGCCGGTATCGGTGAACTCGACGACGGCGAAGCGCGGCTCTGCATAGGTGCGAACCGTGAGCGTTCCGCCGCCCTTCATCGCCGCCTGTGCGTTCAGCGTCATGTTCATAAACACCTGTCCAAGCTGATCTTTACTGGCAAAAATTGGCGGCAGCGGTCGAAGCACTTCAACGATCTCAATCTGTTCGTGCTGGAAGAATTTGCGGTTGAGCGCGACGACCGACTCCACGACTTCATTGACGTCCAGCATCGCCATCTCGGCATTTGGTTCGCGCGAAAACTCCAGTAATCGGGATACGATTCCGCGGATGCGTTCGATGCTGGCCTGAATGATTTCGACCGACTGGCGATCGTAATCAATGTTCCGATCCTGCATGTCTTCGACGATGCTTTCGAGCAGCGTGCGAATCGGCATCAGCGGGTTATTGATTTCATGGGCAATGCTGGCCGCAAGATGGCCGATGGAGGCCAGTTTCTCCGTTCGGATCAGCAGTTTCTGTGCAGACTGAAGCTCGGCAGTGCGGATCGCGACTTCCTCTTCGAGCTGGCTGGCGTAGTTCTCCTGAAACTCGTTCAGCCGAGCATTCTGAATCGCCAGCCCGATCTGTTTGACGATGCCGCTGAACAGGCGAAGATGATTGGGCTCATAGGGCTGCGCTGCGCCGGCTACTGCAATTCTGCCGAGGCGGGTGTCGCTGTGACGCAGTTCCGAGGCGACGCCGTGTCCCAGTTCCGAATGAGTCGCGTTCTGATCGCCAGGCCAGAGGAGCGTGTCGCCAGACATATCAAGCTGATTCAGGAAGCCGAAGAATGCTTCCTGATTGACGGCGGCGTCACCGCTGCGGGAAATCAGGCGTTGATTGTCTGCACCGTCATACAGAGCGATCGCCGCGCGGTCGCCAGGGAGAAGGTCGAGCAGCAGGCTGGGCGCGAGATCGAGCAGTTCGGCCCGGCTCATGCGCTGACTGAGCAATTCTGATGCGCCGAGTAGGACTTCGAGCTCGCGGGTTCGACTGGCGAGGTTTTCCTCAAGCTGGCGCGACCGGATTTTGCTCTGCGCCCTGGCAATGAGTTCCTGCGGCGCGAAAGGCTTGGTCACGTAATCGTCTGCGCCGAGGCCCAGCCCGCGGGCCACATCTGCCGGCTGGCGCGCGTTGGCCGTAATCAGAATCGTCGGGATGGTCGCCGTCTGCTCATCATCGCGGAGCTTGCGCAGCACTTCAAACCCATTCATGCCCGGCATCAGGATGTCCAGCAGAATCAGATCGGGCTGGTTCTGGGCAGCAAACCGCAGCGCCTCTGGCCCATTGTTCACGCGTGCAACGCGATAGCCTTCACGCTCGAACACATGCTGGAGCATGATGGTGGTGGTGACTTCGTCATCGACGATGAGAATGAGCGGAGCCAGCATGAAAGGGCCGCCGAACGGGTATTCATTGCATGGGTTCAGGATGTTAAACTATAGCCAATCTGAGAGATCGCTTCCAGTACACACCAGTTGACACATGATACGGGTACCCTGATGAGTTCCAGAACGGGAACAGTAGTGCGGTCACTGCTTGTCGGCGGGCTGATTGGCCTGATCCTTGCCGTGACATTTCTGGCGGGTTTCTTCGGACGTGACGCGTTTGAGCTGACAGGCCGCGTATCTGCTCAGGAAAACACAGGCGGATATGCTCTGCTGGACGAAGTGCAGTCACTCATCGATGCCCACTTCGTTCGGCCGCAGCCTGACTTTACGACGCGGGAATATGCTGCGATTCGCGGGATGCTGTCGTCGCTCGGTGACCCCTTCACATTTTTCATCGAGCCGCCGGTCGCCGCCAGCGAGTCGGACGTGCTGTCCGGTACATACGGCGGAATCGGCGTACAGATCGTGCGGTCAGAGGCAGGCGAGCTGGTTCTGTATCCGTTTGCAGACAGTCCTGCGCAGGCAGCCGGAATCGCCGATGGCGATGTTCTGCTGGCAGTGAATGGCAGCCCGGTCGACATTTCGGTTCAGGCAGATGCGCTCGATCAGCAGCTTCGCGGCGAAGTGCGCGATGGCAATGGCGTGGAAGTCACCGTTCGCAAGGTCGATGGGTCTGAAGTGACGATCTTCGTGCCATTTGCCGTGATTAACGTCCCGTCTCTGGTATGGCGCGTGCTGCCGGCGGATACCCGCCTCGGCTATGTACAGATTTCACGCTTTACCAGCCGAACGCCGGATGAGCTTCGGGTTGCCATGGATGATCTTCGCGCTGCCGGCATCGAAGGACTGGTACTGGACCTGCGCGGGAATGCAGGTGGGCTTCTCCAGGAATCCATTCAGGTCGCAGACGAGTTTCTCGATGGCGGCGTGATCGTGTATCAGCGGGATGCGAACGGAGAACGTGCGCTGTCCGGAACGACGGGCGGGGCTGCTGTCGACCTGCCGCTGGTGTCGCTGATTAATGGCGGTACGGCGAGCGGTGCCGAACTGGTTGCCGGTGCGATTCAGGATGCTGGCCGCGGCATTCTGATCGGGCAGCCTTCCTATGGCAAAGGGACGGTGCAGCAGATCTTCCCGCTATCGGACGGCTCGTCACTGCATGTTACCGCATCCGAGTGGTTCACACCCAATCATCAGGTGCTTGACGGGGCAGGGCTGGTTCCGGATGTGTCCATGCAGCCGGATCCGAATGGCCGGGACGTCGAACTTGGTGAGGCGATTCGCCGCATTCGCGAACAACTGGAAGCCGCATCATGAAGGCTTCAGGCAGAAAAGTCGTCGCGCGTAATCGCAAGGCGGCGTTCAATTATTCGCTGGAAGATCTGTATTCCGCGGGCATCGTTCTGACCGGCTCAGAGATCAAGTCGATTCGAGCCGGCAGGCTGAGCTTCCAGGATGCCTTTGTGGAAGAGCGGGGTGGCGAACTGTGGCTGCTGAATACGCACATCTCTGGCTATGAGCAGTCAGGAACATACGGCCGTGTCGACCCTGATCGTCCCCGAAAGCTGCTGCTGCACAAGCGCGAAATCCGTGAGATCGCTTCGCGCATTCGTGAACGCGGGTACTCGTGCGTGCCGACGCAGGTTTTTCTCGAGAACGGTCGCGCGAAGGTAGAAATTGCACTGGCACGCGGCAAGAAGCTGTACGACAAGCGGGCAGATATTTCGAAGCGCGACAGCGATCGCGAAATCCGGGCGGTGCTCAAGGAACGCGCGGCGAATCGTTACGATTGACCGCGGCGCGAACCACGCTACAATGGTGAAGTCCTGCGCCCATAGCTCAGTGGATAGAGCATTGGTCTTCGGAACCAACGGTCGGGGGTTCGAATCCCTCTGGGCGCACAGGTTGTCTCTGGCTTTTCAGCCGCACAGCCACTATAGTAAGTTGGACTGCGCTCCATTCGTCTAGCGGTCCAGGACGTGGCCCTCTCAAGGCCAAAACACGGGTTCGATTCCCGTATGGAGCACAACAACCCCGGTCATGGCCGGGGTTGTTCTATGCATAGCTGCGCTGTAATTCTGGCACGACCGTTTGACCGATCAGGTGGAGGCCGCCTGCCGGTGAATCGACCCCGTGCGGTGTCCCGAACTCAATGCGCGAAGCACCCGCCTCGAACAGAGCGGATGCCTGGCGGATCAGGTCGTCTGCATTCCCTGCAAAAGCGAACTTCTCCAGCAGTGCGTCTGAAATCAGCGCGGCAGCATCGTCTGTCCGTTCCTGCCTGACTGCATCCTCGATTCTGCGAATCAGCTCGGGATCAACCTGTGCTGTTGGGTCGAGCGCGGCCACGACTGGCAGGTACAGTGCCACGCTTCGTCGGGCAGCGAACCGCGCGCGCTGTCGATCAGGGTCGGCAACGCAGACTGCACCGAATACGATTCCGACCGCGTTCTGATCCCTTCCAACTGCCCGCGCGCCTTCGGTGATGAACGCTCGCATGATCGGCGCCATGGCGGGGTTCGCCGAACCGCCGATCTTGACTTCGTCGGCGATTTCTCCCGCGATGGCTGCCAGCCGTTTGCCCCATGTGCCGATGAGGAGCGGGGGCATTCGATCAGGCAGCGGGTAGGGCGCATGGATATGCGGAGCGAGCCGGTAAATCTCGCCCTCGAAGCCGCCGGTCTGCCCAGACAACAGGTAGCGCACGACCGATGCTGCCTCGCGGATAGCCTGAAGGGGATGATCGGGTTCTGCAATGCCGACTTCGCCCAGCCATGCCCCGCGCGCGAGACCGACGTATACGCCGCCTGATGCTGCTGTGGCCAGCAGCGCCGTGTTCGCGGCGATATCGACGGGATGCATCCGTGCAGGAGGCACGGCGGCCGGCCCTAGCATTGCTCGTCGAAGCAGAGGGGCCATCAGCAGCAGAGGACCGTAACTTGGCTGGAAAGGCGCATCACAGTAGACGGTGATCCGGTCGAAGGCGTAAGTGTCAACCAGGCGGGCGAGGGCGACGTACTCTGCGGCAGACTTGTTCGTCTGAAAGGCGACGCTGATTTCGCGGCGCATCAGGTGAGGTCGTCCGAATTCAGCGTCTGTCGCGCAATCCGTTCGATCTTCATGATGACGCGTTCATCCGGGTCAGGGCAGGCGACAAGCGAATCGGTTGTGAGCCAGTCCGCGTCTGAAAGCTCACGCATTTTGGCTGCCAGCAAGGGAAGCGTGCTTGCCAGCGCGAAAATGCAGAAATGATGCCCGTCGGGCAGGCGCAGACGGCTGCTCTCGCTGACTTCGAACCAGTCACCAACCACAAGCCCGCAGACGGACCGTCCCTCGATGGCGACAACAGTCACGCGCAGATCAAGTAGCTCAAAAGGCGGCATCGTTCAGGAGACGACGATCAGATCCTGAAATCCGCTGGTAAGCGGCTGGCCGCTGCCCGGCATCGCCAGCACCACATCCTCGACGCGCGCGGAAAATCCGTTGGGCGTGAGGATGCTCGGTTCGACAGTGAACATCATCCCTGCTTCAAGCACGGTTGTGCTGCCCTGCGTCAGGAATGGCGGCTCGTGCACATCCTTGCCGATGCCGTGGCCCAGTCGATGGCGGAACCGATCGCCATAGCCCGCGTCGGCAATCACTTTGCGTGCCGCCGCATCGGCCTGCTCACAGGTTGCGCTTCCTGCCCTGAGCATGGCGATGCCTGCCTGCTGCGCGTCCATGACCAGGCGATGCACGCGAATCTGTTCCTCGCTCGGTTCGCCAAACGAGACCGTCCTCCCGAAGTCGTAACACATGCCCTGGTAGACTGCGCCGAAATCGAACAGTACCGACACCGGCGGCTCGATGACGCGTTTCCAGCTTTCAGTTCGGTTGCCATGAATGAGCGGGTAACCTGGCCCGGTATTGTACAGCGATGTGGTGAAGGATGGCCCGAGCGACCCGAAGCGCTTCATCTGATAATCGACTTCGCTCACCAGATCAAGCTCGGTCATCCCCAGTTTCAGCTTGTCGATCACGGCGGCAAAGGCGCGTTCGGTCACTTCCCCGGCCTCGCGCATCAGCCGGACTTCATCTGCGTCTTTGATGACCCGCTGTTCGCGCAGGATTTCTGTCGCAGAAATGAATGTCGCAAGCGGGAACAGCGCCTGAAGCTGGATGACGGATTCGGCATGGGCACGGTCACTGACTGCGATGCGCACCTTGTCTGGCAGGCCAAAGCCGGACAGCACGTCCCGCACGAGCTCAGCCGGATCGTCCCAGTCACCGAGAATTCGGAGTGCGGAACCGGCACTTTCAGCCAGTCCACCGTAATCGGCGGACATTCTGGGAAGGGTGACGGTTACGGATCCGCGAGGAGAAATCCATGCTCCCTCCAGCCATGCGCCCGGGTGAAGCGTCACGCCAAAATTCGGGATATCGCGCGGAATTCCGGTCAGATACTCGAGGTCGGTCGAAACCGGGACAAATGCGAGTTCCGCGTGAGCGCCGAGCTGTTCCTGAAAGCGCTTCATGCGCTGGGCAAAGTCGATCATGAATGCCTGCCTTTGCGTTTGTGATTCGCCGCAAAGTATAGCGCCGCACGATGAAACCATTACTGACCAAGAGCATTTGGAAAGTCCAGCGGAATCTCTATAATTTCAGCCTTGACTTAATGAAGTAATGATCAGACTGGAGGGCGTTTCAACGATGAAACTGAAGTTGATTGCTGCAAGTGCGCTGGCACTGGCGCTGACGGCCAGCGCGGTTTACGCTCAGGACGAGCGCGTCCTGGTGGTGGCCCATGCGGAGAGCACCGATTCGCTTGACCCGGCGCGTGGTTATACCCAGACGACCGGTATCATTGAACAGGTGACATACGAGACCCTGGTCACGTTCCCGGTAGAGAATGCCGGCGAGATTCTGCCTCAGCTCGCCAGCGACTGGACGATTGCAGAAGATGGGCTGAGCTACACGTTCAACCTGAACACTGCGGCTACCTTCTGGAACGGTGACCCGGTAACGGCTGACGACGTGGTGTTTTCGATCAACCGTTTGAAGAACATTCAGGGCAACCCGTCATTCCTCGCGGCGGGCATTGAAAGCGTGACCGCTGACGATGCAGACACTGTGACGTTCACCCTCGCAGCGGTCGACCCTACGTTCCTGACGAAGCTTGCCAACCCGGCGCTGTCCGTTCTGCACGCAGGCCTCGTCCGTGAAAACGGTGGATCTGATGCGGCGGATGCCGCCACCAGTGACATGGCCGAGTCATTCCTGAACGGGACGTCGGCCGGAACGGGCCCGTACATCCTCGAAGAGTGGGATCCTCAGGTGCGCACGGTACTCGTTCGAAACGAAGCGTACTGGGGTGACGCACCCTATTTTGACCGCATTGTCATCGCCAACGTCCCCGATGCGGCCACCCAATATAGCCTTCTGCAGAATGGTGAGGCTGATATTGCGCTTGACCTCACCGCCAACGAGATCGAGACTGCATCGACCAATGCAAATCTGGTGGTCGCCAGCACACCCGGTAACATCGTCCATTTCCTGCTGATGAACCGCAATCCCGACATAGGTGGGCCGATGTCTAACCCGTTGGTGCAGCAGGCGGTTCGCCTGTCACTGGACTATCCGGGCTATGTGGAGCTCTGGGGCGGCATCACCCCGGCAACCACGATGGCCTTCGGTCTGGCAGGTGCATTCGGTTCTGACCGCGCCCTGACGCGTGACCTTGACGCCGCGCGTGCCCTGCTGGCTGAAGCTGGCTACCCGGACGGATTCGACATCACGCTTGACTATCCCATCTTCACGTTCCAGGGTGTCAACATGGAAACGAATGCCCAGAAAATTCAGGCCGACCTGGCCGAAGTGGGCATCAACGTTACCCTGAACCCTGCCGAGCTCCAGATTTCGCTGGAAGGCTACCGGAATGGTACACAGGGATTCGGCTACTGGTTCTGGGGCCCGGACATTCTCGACCCGAACGACCAGCTTGCGTTCCTGCCTGGCGGCAAGGTAGCGACGGAGCGTGCGCAGTGGACGGAAGACATGGCTGATTCGGAAATCCTGGCGCTGCGCGATCAGGCGCTCGTCGAAACCGATCAGGATGCACGCCTTGCAGTCTGGGCGCAGATTCAGGAATATATGCAGCAAAACGGCACGTTCGCCGCTTTCCTGCAGCCCAATGTCTCGACGGCATTTGTGGCGGGCCTGGAAGGCTATGTGTGGCATCCGCAGTGGCTGGTTGACCTGGCCGAGCTGAGCCGCGCCGAGTAAGTTGAACGATTGAATCAGCAGGGGCGCGGGGGACTGCGCCCCTTTTTGTTCGGGATGTTATGCCCCTTTATCGCTATATTCTGCGTCGCATCGTGTTTGTCATCCCGCTGCTGATCGGAATCACGCTGGCGGCGTTCATGATCGCCAATCTCGTGCCAGCCGACCCGATCAACGCCAATTTGCCCCAGAGCCAGCTCAACAATCCAGAGATTGTGGCCGCTTTTCGCGAACGATGGGGGCTGGATCGCCCGCTGCCAGAGCAGTACCTCACCTATCTGAGCAACCTGCTGCGCGGCGATTTCGGGACGTCGATCAAGACGCGTCAGCCGATTGGCGCGGACATCGCGCGATATCTTCCGGCGACCATTGAGCTGGCGACGTATTCGCTCATCGTCGGGGTCGGCTTTGGCGTTGGCCTTGGACTGCTTTCGGCGGTGCGCCGCAATTCCATCTGGGACTTTCTTGCGCGTGGGCTGAGCCTCATCGGAATCAGCGTTCCCGTGTTTCTGCTGGCGCTGATCGGCTTGTCCGTGTTGTATGTCCAGCTCGATCTGGTCGCAGGGCCCGGTCGCCTCGACTTCACGATGAGCGAGCCGCCCTTTGTGACCGGCCTGCTGACCATCGACGCTGCGCTGGCGGGGGAATGGCAGGTCTGGCAAAGTGCTGTCGCACACCTGGTGCTGCCCAGCCTAGTGCTGGGGTTGTACATCAGTGGGCTGATCAGCCGCGTGACCCGTTCTTCGATGCTTGAAGTCCTGAGCTCTGATTATCTGCGGACGGCGCGCTCCAAGGGTCTGGCGGAACGGCCGGTCGTGCTGCGTCACGCGTTTCGAAATGCACTTGTGCCGATCATCACGGTCATCGGCCTGTCGTATGGCTCTCTGCTCAGCGGCGCTGTGCTCACTGAGACCATCTTTGCCTGGCCCGGCATCGGCCGGTACATGTTTCGCGCATCCACGTCGCAGGACTTTCCTGCCATCATGGGCGTCAGTCTGCTGATCGCTTTCATCTATGTACTGGTGAACCTTGGCGTCGACATCCTCTACTATTTCGTTGACCCGCGCATCCGCGCCGCGTAACTGGGCGAGGCGGACACGCCGACTCTTACGCGTACAGCCGCTGATGATTGCCGGGCTGGCATTGGTTGCGCTCTGGATCACGCTCGCGGTCCTCGCAGGCGTTTTGGCCACGCATGACCCGCTTGCACAAAATGTCAGTCAGCGGCTGAAGGGCCCGAGTGCCGAACATCTCTTTGGCACCGACGAGCTCGGTCGCGACCTGTTTTCGCGCGTGCTATACGGGGGACGGATCACCATTCCGGCCGGCCTTGCCGTCGTGGCAATCGGCAGCCTTATCGGCATTGCTGTCGGTGCCGTCGCGGGCTTTTTCGGCGGCATAGTCGATGAGGGGCTGATGCGGCTGACCGAGCTGTTCATGGCATTCCCGACGATCATTCTCGCAATGGCGGTGACAGCGGCGCTGGGGCCCGACATCCGCAATGCCATTCTGGCGCTTGTGATCGTTTGGTGGCCCAGCTATGCGCGTGTGACGCGGGGACTGGTGCTCAAGGTGAAGAGTCAGGAGTTCGTCGAGGCGGCAGCGTGTCTGGGTGCAAGCCGTCCTTACCTGCTCGTGCGCACAGTTTTGCCGAACTGCCTTGGCCCGGCGCTGGTGCTGACGGCCATCGACATCGGCGGCGCTATCCTCACATTTGCCGGACTGAGTTTTCTTGGTCTTGGCCCGGAACCAACATCACCCGAATGGGGTCGCATGGTCTCGGTCGGCATCGACTATTTTGACAAATGGTGGACGTGGCTTTACCCGGGAATGGCGATCGCGCTGCTCGTCGTTGCCTTCAATTTCATCGGCGACGGGCTGCGCGATCTGCTTGATCCGCGGCTGCGCTAGCAAAGCCTTTCAGCCCTGCGCCAGCTCCAGCTTTTCACGTCGCTTGACTTCGCGCATGCGAAGCTCGTTGTTAAGGATTTTCTTCCGCGCACGAAGGCTGTTCGGCGTCACTTCCAGCAGTTCGTCTTCTGCAATGAATTCGAGGAAGTTGTCAAGCGAAAGCTGACGCACACCGCGCATCCGCTCTTCCTCAAAATACGTCTTGGTGTGAACGGCAGACAGCGTCTTGGTGCGGCACACGTTGACGGCAAGATCTTCCGGCCGAATATGTTCACCAACAACCATGCCTTCGTAGACTTCCGTGCCGGGCTCGATGAAGAACGTGCCCCGCTGCTGCACGTCGAGCATGGCATATGGGGTGGAAACACCGGCATCCCATGCGATCAGGCTGCCAAACTGACGACCGGGAACCGAGCCCGACATCGGCTCATAACCATGATAGAGGGAGTGCATTTGCCCCATGCCGCTGGTGGCGGTCAGAAAGCGCGATCGGAAGCCCAGCAGGCCGCGGGTCGGAACCAGATAGCGCATGAACGTGGTTCCATGCTCGCTGGACATATCGATCATCTTGCCACGGCGCGCGCCGAGCATCTCAACGACGGTGCCGACCATGGTGTCCACGACTTCGATATGAACTTCTTCGACCGGTTCGAGCATTTCGCCGGTTTCGGGATCGCGCCGGTAGATCACTTCTGGCTTGCTGACCTCAAATTCGTAACCTTCGCGGCGCATGGTCTCGATCAGGATGCCCAGGTGCAGCTCACCGCGACCGCTGACGCTGAATTTCTCAGGGCTTTCCCCGTCTTCCACGCGCAGGGCCAGGTTGCTTCGGGTCTCGTTGTACAGGCGTTCACGCAGCCGGCGTGACGTGCCCCAGCCCGTTTTGCCTTCACGACCCGCCATCGGGCTGGTATTGACGCCGAAGGTCATGCGAACCGTTGGCTGCTCCACGGTAATCGGCGGAAGCATGACCGGGTTCTGCGGATCGGTGATGGTATCGCTGATGCCGAGTTCGCTGAGGCCGCCAAACGCGATGATATCGCCCGCCTGAACCTGATCGGTTTCGATTTTCGATAGGTTGGAGAACGTGAACAGATAATCGATCCGCCCATTCACACGTTCACCAGTCGGGGTGATGCGCAGAACGGTCATGCCACGACTGAGCGTTCCGCTCTGCAGCCGGCCGATCCCGATCTGCCCCTTGTAGTTGTCGTACTCAAGCGTCGTCACCAGCAGGGCAGGGGGCCCTTCAAGGTCAACGACAGGCGCTGATACTTTCTTGAGGATGGTCTCAAACAGCGGCGCAAGATCATCGCCGACCGTCTCCGGCGTATAGCCGGCGCGTCCGTCGAGGCCGATCGTGTAGACGACCGGAAACTCGGCCTGCTGGTCGCTTGCGCCAAGCTCGATGAACAGGTCGAACGTCTCGTTGAGCGCCTCTTCCGGCCGGGCATTGGGCCGGTCAACCTTGTTGATCACGACGATGACTCGCAGACCAAGTGCAAGCGCCTTGCGCAGAACAAAACGGGTCTGAGGCATCGGCCCTTCAACGGCGTCTACCAGCAGGAGTGCGCCATCGACCATGTTCAGGACGCGCTCGACTTCGCCGCCAAAGTCGGCATGGCCGGGCGTATCGACGATGTTGACCTTGGTTGCGCCGTACGTGACCGCCGTATTCTTCGACAGAATCGTGATGCCGCGCTCACGCTCAAGGTCGTTTGAGTCCAGAATACGCTCGCCGGCAGCATCTGCGTTACGGAAGACCTTCGTTTGCTTGAGCATCCCGTCAACCAGCGTGGTCTTCCCGTGGTCGACGTGCGCAATGATGGCGATATTGCGAATATCGTTGCGTGTCTGGGTCACAAAACATCCTGTTGTTATGGAAACTGGAATGAGTTCATGATAGCAGCAAATAATGAAGGGATATAGGGGAAACTGTGAGGAGCGCGGTAAACTCTGTCGTCAGTGGTCAGGCGTAGTCGAATCAATGAGATTCGGTTGGATAAGCGATGGCGCGGGTGCTGCAGGCAGAATGGTTCCGATCTCTCATGCTGGCGCTGCTCATCATCGGGCTGGCCTTGCTCGCATTCGGTGTCTTTCGATACGTAACCCTGACGTATGACATCGGCCAGAACATGGCCTTTCAGATCATGTCGCAGGATCAGTCGATCGATCCGCAGTCCGTCTCTGAAGCACAGGGGCTGATCGCAGCCAACGAATCGCTCCGCGAGATGGTCAGCGCGCGCAACGGCGCAGTCATTGCCGGGGGCGCAGGTCTCATTCTGATCGCGATCGGCTGGCTGGGAAGAGACTTGTCTTCAGCTCGCAGGAGCGGCCAGACAGGGCAGGCGAAGCGCTAACGATACCGGTTCAGCGCCAGATCGAGCTGGCGTGCTGCGGAACGCACCGCCTCCAGCCAG